>VTLG01014323.1_pt1 | contig 11254 bp, 8 predicted proteins | sample 4694571 | NCBI WGS metagenome assembly VTLG01 (sample SAMN12604809, study PRJNA352737) | marine metagenome | biome: ENVO:00000447; feature: ENVO:00000209|ENVO:00000569|ENVO:01000036; material: ENVO:00002151; isolation source: viral sequences binned using virsorter ... | reverse complement strand
TCTTCTTAAAGTATTCAATATCAGTAATTTCACCTAAGTTTTGTCCACCAGGTAAGGTAGTAATCTCTGTTCCTCTACCACCTTCTCTTCTTGGAAGCCAGAAATCTTCCAACATTGCCATATATTTTTTATCATCACGAACTTCACCAGTGTTAGCATCATAAACTAACTTATTTCTATAGCGAGACATAACATCACGAAGATATTGTTCTGCCTTAACTTTAGGAAGATTACCTACATCAATATAGAATATTCTTCTTTCTGGTGCTCTTGATAATCTGTAAATAACAAGACTATCCTCAATCATTCTTAATTGATTAAGAGATTTAATTGCTTTTTGTAAGAAAGATAGTGTATTACCTTTATTTCTATCAACTAATCCAGATGTGCAATATGCAATGGAATCTTTGGTCATCTTAATTCCACCACCAGCAGATGCAGTTCCACCAGTAGGATATCCTGCTTTAGGATTGTAAACAAAATATTCTTCTATTTCAGGCCAATCATAATCCATTGGATTATCAGTTCTGCCTATAGGATTCCTAAATCTATCTTCTTCTTTCTTTTTTTGCTGTCTAATATAACGCATTTTTATTGCGTCAATATATCTTAATTCCTGTATTCCTTCTTGAGGATTTTTTAAATCTATTATTTTATGATAATATAATCTACCGTCTATATACCAGTTACGAAATATTTCATGTGCTTTTTTATCAAAATCTAATAAATCTTTTATATATTTGAATTCATCTCTAAGTTTTTTCTTAATACCATCACTGGCATTTAAATGATCTAAGTCCAATTCTACAGGACTATCATTCAAATCTGAAACTATAGCTTCCTGAATAACATCTTCAATAGCACTATCACATTCTGGATGCAATGCCATCTCACGATATCTTCTTATTAATTCATATTCTGTCTTATAGATTCCCTCTATATCAACATAAGAACCAAAAAATCCACTACTTAAATAGTAGTCAACCCCGTCCTCCTTATTTGGAGGTACGGGGGAAACTGTAGTGGGTGAAATTGGTTCGTTATCCTCTATTGAGAATCCAAACAATTTAGCCATTATCTAAACTTCTATAGTTACTGATGTATTTATTATACCACGAAAGTATAAAAAATACTATGACTATGCTATTTGTACTTCAGTTGATAGAGTTGTTTGAGTTTTCTTAGTACCCAAATCATTTGGAACCCAGTAGTTAACTTGGAATTCCACTGTAAACTCTTCAAGTACATCTGAAGAATCATAAGAAAGATCAATAGCACTTAGACTTGTTGGGAAGATATCATGGAATGTATATGACTTTCCGTCATTCAAACCATTACCATTTTTTGCTGCAGTATCAGAAGCATTCCTGAGCAATTGTACAACAGTTGCTGTCTTCATATAGTCACCAGGTAAAGTTGCTCCAGAACCATCTTCATACTGTGCAATCTCTTGCATCCATCCTTCAATAGCCTTTCTGATATTCATGTTTTCATCATTAATAACAGTTACTGACCAAGGTGCAAATGTTCTATCACCTGCAACTTTGAAAGTTCTTCCTCTAAAAGGAACTTCTACCAGACCAACTGTTGATTCTGGTAATTGTGCTCCTTTAATCAATAAATGTTCGGTATCTGTTAGTCCGATATTAGGGATTTGTACCCTAAACAGATTAGGCCTTGCACCACCGCCTAGCAGTGCTCCTTTAAAATCTGATAATGTGTGAGCCATTTTTAATTTTTCCTCCTTTGGTTATTTGTAATTGAAATTAAACTCGACCTGCTACTTCTTCGAAACTAACACCAGTACGGGTAGCAACGAAAGTAAGGGTAACATAGTTGATTGACTTGGCAGGCTTCAGGAAGATGTCTGCTCTGAATTCATTATTATCAATAACATCAGGTGTGTTATTGGTATCATCACAAATAACGAGGAATCCATTAAGACCTCTCTTTGCTTGAATATCACGTAGATATGGTTCAACAATTGCTCTAAAGTTTGCTCTTGTTAAATCATCATTCAACTCAAACAACTGAGCATTTGCTGCACCTTCAAGTGCTTGCTCAACAGTAAGGAATAAACGGCGAACGTTAATGCGATCAAATGCGGATGCATATCCTAATCCAGTCTTATCACCGAAGAGGATTGTTCCAACACCAGGTTGTGTAACAACTGGGTTAATTCTCGCAGGATAAATCTTATCTCTTTGAGCCTTTGTTGGGTTATATGCAAGTTTAATTGCATTATTAATATTACCACGTTGCTGTCCTGCTGGTGAGAACCAAGGATAGGCAACAAGATTTGTACGTGTCATCAGTCCAGCAATGTCTCCATTGACAGGAATATATCTAAACTTATTATTAAATCTATCATAAACATACTTATAACCACTATCAAATATTGCATAAGATGATGAAGTTAGTGGACTAAAGAAGTTTATTAAGTTTGTAGTCTGAGTGTCAGTATTTGCTACATTAACAATATCTGCTCTGTGTGGTCCAATTGTTGTAACACAATCCTTTCTTAACTCAGCAATTGCAATCAAACTGTTTGCTTTTGCTTGAGATTCGGACTTAGTTCCACCACCTGGTCCCATGATTAGATAATCAACTTCTATTTCAGGATTTCTGAATAGATCATAAGAAGTCTTAAGACCTCCTAATGTTGCAGTTAAATTACCTGCAGATCCAACAGCACCAGTACTATAGTTCTTACCACCTGTTAGAGTGTATGTAACATTACCGATTGCAGCGTAGGTTACTCCTTGAGCATCTTGTCCCCAAAGACCATCGCCATCAGTAACTTTTGTATATCCAGCAGAGAATCCTGTTGCTGTTGGTGTTGGTGATGAAGCAAGATAAGTTGTTAATCCAACTGATGATGGGTTAGCACTTGCAAAAAGATTTTCTGAATTTAATGCAATAAAGTCTTCATAATATATCTTCTGTGGAGCATTAACTGCAGAAACTGCATCTTTTGCTTTAGAAAGACCTATGTGCTTTTCAAGAATATTACCTTTAATACCAGTAATTGTTCCAAAGTCATCTACGACAACAACATGAATTTCATCATTCTTACCACTTCTATCAGTAGCATACTGTGATGTAGCAGGTTTTGCTGCAATCTCCTTCCAAGCAATATTAGCATTAGTAAGACCTAATGTTTGAGCATCGTACCAATCAACAGCAGCTGTTGCTGTATGAGCACCACCTGCAACTACTGCACCAGAGTTGTTAACTATATTAAGAACTGCGGTTGCAGAGAATGAAGCAAAATCTGCTCCTTCTGCATAAGTTATTGCAGTTTCTGTTCCGTCAGTTGCGACTCTTGAAACAACCTTAACATCAAGTGTATTAGCTGTTGCATCTTTGCCAGTAATAATACCTTTAATATGTCCACTAAATGCGGATGTAGTTCCTGCACCAGGAATAACTAGATTACTTACAGACTCGGTAATACCAAATCCAACTGTTGCTGCAGTAACTGCTGCTGCTGGAACTGTAATTCTTTGATCTGCTTGTGCATCAATAGTACATACTTTTAAGTTCTCGGCCCAAGTACCTGGATTCTTAGCACCGTAGAAGAAAGTAGAACCATCTGCAAAGTTCTCAACATAATCTTCATATCCTTTTACCTTAACAGATGCAGATGCTGCCTGAACACCAGCATTAGCATTCTTAAGATCGTCGTCGTCTGTTCTTACTACTTTAAGAACACCACCATATGAAAGGAATGACGATGCTGTCATCCAGTATTCATATTGTGCGTCTGTATTTTGTGGTTCTCCAAAAACATTAAGTAAGTCTTGCTCTGTTGTAATATCAACAGGATCGTCAATTGGGCCCTGTAAGAATGGTCCTGCGATTGCTCCTATGTTGTCTAAAACATTTTCAGCTCTACCTACGGTGAGGTCAACCTCCCTTATCAGTACTCCAGGAGATAATTGAGGAGTTGCCATGCTTTTTTTCTCCGAATTTCTCAGTTTATCGTGAAATTATTTATTGTTTAGGACATTTACAGAGGTAAAAAATGCTATGAACGATGCATGAACATTATGACATATATTCCCACATGTAAGATTTATCTCCATATTCATCTGCTTTAAACCATTGATCTCCTTCTGCATCAACAAAAGAGTCTTCTCCCATTCCATCATCCATAAACCCAAATGGAGCCATGTCTTGTTCAATTGCATTTCTTTGTTCCTCATACAATCTCTTTCTTACATCCTGATCAGTAAGTTCCTTAAAATAATCAGTTTGAACTAACCATGCATATATGACAAGACACATGGCAAGGTCATCATGACATCCCTCTTCTGCCTCAAATGAATTACTTTTTTGAATGAATGTTGTCAATTCACTCATAATATCATAATCACAAGATAATAACTTATCAGATTCAATAAGAGTTTTTAAATTAAGAGCACCAACTTTCTTTACAGTCTTGGACATCTTAACTCCAAGTTGAGTTTTCTTACCAGAGAAACCTTGACCTACAACTTGACCTGCTCTACCTCTCATAGAACACATAAGAAGGTTTTTATATTCCATATCATAATTTAATATAGATGCCACCTGATCTCCTATATCATTTACTTCACATAATATAAATGCATCATTATAACTCTTTCCTACTTCCTCAATAATACTTGGAAAAAGCATTGGTTTAATTTCATTATTCTTATATTTTGCTACTACTGAATGAGGGAATTCTGAAATATCAATTACAACAAAAGCTGAATAATCTTTATTTACTCCTCTTGCAACGTCCACCGTTATAACATAATCATGTCCTTTTTGTGGATCAACATACACATCAAGACCAGCATTTGTTTTTTCTGGTGTTTGATATACCATACTCCGCAATTTACTTGGAGCAATAAGAGTATCAACAGATCCTAAGAACTCACACTCAAACTCAACTTTAAACTGCTGTTCTGATGTGTTTGCAATCGTTTGTTCTTTCCAAACTTCGTCTCTACCAGGAACTTGACTCCAATGCACATCCGTTGGTACATATTCATTCTTACTTTTTTCTGCATCGTGCCACATGCGGTAGAAATGATTCATACCATGTGGGGTAGAAACTATAATTACTTTTGTATTTTGACCAGAAGTAATAGTAGGATAAACACTAGCAAAGAAAGAATCAGCGATGTGATTGGGAACAAAAGCAAACTCATCCAAGAAGAGGATGTTGAAAGACATACCCCTAACAGCACTAGCACTAGTGGAAGCCGCCAAGATTTTACTACCATTTTCTAACTCCAATGAACCTCTATTCCATGACAAGACACCTTGCTGCATCCACTTAGGAACATTCTCATATGCGGTTTGCAATCTACCAAGCAGTTCTCTTGCAGTTGCTGCCTTGTTAGCAAGGATACCAATATTTACACTATCATTAAAAAGCAGATAATGTAAAAGATATGATATAACAGTTGTAGACTTACCTGTCTGACGAGGCATCTTACAAATGTTAAATCTATTTTCGTGGAAATTATTAATTAATTCTTGTTGAAAATCATAAGGTTCAAAAGGCATCAAACCATGATCAAGAGTAACGATCTTTACATGTTGTTGAGCAAAGTAAACAGGATCATTCTTACATGCCATAAACTCAAGGATTTGATCTTGAGTAAATTCAATTGGAGTATTTGCCCGTTTTAGATTGGGATTACCAAGATAAATGTCATCAGTCATCAGTCATCTCCGTAAAAAAAGTTAGCATTGGCACTAATAACAATCCTATCTTTAATACCTCTATATGGTACAGCATCATGCGGTAACCATGCAGGAAAGATTATCAAGTGTCCTTCCATTGGGGGAATAGAAAAACTAGCATACCTATAATTCCATTCACCTCCATCATCCCTAGAATTCTGGTGCATGTTATGATTGTATAAAGTATTACTTCCGTTTTGTAACTCACATTCATTAGTTTGTACATAAAATATAGATGCCCAACTACTACCTGGATGTATATGTACTTTATGATAACCATTCGGTTTTGTGATATGATACCAACTTTCGTGTATAAGGCATTCCATTTCTTTTTTTGGAGACCAGTAACCTGTACTAGGAAGGCCTTCATGCATCATATGCAATAATGATTCGTAAAAAAATTGTTTTATTTTCTGTATAGATGTTGTATCAGTATGTAAAAAATTAAATTTACTTTCTAATAAATTATATTTTGCAAACTCCGCAATACCACTGTCTACATCTTTTACTTGTCTATCTGCTTCTTTGTATATATCCTTTATTAAATCGGATTTATCTTTTTCAAAATCTTTATATTTGTAATGAAATATAAATGTTGGCCAAAGAGTCTGTGCTCTTTCAAATTGGCTAAATTCAGTAGTCATAATAAAAAATATTAATTATCTGTTAGTATAGATTAAAGGATCTCCAGTTTCATGATCGGTTACATCATAACTAAAAACTTTTGCATTAGGATAAACTTTATTTAATTCAACCTGTATATCTCTTCTTGATGGTATTTTTACTTGAGGGAAAAACATCTTAATCATATATCTCTTTCCTCTCCAACCAAAAATAATACGCATAACAACCCCAACCTTCCTATTAAGGATTGTTTTTGATGCTTCTGAAATAAATTGATTGAGATCTTTCATGTTTTTATTTATGCCTTAACAGCTGAGTAGATAACTTTAAAGGTAGTAGTACTTGCTGTACCAGGATATCCAAGTAATTGTATTGTACCTGAATTAATTTGTGCAGAGAATGTTGCTATGCCTATTGGTTGATTTAAAGTACCATACTCTGTCATATATGCATTAGTTCCATCATGAAGTAAATTAATTGATGTTGTATTATAATTAGTTCCTTGTATAACTTGTATTTGATAATTAGCAGATCTATAAATTGATGATGCAATTGATACTAAAGTTGAAATTCCAACACTAGTCGTTGTTGATATCGTAGAGTCAACAAGACCAGCACTTAAAAGAAGTGTTTGTTTTGTTACTGGTTGTGTTCCGACTATGTATGGCATCTTAATTAGCTGTTTCTAGGATACTAACAATAATTTTTAATGTATCATTTCTTTGAGAAGAAATTCTAATAGAATCACTTGTTTCTAATACTAATTTACCAGACATAGGAACAAAAGCTTCTGCAACAGGTACATTTGCACCTTTAATTATTTCAGTTGATGTACTAGACCTTTTATGTTTCATAGTAACAGTGGAATCTTGAGTTCCATAGTTAGCAATATGTGCATACAAAACAATCGCAGTATAACCAGTGGGTGCAGTATAAACTGTTTGTTCCGCAGTGGTTACCTCAAAAGTAACTGTTTGAAATTTATTGAGTGCTAACTGAGCCATATTAACTTAATGCCAATATAAATGGTGTCATTTCAGCGAATAAACTTTTACTAAAAGCTCTTCCACTGATTGTACCTGTATTTTGGTTGATTTGTAAATCATTACCTATTCTAAAATTACCTGCTTGGTCTGTACTTGTGTAAATTACCACACCTCCATCAGATGAAATAACTTCATTTTCCTGAACAGTAACCCCACCACGTTTAGGAGTAGCAGATGTAATATTATTACCTGCACCAACATACTCAAATGTATGTGAACTTGCAATAATTTTACTTTGTTGGAAAAAATATGCTGTAGATCCTACACCAACTGTATTCAATAAATTTGTATCAAGAGTTAGAGTGGATATTCCAGACACCACTGGGGTTGAACTATTTATTGTGTAATAAATAGACGACATATTGGCAGTTGCAGATGCACCAGATCCACCTCCTCCACTAATAGTTACATTTGGTGTTGAAGTATATTGATTACCACTACTAATAAGAGTAATAGAAGCAACAGAATCACCTTCAAGAGTTGCAAATGCAGTAGCAGTTTCACCTGTTGGTGAAGCATCAATTGTTACTTCTGGAGTTGATGTATAACCTGTTCCACCAGATGTAACAGTAATACTTTGTACAGTTTTATATAAAGTATCAAAATAAGCCACCTGCCCATCATAAGGACGATCTACGTCTATCTTGGCAGTTCCTCCTGAAACATAATTATGAATATGCTTTGACACACCTACATTAATTACAAATTTTCTAGCAGTTGGAGTTTCATCTACCTCAAAAACATAAGGATTTTGATATGGATAAGTTTTAGTTTGATTACCCACAGCACCCACATTAACAGTAATAGTTGTAGCAGATACAGCAGTAATAGCAGTACTTATTCCTGATATAGGATCCGTTGCTCTTGGATATGGATGTTCAGTTGCATTATCATCAGCATCACAAGTAAAGGTAAGACCTCCGTTATCAATAGTAATTGTATTAGAAGTAGTAAGACTATGAGATCCAATTCCTATTACCAATACTCCTGTCAATGGATCATATGTTGTACCAGTAGATGCAGTATATTTTGTAGAATTATTAGCAGTAATAGCACTAGTAATACCACTTACAAATGTATGCTCTGACCTACCAGCACCGCAAGTAACAGCAATACCAGCGAGTGTTACTCCCATTCCAACTGAGAAATTATGATCTGCAGTTGTTGTTACAGTAGCTACACCTGTCTGATGGGTATATTGGAAATTGGATATGTTTAAAGTAGGAGTACTTAAATTAACAGTAACATTATCTTGCGATACAGCAGCCTCTGAACTAACAGTACCAGTAAATTGCAATGCACCAGTTCCACGAGAAACTAATCCTTTTGTTCCAAAACTACAATTACTATTTGCAAGGTCTGCTTGTCCACCAGCATCACATGAAATTGCCTCATCACAACAAATAGTGAATACAGAAACTAATTGAGCAAATCCACTATTAGTTACAGCAACACCAACTCCACCTTGGTTATATTGAGTGAATGAGTCAACATTCATTGCTTTCAATGATCTTGCTTGTTTTCCATCAATACGAATACCAACTCCTGTAGTTGTATCACTTGTACAGTTCTGAACATATGGTCCTTTCCATTTACCACCACCTACGTTTTCTGCAATTTCAGTAGTAGGGAATCCAACAGCAGCTGCAGGTGCAGTATGTCCACTAAATGTCATATTTGCGAGTTTACATCCTTTCCTTACATGGAATAAATCTTTATTTGTTGTATTTGGAAGTACTTTTACGGATCTTTGGTCATCACCAACAACAGCAACAAATGCAGGAAGTTCTATTGGATTTTGCTCAACATAATTACCAGAAAGAACTTTAACTGTTGATCCAGACTCAGCAATACCAACAGCAGCTTTAATAGTTAAAAATGCATTGTCAATAGATGTTCCATTATTAGTATCATTACCATCCTTAGCGACATAATAGACATTAGGTGCAGAGTTAATACCAGATGCTGTAGAATCAATACTTACATTATCACCGACAGTAACTGCTTCATTAGTAATGGTAACAATACCAACACTGACCTGCTCTGCTTCACCATCAATAGTAATAGAAGATCTACCAACAGTAAGTATTCCAATAATTCTTGCATCACCATCAACCAATAAGGCAGTATTACCCGATCCAACATGGACAGTTCCTATTCCATTATTAGATCCAAGAGTTGTTAAACCAACTACAGATAAATTTCTACCAACCCTTACATCACTACGAGCAGTAATTATTCCAACAGAATCTACATTTTTTACATCTTCATATGTAAGAGTCCCACCTACAGATATATTACCTGTAATTTCTGAGTCACCATCAACAAATAATGCCTTTCCAGATCTTGCAATAGATCCAATACCAACATTTTTAACAGTATGAATACCAACGGTATCAACTCCCCAAGTTCCAGCAACTCCAGTAGGTTGTGATCCACCAGTGTTTACAACCCATTTTTGATTCTTTCTAGTATACTCTTGGCCATCTGAAGGAGCATCTTCTATACCACCGCCACCAAATGATGCTAACTGTTGTTGAACTCTATTAACAAATAGTCTATAGTTCTCTTGAAGTTTTTCAAAGGTTACAAACTTCTGATCTAATGGTGTTAGTGGATCAGAATTATCTTCATCAGGAGGAATATTTAAAAGTCCCTCAGAGATAACTTCCTTATCAAACTTATTAAAAGTTTCTTCAAGTTTTTGAATTTTATTTTGAAGACTTTGATTCTTTTCTTCAAATGAAGAATATATCTTCTTTATTTCACCATCATAAGATTTTGCTTCGGGTATCTTAATAGATGAAACTTTTTTAAATAAACCTACAATTTCTTTATTGAGGCCTTTAATTTCTTCATCATAATATTTTACTTCGGGAACTGTTGGTATAGATTCTTCTACATTTAATATCTTATCTTTTAAATCTTTAAGATCATTATCATAATACTTTATTTCTGGTATCTCTGTAACCTTATTAGATAACTTTTCCAGTAATTCCTTTACTTCATCAATATCATTATCATAATGCTTTATCTCAGGTAAATTAGATAATGATGATTCTATTTCTTTAATCTGCGATTCTACACTAGAAATTTCCTCATCATAATACTTTATCTCAGGTATTTCAGGAACTGTAGGAATATCATCTCGCAATCCTTCAATTAAATCTAATATTAAATTTAATTCATTTTCATAATACCTTACTTCAGGTACTTCTGGAATACTTTCCTTTACCTGTTCTATTAATCCTTTTATTTCATTTATCTGATCATCATATAAAACAGGTTCTGGAATAGTTGGAATCTCAGAACGAACAAATTCAATTCTTTCTTTTAATGATGCAAGATTTGAATTGATATTTGATGGATCAAATTGTTCAGGTATACTTCTTTCTACTTCCCTTATCTCAGAACGAAGTATTGTAATATCTCCATCATAACTTGCCTTATCAGCAACATTATCTATTCTTTCTTTTAAACTTTCTAATGTATTAAAAACTTCAGTTAAATCTGTTTCTTCAGGAATTAACCCTACTACTGACTGTATATCAGACTTAAGTGAATTTATTTCTTCTAGATATGGATCAACTTTTACTTCTTCTGAAATTATTGCAGCAGGTTCTTCTACGACCTTATTTTCACCAAAATGTTTCTTTGGAGCATCGATTTTTTTATTTTGTAATTTCTGTTCCTCTAATTTTTTTTGAGCCTGTTCTTCTTTCAAAGAATCATCTTTCTTTCTCTTAAAAAAATCCGAGGGATTTCTAATCGACACTAATAACCTCTATCATTTTATATATCTAATGAAATATTTATTTTAGCAAGAAATTACTCTTTTTTCAAGTTTTCTTGTTTGATCA
>VTLG01003225.1_pt1 | contig 11254 bp, 25 predicted proteins | sample 4694571 | NCBI WGS metagenome assembly VTLG01 (sample SAMN12604809, study PRJNA352737) | marine metagenome | biome: ENVO:00000447; feature: ENVO:00000209|ENVO:00000569|ENVO:01000036; material: ENVO:00002151; isolation source: viral sequences binned using virsorter ... | reverse complement strand
TCTGCTGCCATTCGGCAAATCGCATCTTAGCTCTGTTTCGTTAAACTTAACCCCAGGTATTCCTCCCGCAAACATTTTCATATAATCCCAAGCGATACTCTTTGCTTGTTTATAAGTTGGTGCAATATAGGCAAACCTCGGGTTTTTCAACTTATGTGTCAGAGCTGCACGGATAAGGTGGTTTATTATAGCCACGCTTTTTCCGAACCTTCTATGACAGGAAAGTACAGCAAACCTATACTTATCCAGGTTATTATGTAGCTCCGCCTGGAGTGGTCTCGGTGTATAGGGTATTTGTACTTTCATTTTATAAAACTGCCAAAATTACTATCAAAGCCGCAACACCGATCACAACTTTTTTATGATCTCTCCAATAATGTTTAGCTTCATGAATAATTAAATTTATATCCATCTATCCCCCCTTTAGTGAATTGTTGGTAAATCAAATAATTCTTTAATTGATTTATATTCTATGCCGCTGTTCTTCATAAGTTTTTTACAAAATTTATCGGCATGATTTTGATCTTCAAATCCGTTTAAGTGAATTATCAACCCCCCTGTATCTTCTGCGTGAAATACCATTGCTGTTATTAATTTATCTGTGTATTTATCTTTTCCGTTCATATTAAAGTCTGTGTGTGTGTTTGTGTCTTGAAGTCCCGATATATATATTTATAAAAAATGCGGGTGGTTTTTCGGGTATACCCCACCTTTGTTCTTTTGAAATCTACACTTTTATATGCAGATAACTGGGTCATAGGTATAAAACCTATAGACAATCATTGATTTCATTATCTTATTCAATGAAACAGAGACCAAGACAGAGACTTAGAACCAAACGAACTCCATAATGCGTGTGCGAGGAGTGTGGGTTTGGCATGTGAGAACGAACTTTCCTTGCCTCTTATTCATTTCTTCTTATCTCTCTTTTGAATTATTCCCGATAGCTCCAGGTAACTCCTTAACATCCACACTTGATACTTGATCCAATACTGTTTTAATTTCTTTATCATCCTTTGGCTCTCCCCAACTTATGATTAAATGATTATCAATCTTCTGCTCAACCTGGCTTTTATCGCCAAATGTTGACGCTGCTAATTTTGTTGCAAGCCATCTGATATGGCTCCACTTCTCCCTCAAGAAATGTGTCTCTTGCGGTGTCTTAGGTATCTGCATATCTTCAGCTATTCTATCCAACAAAGTCCAAACACCCGTTTGTCTTGCTCTCATAATCTTAGCTTGTAATTCTTTATCAGCTCTGCATTTCTTATAAACTGTTGAAACATCTGGCATTGATTTATCTTTACAGATAGTTGAAAGAGGTTCTCCCAATTCTAATCTTTCGCATATTTTTTCGATTTGATCCATTCGTATAATTCTTGATAACTTTTATTTCTATATTGTTTTAAGTTTCTTATTGCCTTTATTCTGCCTTCAATAGATCTTGGTCCAGTAGATTCTCCAGCATGAAATTTACATCGGTATTTTTTTGAAGTCTTTTGATAATATCCTTTGCACAAACACCTTTTTGTATAATTACTTCCTCTTGTATAACTGTCGCATTGGATCTTATGTAAGGGTCTCCCAGGCATAAAAATACTAAGCCTATCTTTCCTAATAGATTAATTTGTCAATCTTGTCTATAAGAGATTTATCAAGATTAAATTCAAGGTTAAGAATAGCAGCTGTATATTTTTTTTTAATTGTTACACGATGGCAGCCAAACTGTCTTGCTAAAGCTACCCAGGAATATCGCATGGCTTTCGCCCAGATTAATCTACGATCCTCTAGCTTTTCAATTTTTATTAATAATTCTATAGCCAGTTCCCAGCAAGTGATTTGATGACTATTAGCTCTAAGTTTTAAGCCTTTTTTCTGCCAAAATCCTATATCCTTTGGATCATAGCTCATCTTTAAAACATCATACATTCTAGGAGTTTTGGGTTTTAAAGCATTTAAACCTGGCATCATTCTTTCGGTTCTGCCAGCAACTTCAAAGACTTCCATTATTTTATGAGCTATTATCCGCACATCGCTGCCTTTTCTGCGGCAGCATCAAACTTTTTTTTGGAGGGGTTTACCTCCTCAATTATATTCTTAAATTTGTGTTTTTTTATTATTTTCCCCTTTTTATTCTTAAATTCAACCCACATACCTTCTTCAGCAAAATATTTCCATTCTTCTCCATTATAGCTTAATTTATCGTTAGAATGATTTGCAACCCCCTGTCTTGAGAATATCCTATTATAGTTATTAACATTATTCTTATACCTATAGTTAGTTTTATAAGATGGTTTTATTAATACACCTCTGTGTGATATATCTCTCCCCTCTGTGAGAGTTATCACTCTCTTTTTAATAGTATCCTCAAGTATTTTTTGTTGCGATAATAAGTAAAGGTTGGTGGAGCTTAGCCGTTTTTTACTTATAAACTGTAGCTTGGCAAGGTGTTTAATGCTCCGTTGTATAGCAGCTATTGATACACCAGTTCGCTTTTTAATTGTGGCATATCTTGGGTAACATTTACCATCCTTCCTATCCATATAAGAAACCAAAGCAAAATAAACTAACTTATCAATAGCACTCAGCCGCTTATCCGCTAAAACATTTAAATCTCCTACAAAATATAAACTCAAGCTACATCCTTCTTTCTACAGATTAAATTATGTCTATCCTGGAGCAGCTCCATCGCTTGAACCCAAGCATCAGGAGTTAAATAATATTCTCTTTTATCTTTAGTGGGAGTGAGCTGCTTAACTCTAAAGCTAATCACTTCCCTTTTATCATTAACTTTATAAAAAATTAAAAAACTTGGTAAACCAGCTAATCTTGCTAAAGCCTCCGTTGTAGTAGTTGCTTTCCATTTCTGATTTACATCAAAAGTAGTCTCTGCAAGATATAATGGAGCTTTACATTTTAAACAAATACCACAGCTGTCGATGTCGATGTAACCAAGTTTATTATCCAGGTTCCTGTGCCATTCAGAATAAGGATCTCCTTTATCAAAATAATTATTACGAGCCACTAAACATCCCCAATTCTTTATCAATTCTTTTATTAGCAATATTTATGTAATTTTTATTTAATTCAATTAAGATGGCTTGTCGGTTTAAAGATTGTGCTACAATTCCAGTAGTACCTGAGCCACCAAAAGGATCTAAAACCACACCACCCTCTGGACAACCAGCTTTAATACATGGCTCAATTAAATCTTTAGGAAAAGTTGCAAAATGAGCTTCCTTAAAAGGTTTGGTAGTTATTGTCCAAACATTTCTTTTATTTCTTTTTCCATCAGAATTACAAAATCTTTCTCCCATTTTATCTGTATCCATATAACTGTATGGGTTTGTTTTATGTGATGCTTTTAAACCATACTGAACTCTTTTTTTTGAATTTTCTTTTACTGGCTCTTTAATAGCATCTGCATCATAATAATATTTTTTAGATTTAGTAATTAACCATATCTTTTCATGTGCTGAAGTTGGTCTATCTTTAACACTTTCTGGCATTGGGTTTGGTTTATGCCAAATAATCTCTGATCTAATGTACCAACCAGCATCTTGTAGAGCTATTGCAACTCTATTTGGTATCATTAATAAATCTTTTTCTTTAATACCTACTTGAATTGCTGGTCTAACCTTAAAACCAGCTAAATATTTTTCTTTACTATTTTTAATATCACTTAATTTATATTTTCTTACAGTTTGGTTTGTTTGTGTTTTTCTACTGCCACTTGAATAACTATCTCCAACATTCCACCAGATCGTAGCAGTATCTTTTAATTTAGGTTTAAAGGTTTCAAATACCTTAACTGTATTAGTAATATAATCTTGATAAGTTTTCTCTAAACCGAATTGTTCGTCAATTCTTTTAGCACCACATTTCTTGCAAATATTTTTAAATATCTCTCTAACAGTTTCATCTTTTTTATTATTACATTGAGGTTGTGTTCTATCATGGATATTACTCCTTGTCGGTTGAGGTTTTCCAAGATGATCGCAATTAGGATCTCCACCTTCCCATTGTGCAGTTCCATAATCTCTTAATCCAAAATATGGTGGCGATGACACTACACAATCAATGGAGTTATCTTCCAATTCCTTAATCTTATCTATGCAGTTGCCTTGAAGAATTTTAATTTTTTCCATCTATCCTTATGTAATTTTGTTGGTAATCTGAAACTTGTTTTGCTAACTTTTTATTATCTTCCCTAACTTCGTCTAATTCCTTACGCAGCTCCCCATTTAATTCCTTATGTCCCTTGCTAATTATTTGAAAGTTAGAGTTTTCTTCAACCAACCTTTTATTAGCTTCATTAAGTTTTTTAATTTCCAGATCTTTTTTATCTAACATATTAATAATGGATCTCCCAAATATTCATCCTTTAAATTGTCATTTGATTTATGGTTATAATCGCAGCAACCAGCACTTAGAGCTTTTGGATATTTATTAACCCACCTCATATAAGTTTTACAAAATCTATCCCACTCAACTTGATAATTATCTATTGTTTGATTTTGTGTTTCTTTTGGAAATAAAATTAGAGCCGCAACAATAAATAAAAATAAATATTTCATTTAAAAACAATCTCCGTAACTTCCTGTACCCAAGCACCAGGAATTGTGTTTAAATTTCCTACTTCAAGTGTTCCATCTTCATCAACGGAATAGTCGGCAAAGATTGTGATTTTTTTTCTTGTTCTAAGTAATTGATACCCCTTACTATAACAGACAGCGGGTTTAAGTCGTATTGCTTTGGAGATTGGCATCCACTCATTGTTAGCAATGCAATCAAGCCACTTAACTTCAACAAACGGATAATCATCTATGGTTCCTGTTAGTTTTTTTTTCTTAGACATAAAAATCAGCGGGTTTGACTTTTCCTCTAGTTTTCTTTTTAATTAATTCCATGTTGGATTTGCCTGGCATCCTTGTGCCATTGGTCCACCTAAAAACTGTGCTTGCTGCTTTAACTCCTAGAAACTTTGCTAATCTTTGATGCGAATAACCTTCTTTTTTTTGAAATTCTTTTAGCGTCATTGGCAACTCTTGTATGTAATAATGCCAACTTGTCAAAAGAACATTGCTATAATGTTGTGAATAACCTTGTAAAAATACGCATTAAATGCAACCTTAAATATAACTTTAAACAAATACCTTTACAAATAAATCCTATTGCATATATATTGCCAATATGACAATAAATAATAAAAAATTAAGATTAGTGGAAAACGCACATTCAGAAAAAACTATGGCAAATTTATCTAAACTTTTAAAAGATAATGATATGTCTCAAGTTGAATTAGCAAAACAACTTGGAAGAGATAAAACAACTGTTAATAGATGGGTAAAAAATTCAAGAGAAGTAGCATGGGATAATGCAGTTGAAATTTCAAAAGTTTTAAAATGCCATCCAGTAGATATTATTGAAGGTGGTAAATCAGAGATTGTATTAAACAAAAATGTTTTTTTTGATGGTGTAGTTAAAGATTTAACCAAAGAAGAACAACACAAAATACCTATTCCGTATGAATACAACCATAAAAATATAATGGCTATTCAAATGGAGTGTCCAGGAACACCAACCGATGGAGAAATTTGGTTATTTGATATGCCTAAAAATAAAAAATTTCATAAGTCAGCAATTGGTAGAATTTGTTATTTAGCTCCTTCAAAAGAAGCAGCTAAACTTGCTTTAAAAGAATTTAAACATAAATGTACTCCTTGCGTTGGTTTATTAAAACCAAATGGAGATGGAACCTTAGCAATTTTAAACAGCTCAACTGGAAAAATTCTTAATCAAGCGTGTAATAATGTGCCGCCAAATTTTTTAGAAGTAGCCACACCCGTTAAGGCAAAATACGACCCAGAGTTAATTAATTTAGTTATTAAATAATTATATATACAACCTATAATATGTGCTGTTGGCAACTATGTTGACAAAGTGCTTATTTCGTTTGCAATAAATTCCAAAATGTTTATCAATTGTTCTATTGATTTGATTTATGGAATTAAAAGAAAATATTGTAGATAAAGAACTATCTGAATGGATCCAATCCATTAAACCACTTCCAGAGTGGGTTAAACTTTATAAATTAAATCATCATTCGCCTTCCCAAATAAATGCTGCAGATGATATGTGGGGATATAAATATTTATATCTTACTCAAGAAGAAAGAAGGAATTTACCTATCAATTCTAAGATGCACTCTGGCGTTTGTATTGGAGATATGGGTCAATATGAATTTGGAAATTATATTTGGAAGTTTGTTAAAGGAAAAGGTTTAGTTAAAACAGAAATTCCAAAAACTAAAAAAATATTTGAAAAAGTTTTAGATAAATTTGATGCTTATCAACCTACTTCAGATGAAGATAAGTTATCCCATCAAGAAAATAAAAAAGGATTAGCAAAAACATTTCATCAATTAAAATGGGGATTAAAAGATATTAAATTAAAAGAACCTATTGAATGTGAAAGATCTGTTAGCCTGGAGCTGCCTGGCTGCCAGCTACCCGTTATAGGAAGAGTGGATTTTGAAGATGAAAATAATTTTGTTGAATTAAAAACCAAGTGGTACAAAAAGAATAGACCCAGAAAAGATGGAACTCAGACTTATTCTGTTCCTAAAATTGATGAAGGTTATATGGGTTGGAATGAACATATTTTGCAAGTTGCTTTTTATTATTTAGCAACAGGAAAAAAACCTCATCTGTTAGTTATAAATCCAGAAAGTTATAATATTTTTTCTCCAGATAATTGCGAAGATTTAAAACCAGAAAACTTAAAAAAATTAATTAATAAAATGAGAGTAGTTTGTAAGCGTAGAGAAGAAATAATGGAACGACACTCTGGAAAAACTACCTGGGTAGAAGATATATTCCCAGACTTTGACCATTTCTTTTGGAGAGGAATGGGAGATCATTTAACAACTGCTATGAGATTGTGGGGTCATGTATGAAAAAGAAAACAGATAGAAATTTAATTTGGCATATCTATCATACCATCCTAGCTTTGTTATTAGCTGGTGTTTTAATTGTGGAGATTATTGAATTATGGATAAAATAAATATGTTGAATTGGCAGCAAATAGAGCTGCAAAAGAAATTTGGAAAGAAACAAGAAAAACAAAGCAGCAAAAGTATCCGTTGGATTTCATTACTGCTCTTACTTTTGCTAATAGTCTTTTTCTCCCTCTTCTTTCTAAATAAAGATAGCCAAGGTTTCAGTTCTGCGGCAGCTTTGTCTGAGCCTTGGTTATCAGAAGGAGATAAATGGGTACTGTAGTAAACTTTCCACAAACATTAGAAAAACATTTAACAAAATTAAAAACTAATGGTGGTATTTATGAATTTGAACCAGGTAAGTTTGCAATTAAACATAAAGAAGTTGAACGCTTAGCAAATGAATATGGAATAGAAACCGATGTAGAATTGAATTATTGTGATCTTACTAAAGGTTGTGCAGTTGTTAAAAGTATAGCAAAATATCAAGGTAAAAAGTTTATAACTTTAGGAGAAGTATCTCCAGCTAATAACTTATTTGCTTATCCAGTTGCAGTAGCTGAAAAGAGAGCTGCGGATAGAGCTATTCTTAAAGCTCTTAATATTCATGGAGATTTATATTCACAATCAGAGCTACCACCAAAGCAAAGAAATGAAAACCAGGGGATTAAGTTAGAACACTCAGAATTTATTTTAGAAAGAATTAAACACGCAAGTCATCAAGCAAATTTAGAGCAGCTCCAAAGAGAGAATAAAGATTATCTTTTAGAGCTTGCTAAAAAAAATTCTATAAAAGCCAAAGAAATTATGGAGGCTTTTAAGAATAAAAATCAGCAATTAAAAGGAGGAAAATAATATGGCTGACTATAATAACAAACCAAAGGATCCAAATTGGGTTTGTACTTTTTCGTTAAAGAAAAATGCAAATAAAGATCCTAAGAAACCAGAAACTAAAAATAGACCAGACTTTGTTTTGGTTGATAGCGAAAAGTTAAATAAGAAGGGAGAACCTTTTAAAAAGAACTTTACTATCAATGGTTCCTGGTGTGAGGGATCTGGATATATCCAGGAAGATAAATCTCTTAAAATAACGATTAAGAAAACGGGTACTACTGGTGCTGCTCAACCAGCTCAAGGTGGTTCTGATTTTATGGATCAATTTTAAAGGGGAAATATGAAATATGGTTTAACTGAAAAACAATTAAAATTATTTAATTACATTAAATCATATATGAAAAAAAAACCTATCGCACCTTCTTACGATGAAATGAAGGTTGCGGTGGGTTTGAAATCCAAGTCTGGAATTGGTGCAATATTAAAACAATTAGAGGATAGAAAATGGATAACAAAACTGACGGGAAAACATCGCAGTATCCAAATAAACCGATAGATTTATCTCCAGATCCAAATACTAATACTTTAATTAGTAAAATCTTAGATAGAGACAAAGAAGGAATGGATAAGTTCGGTTTGACAATGCGGCAAGTTATGTTAAAAAATCCTAACGATTGTAAAAAATGGTTAAATGACGCATTAGAAGAAAGTATAGATCACTCCAGATATTTAATAGAATCAATCTTATCCTATCAAAATTTAGCAGAAGAAAATAAAAAATTAAAAAAACAAATTAAAGAATTAAAAGAACATAATAGGTTGCTTTATGAGCATCCCTAAAAAGTTTGAAAAATTCTGGTCTGGTTCTGTTTCGTTTAGTGCAACAGAAATGTTTAAAGACTTGAATGCAGCGACTAAGGCTAGTGTACCAAGTTCAGCTGCCAAGATAGTCATAGATGAAAAAACTTTATCTTATGACTTTCAACGCATAAAGGAGGTAGATGCCAATGCAAACACACTACCAGCATCTGGAAAAAAAAATCCAGGTGGTAAAAAAGGAGAGGAAAAAGTTGAACGCCAAGATAACAAAACAGTTAAATAATGAAACTGTTAATCCAAGCATATCAGCTCTCTCTAAAGAAGCTCATAATAAGTTGATTGACATAATCACTTTGAAAGATGAGCAAAGCAAAATACCAGGCTAGTCTGGTACTTTATAATCATTCTAAAAAACTGCTTTAAGCAGATAGCTATCCCTACGCCTACTAAAAGTTGCATAATTGGCAATGTAATACCTCATTAATTTATTATGTTGACAATCTGGCAATAATACTTATATTAATAATATATGTCTAAAAATTATAAAAGATACGAGTTCAAAACCTTCCAGGCTCTTGAAAAGTTTTTCATAAACAAGATCCTTCCTCAAAAAAATATCAGTTCAAAAGTTATTGGTAAGGTTCTCTTTGTCTGGAAAAAAAGAAAGGCTGCATGATAGTTAAATATATTTTTCAACCTATCCCTTCGAAACCTTATTTAAGAAAATTAATGTCTTATAAGGTTCCTAAGATCTCTAACAAAACTGATAAAGGCAAATGGTTAAACGCTTATGTCAATAAATTTTTTGTTGCTGGAAATAATAATTACCGTTTCAAGTCTGCAAAAAATTATATCAAGTTAAAAACTACTTACTTTAACATTGTTAATACTAAAGCTGCGTTAGTTGGTTTCTTTAAAAATTTAAAGAAATTAAAGCAGCATCATTTTGAGGGAGAAGTTTTCAATTCTCAATTAGTTTATCAAACTACAAAGGAGGCTGCGTGATAATTACAAAACCACATCCAAACATTATCAGAATTTATTTAGATGATGTTAAAGAAAAACCAAAAGCACTTAAATATTTACAAGATCAAGGCTGCGTTAAAACTAAATATGTTGAGCCATTTTTAGTTGCAGCTCCAGAATATTTGGGTCAATTAAAGGAGGCTGCTTAATGAACAAAAAAGAATTTGTTAATTATTGTTTTGATTTTTATGGAAAAAATAAAGGTATTTATAAAGATTTTTTTAACAATACTTGCACTAAAAAAGAAATAATTAAAGCTGTTAATATTAGAATAAATGCTCCTACAAAAATTCCTTTTGAGGGAGATAGTATTGATAGAGAGTTAGTGAGAGACATAATGTTTAAAATTAGAGATCCGAAATCAATAACAGAGCATAAAATAAACTTACCAAAGGAGGATGCTTAATGGCAAAAAAACCAATCAAAGTTGTTTATAATAATAAACCAGATCCAGTAGTTAAAATAACTGAGTATGAATATACGGGAGATGGCTTAAAAAAAGTTAAAGAAAATACCTATAATGACAAAACTGGATATTTAACAATGAATAATCCAGTAGTTAATCCAGGTACTACTCTTTATCCATACACTAAAAAAGATAAACCAGAAGAGGGAAAAACTTATGCTCTTACTGGTGCTAAAAATGACAAGTGTATTTTAAATGGCAACACATGGAAAGAAAGTGAGGTTAAATAATGAAAAATCTTTTTTATGTACCATTAAAAAAAAGACTTATCTCTTGTAGAGCCACTTGCATAATTGGTTCAAATAAATTTTATGCTTGGGGTTATGGGAGATCTAAAAAATCTGCCTTAGCAGATGTTAAGAGATCTTATTCATGTGCTAAAGCTCCATACAAATACACTAACTTAAAGGAGGCTGCATAATGTATCAATGCACTTATAAATTACCTGGGAGGGAAAAAACTTTTGTTGCTCCCACTATTCCAGAAGCTCATAAACTTTTTATGAAAGATTATGCGGAGGCTGCTGGCGAAGTTAAAAAAGTTAAAATAGAAAAAAACGGAGATCCAAATTTCTTAATGGTTGTAAGTTATCCAACTTACAGAGATGTATTTGCAAATCCAAAAGTGATGGGGTTACATAAATAATGAAATTTAAAATTTGTAAAGTTAAAAGAAAAACGAAATCAGTTTGGGTTGTTCAAGCTATGGATGACCAAGGTAAAAAGAAAAACCTAGAGATCTTTGAACTGAACCAAAAGAGACAAGCTAACGCTTATGTTGAAGATTTAAGATCTAAGGATCCTAACTTAGTAATGCCTCAAGAAGTGTCTTTTGATCTAGCTTTTAAAGAATACAAGCATTCCGTATTAAAGGATAAATTTAAGGTAGAAGAGACAAAATTGTCAATTTGTGGGTATATAAACCACCATATAGCTCCGTATATTAGCAAAAAGCTCTTATCCGACTATACCTACCATGATTTTAAAGAACACTATTTACCGCAGCTCCTAGAATCAAAATGCACTAGAGTTCAGAACTTACCAGGTGGATCCAGTACAATTGTTAGAACTAATAGAACTGTGGGTAAAAAGACTATTAAAGAATCAGTT
>VTLG01012004.1_pt1 | contig 11255 bp, 15 predicted proteins | sample 4694571 | NCBI WGS metagenome assembly VTLG01 (sample SAMN12604809, study PRJNA352737) | marine metagenome | biome: ENVO:00000447; feature: ENVO:00000209|ENVO:00000569|ENVO:01000036; material: ENVO:00002151; isolation source: viral sequences binned using virsorter ... | reverse complement strand
AACACCTGGATATAGATTGCCTGGGTTAAATACGTTAGCACCTACTACAGGTCCTTCTGGCTTAGGATTAGGGATAATTGCTGGTTGCATATCAATATTTCCTGCAGTTACTTCTGGAACTGTGGGCTGAACCTGCTTCATCATCTCAGCTTCTATAGCCATTTTCTGTTTTGCTTTAGTTGCTTTATCTAAAGCTTCTTTACGATTATTATCCATCATCATTTTCTAGCTCCTGCCATAATTCCTTTTTGATATGCCATAAAGTTTTGATCCTGTATCATGTTTGCCATACTCATTCTTACTGGTGCAGCTAGACCATGTGATGGTAATGGTGAACCAAATCTATTTAGATGTAGATAACCTAGTTGTAAATCCTGTGGCATCTTTACTACATCAGCAGCTCCAGGAGAAGACATTGGATTACCTATAGTCATCTGTTCTGTTGGTTCTGCACGACCAGCACTTTCTCCTGTTATTGCTCCTCCACCGAATGATGCACGTAAAGCATCTCCTGCTAATCTTCCTGGCATAGTCTTATTTACTTAATAAAAAAGGGAGTATCATCTACTCCCTCTATTTTATGTTGTCTAAATCTAAAAGATTATTCCATTACTAACATCTTGTTTCTGAAGATATCAGGTGTTTGTTGTGCCTGATTTAAATATCTCCATGCATTAGATGGATCTTTGTCAGCTAAGTTTCCAAAGTTGTTCCAGAAATCACCTGTGTTCTCCTGAGCCTGTGGCTGTGGAGGAACTGGCATTTGTGGACGTGCAAACTGTTGCTGTTGCTGTGCTGCTGCAGCTTGCTGCTGTTGTAATGCAGCTGCTTGCTGTTCTGGTGAAATTCCTTGATTTCCTACTACTTGTCCTGCTTGCTCTTCTTGAACTGGATAAGGACCATTCTCACCAAAGAATTCACAAGTATAGTCAGCCAATACATCTGGATCAGTTAAGATCTTTTCGTAAGACTGATGCTCTGCCTGAATCTCTTTTAATAATCCAACAGCTTCCTGTAGTTGTGAGTTTGTTTTTACTAAAGCATCTTCGATCTGTACTGCATAGTTATTTAAAACTGCTGGAGCATCTGCACCGAAGTGATTAATTACTTCAAGACTTTCTTGACTTACTCCGTTTGCTAGGAGTTGCTGGTCTGTTATTTCCTGCGAAGTTTGGGAAGAGTTGTTGGAGTATGCCTGGTTGCTCCCGTTCAAAGGCTGCGATATCTGCTGACCCTGGTTGTTGTATGAAGGAGCTTGTGGGGAACTGTAGTTCGCCTGGCCGTACTCTTGTGTCGCTGGAGACTGTTGACCCAGGAAGGGGATTTGAACTGGTGAACTCAGGAGTCCTACCACTCTGTTGAATGCGTCCTTGTATGGATTCTCCGCTTGAGGAGCCGATGGGCTGCTCTGGGGCACGGACTGTGTAGGGTTGTATTGGGGGTTTGGAGCTACTGTCCCCATCTGGGCTTGCACTTGTGGTGCTGGTGCCACCGCTGCCTGCTGTGGAGCTACCCATTGTGGATTGGTCCCCACCACTGGAGCTTGTGCTGCTGTTTGTGTAACGGGAGCCACGTAGTTGCTCTGTGGGGTCGCTGATGGTTGGGGTGCCGATTGGGTCGGCATTACGGTATCGGCCTGCATAAGTTACTTCCTTCTGGAGTGATTCTAGTGTTCGATATAGGAAAGGGGTGAGATCTAATCTCGGATCTGCAGCCATCGGAATATCCGGTTGCTGCGGATGAGGTGTTCTCATTTCTTGATTGATTAAGTCAAGGAATTGAGAATAAGCCCTTTGTACTTGTCCCACCATTCTGAATGGGAAACCGGATAACATTCCGGCAACTTCATCATCAGTTTTGGATGGGAATAAATACTTCAGTGCTTCTATGCTATCAACCCCTAATTCTTGTAGGTTTCTACAGAATATAGATTGCTGCACTTTATCCTGTGCCGTATCTTCATACACAGGACCCATCCATCTCCAAGCTACTGTTCTTTCTCCATCTGGAACTAGTCCATGAACACCTTCTGGAACTTGTTTTTCTTCTCTTGCAAGATCAATTGCTTTCTGTAATTTCTTCTCATAATTAGCTCTCTGCTTTTCATATTTCTCCATTGTTTCAGGAGTTTCTTCTGCAGGTAACTCAGGATATTTTATACCGGAAGCTGCTGCCAATGTCTGACGGAATATCTGTTCTTCTTGGAAGATCATTAATTCGAAACATCTACAGATTCCATATTCATATATCTGTAAACATTTCTTTCTGGCAGTTGCACTTACTCTTCCGTATGCAGATTTTATTTCTGTTGCAGTTACATTACTAATTGATATATCATCAATACCACCTAAAGCTAATCTTATTTCACTTCTTAACTGTCCAACATATCTGGATTGATCTGTACTTACTGCATTAGGAGTAATAAAACCAACACGATCTGTAGGTTCCAAGTTTGCAATAACTCTTGGAACTCTCATTCCTCCACCTGGGCTACCAATATAACCAGCTGGATTTCTTGTTATAGGATCCTGTTTATATGTAGATGTAAGTGTATTTAAATCAGAAGTGAACCCTGATTGACTTGAAATACTTGGTCTTTGTGGTGGAGCATCTTTACCACTCTCAACAATATCCTGTTTAGGACGTGAAGATAATAAAGTTGGATTACCGAAGAATGAAAGGTTAGCTCTGATGTTTTTAACCATTTCATCATGAGCAACAATCTGATTTGCTATCCAGTCAAATTCACCACTACCATCAGTGCCAAAAGCATCAGGATTATTAAACACTTCCACACAAGGAATAAACTTCATTGTGTTGTCTAATGTTTTTTTATTTAAAGTGGTAAATTCCTGTGGTCCATCAAAACTTAATTCCTGTTCACTATGCACCTCTTCAATAGTTTCTGCTGTAATTCGAAGACGCATATATCTTTTATCAGTGTTCAATCCAATCTGGGATCCACCAAAACCTCTATTAGCTTTAACTTTATAAGGATATATAACTATTACTTCTTCAAGTTCTCCTTCCGGTGAATAAAAAGTTCTATAAGAATTTTTATCAAACCAATAAAGTCTGTATGTTTTTTCAGTAGGACGAATGTAAAATAATCCTTTTCCTAAAGCTAAGAAATGATCCCATATAGAATCTAATCTGGCATCAAGTTGATTAAATTTAATTACCTGTTGTATAAAATCATATCTCTGTGATCCAAAGTTATCCTGCTCAGGATAAAACTCAACACCCTGACGAATACCAAACATTTTCATCTGTGATAGATGAGCATGAATAATCATCGTATCGGTAGCACCAGCCGAGTCACGGCTTATTGCTGCCTTCAGCATTGAGTCAAAAGTAGAATTAGTTTGATTCATCTAGGCACTTTTTATTATTTTATTACGCATCAATCTCATAGCCAGCTGCTTGTCGTTTAAAGATAAGATTCTCATCATCAGCTTCAATGTCGAAGCGTTCTCCAGGTTGAAGACCTAGATCGTGACATACTTCATCAGGAAGATTGAATATAGCAGAACCATAAGCGTCTTGCTCTAGTTCAATACCTTTATAGAAAAAATTGGCTACCATGTTAGATACTCTTAATAGTCTAATTCGTCAATACTCTAACTCTAGTTTTCCTCTGGACATTAATCCATTGCATAACCAGACCAGTGCATCAACACAATCATCGTGGGAACTAACTCCGAAATTTACAATTTCATCGTTTAGTGCCTGGAATTTGCGATATTTATTAAATAATATCTTATGTTGCTCAAATAAGCCCATAATTCCTCTGAACCTAGCAACTTTATCTCCTCTGAATCCTTTTACCGGATGCCAGAGTAGATTATAAAGTCCCTGTTCTTCTAAACATATTCGTTTAAAGTCAGCTTCCAGTGATGCCTGATAAGCTACTGCTTCAGACCATATGTCTACAGTGCTACCAGTTGGAAAGTATTTATCCTGATCTTTATGAACTATTCCCCATTCCATCATCATTTCCATTATGGCTTCTAACTTTTCTACATTACCCATTATTCTTAATCGTTTACAGTCGATAATGTAAATCTTATCTCCTACTCGACCACCCATAACAAAAACTGTATAGTCATTTCTTTCTCTAACTCCTGCAGATAAGTCAACACCAACACCTAAACAATCAAACTGTGTTGGTATCTGACCTTTAATAATTAAATCAGGAGAGACAGACATATCACTGGTTCTTACTACCTGATTCTGATATTGAAAACTAAAACTTATTGGTGACTGTCTTCTACGATCATTTAAGTACTCAAGTGACCACATCTCCGGCCAGTATGATTTTTCATCACCATTTTCATCAACAGTTACTGCTGATTGTATTATCTGTACCCAATCATTATCAGGAATAAAAGTAGTCTGGTGTATATCATCATGTCTGAATCTTGTACCAAGACATATAGCTCTACCACCTTCAAACATAGTTGGAACAATAACTGAGTTCCAGTTATCCTCCATAGCTACACGAATGTCTCTATTTTTAATATCATCAGCTGATTTTATAGCATCATCAATGATACATAAATGAGAACGCTTTGATGTAACAGCACCTTTCAGTCCTGCACAACATAAACTAAATTCTTCTTCACCAGTTGATCTTATCCCTGCAAACTTCCAATCAATACTCCAATACTCATTAGAGTTTATTCCTTTGGCAATTTTTACCATAGGAAATATTTCTCTATAGATTTTACTATCTTCAATAATTCTTTTTATTGCTGCACTCTTTGGTCTGGCAACATCAACAGTATATGAAATATATAAGATCTTTAATGGTTTACGATTAAGTGCATGAACACCAATAGCCCAGGCTGTGAATAAACCTAACACTGTAGATTTAGCAGATCCTCTTGGTGCAAGTATATCTACATTTGGTCCAGCAATATTAATTAAACATTCACTATCTTGATGTGTATATAAATGTTCATGCCATAAATGCATATGTTCTGCAGGAGGTTTATCTCCTACAACATCACAGAAGTATGCAAAATCTGTTCTAGCTTTTTCAACATCAACTGAAGATGTTTTCTTTACAACTTGTTGTTTAGCAGCTGCACGGGCAGTTCTACGATAAACAGAATAGATACTTGTTCCAGCCATGTACTAAGACTAACCTGTTAAGACTTATGATTCTTCTTGAAGAATTTTTGTCCAGACACCCATTGATGCTTCCTGTAATGGACCTTCTATAGGATCATCTCTGAAGATTAAAAGTATTTCTCTTAATGCTCTATCGGCACCAGCTAATATCAAACCTTGTCTATCTGTAAGATGTTTTTCATCTGTAAGTTGTTTTATGTGTGCCCGTAATTCCTTTTGAAGCATGGATATACGAGCAGCTCCCATATCCTGTTTTACAACTCCAAGATCTATAGCTTCTCTGAGCTTTGATATATCCATCTGCATGGAATCTATTTCTAACTCAAGTATTGTATTAAAATTCCTTTTCTTGAATTCTTTTTTTGACCAGGTATCACAATCAGATATAGAACCTCCATACCCTAAAAAACGGGCATAAAGATACATCTGTATAGGTGAACTGGTTTTTTTACAAAAAGCTAGATATGTTTCTTTTTCTTTAGCAGATAAAGTATCTAACCAGTCGGTTATGCTCGGTATGCTTGTCGTGACTGTTGATAATCTCTATTCTCTTTATAGCGTCTAAACTGTTCCTGTTGCAAGTTAGTCCTTCTTGTTTCTGAACCAGCTTCACGAATACCTGCTCTTTCCTCTTCTCCTCTTACACGAGTTGTCTGTCTTTCCTGTTGTGCAGCTTCTCCTATAGTTAGTCGTTCCTCTCCAGCTCTAGTCTGTTCAGTTAAACGAGCCTGATCTCCTGTTTCTCTAATATTTGCTCTAGTTTCTTGTCCTGTCCTACCAATAGTTGCTCGATCCTGTTCTCCTCTTGTTTCAGCAAGTAGACGTTCTTCTGCACCTCTAGCTTGATATCTTCTTATATCCTGACCAGTGTAGAATTCTTCGTTGATACGATCTAACTGAGCACCAGTTTGCATATTTAATCTGGTCTGCTCACCAGATACTTTTGCTAATTCAGTCTGTGTTCTTAAAGACTGTGTTGGTGTAGACACCGTAACAGGAGGTGGTGGTGCAGGTATATACTCAACTTTCGGTGCTTTAGGTCTTCCGCCCATAACAAAACTTTATACTGTTAATTTAATTTTAATCTAAAAACTCTTACTAGGCTCCCCCAGCTCGACCTCTAGGATTAATACCACTTCTAGCCATATTAACTGCTGCAGTAGTTTGATTAGAAATAGCATTCATTAAAGCAGCTTCTCCCTGCTGTGCTCTTAGTCTTTGCTGAGAAATCTTAGTAGGTGAGAATTGATCTTCCATTAATCTTCTTCTTGCAGCACTTTCCTGAGCTGCACTTGCCATCTGAAGATACTGTCGAGCAAAATTCATATTTCTTTGAGCTTCTCTTTTTGATTCAAATTCTCTTAAACCAGTATTAAGCAGTAATAAATTTCTTATATCTTTATTCATCTGTTGTCTATTGAAAGCATCTTTTGCAAGCTGATCTGCCTCTTCTTTTTCTTCTATCTTCTGTTTAGCTTTAGACATATCAGGCATTTGTAAAAATTCTGACACACCAAATTCAGGCAAAGGCAATCCTAAGATATTTTTTTTAGATTCATCATATTTTTTTTGACGGCCTTCAGGAGTACCAAAGATTCCCAGACGATCTTTAAACTCTTTTAAAAAAGCCTGTGTCTTATTCATTTACTGATACTGATAATTAGAAGCCAGTCCTGACATTGCTCCTTGCATTCCTAGTTGTGCTAATGCCTGAGCACCTTTTTGTCCTTGTATTGTTAAGCCCTGTTGTGTTCCTAACTGAGTACGGAATCTAGCAGCTGCCATGTTACGCTCGAAGTCTCTTGTCTTTGCTCTATCTGTTATTGGTTCTACTGCTAATAAATTCTCAATCATTGCCTTTCTTTGTTGATCATTCATTTGCTGGGTATAATTTAATATATTCTGATAACCACTAGTAGGTCCCAACATACCTGGACCAAAACCAGTCCCATAACCAAAACCAGCTGTAGGTGATCCTAGTCTTCCATCTTTTAACATCTCTATTACTGCTCTGTTCTGTCCAGCTTTCTTAAGTTCGTTTAAAGCTACTCCTCCTCCAAGTAACCCTAATGCTGGTAATACAAATGGTGGCATTGTTTTAATTAACTCCTTTGATTATTATTTTATAGGTAGCAAACTTAGAAGTAACCTCCTATACTGCCTCCGACATTCGCACCTGTTGCGAAACCTATAGCAGGATTTGCTAATCCTACAGCACCTCCAACCACAGTTCCAACCAATCCACCAAATCCTTTTCTTCCTGGTATTGTATATTGGAATCCAGGATCCTGATAACCTGGCATAACTGAAGTATCATCATTTATTTTAAAAGCCCCTGCCCTAGCTTGTTGTGCCAAATTTCTTGCTCTCATCATCTTTTCAATCGATGCCTCTGTATCTTCCTTTCTTTCTTTTCTACGTTTGAACTCTTGATCTAAACCTTTTACAAACTTACCAATATTTCTGCTTCTTCCTCCACCAAAATCTATAGAGCTATTATCTCTGCTTCTTCTATATCTTTCAGCTTCTTCAAAAGTTTTAGCTTCTGTCTGTTTATAGTCAGATGGATAATTTGCAGTAGTCATTAGCTATTCAGTATAATCGCCTCGTTTGTACTTCTTATATTGTAAGGGGTCTTCTTTCTTAATTCTTTCCTGTTCAGCCTTTTGGAATAATTTTTTAGCAACTGCAGCAGTACCAACAGCTGCTACTAATCCTCCAGCTACTAAAGCTGGTTCTTTATATTTTCCTAACTTTTGAAACTGTTGAGCTGCTTTACTAAAGTTTTGTTTTGCATAATCAGCTGCTTTTCTAGTTGTTTCACCTATCTCTTGTTCTACAGCTTTTGAAGCATCTGTGAATTGTTGAGCTTTACTTCTACTATCTCCGATTCCAGGTATATTTAATTGGTCACCTTTTTTCAATTGATCAGATGCCATCGCATCATATGTTTTTTTAGTATCTCTTAAATCTTGTAATCGTTGCTCTATTTTAACATTTCGTACTCTGGGTGATGCATCTTCTCCATATTTAGGTCCATAGTAACTAGGAGTTCCATCTTGATTTCTTCTACCCATAGTTCCAACTTCAACAGTTTTACCAACTTCTTTTCTTACTGCTTTCTGTCTATAATTTTCAGGAATATCTTGAACAGGTCCTTGCATCTTAAATCGACCTGCCATTTCCGCAGGAGTCTTAAGTCCTGTGCCTCCTGATATATCTGGTTTTATATCAGAAGCATATATAGGACGTTCTACTTCTACTCCGAAACCTTTAGGATCTAAGAATTTTTTTCCAGCTTTTACAGTAGCAACACCAGCTGCAGCTCCTAATACAGAACTAGCACTTATAGGAACTCCTCTAACTCTTATTTCTGGATCATTTAATCCACGAGCTGTTCCTCTTACAAAACCACCATAAGCAGTGAATGTTTGTTTTTCTGGATCTATATCTATTCTTTTACCTGCTTCTGGTTTGCGATTCATGTAACGTCTGTAATCACTAATAGTTGATGGCATTACATCAGGACGTTCTTTTATAAAATCTTTATAAGCTAAAGGCTGACTCTTTTGTCCACCAATAAATCTAAGAGCAGCTTCTTCTGCTATATTACGTGGTTTTGCCCCAGTAGGATCTTCTTCTTTAGAAACAGGTGCTACAGCTTTATAACCTTTTGGTCTTAGACCTTGAGTTATAGGTCCAGACGTTTCCGTCATTGTATGAATAAATATAGGCACTCCTGCAGCAACTGCCCCAGCTGCAACTGGATTTTCTAATCCTGTTAATTTACTAGCTGCTACTCCAGCTTTTGATACAACTCTAAAAGCATTTGTATATGGCCAAACATATTGTTGTCTAAATTTGTCAGAAAGAATAGTCTTTCCTATGACATCAGAAACTGTGCCAGCAGCACTACTAAAAGGTGTTCCTCCACTATAAGTTTGATTCCCATAACGTGTTGTATATGTTCCATCTTTTAAATTTTGATATACATCACTACTAAACTTAGTTGCTTGATCTGCTGCAGTTTCTATGCCCTTTTTAAAAGCTCCTGGTGCAGCATCAACTAACTGTTTCCCAAACTTCTTTAGAAACTCTTGACTATTTGATAAGTAGTTACCTACTGCTCTCATTTATCTAATAACTAGCTTGTCTCATCATGCTTTGAGCAAGACTATTTAAACTTTGTTGGGTTGAGTCAGGACTCATATGCATAACTGGACTTGGCATCTTTTCTGCCATAGCCAATTTCAATCTATATTCATATCTTTCTTTTTCTGATAATGCTTCTTTTGCCTGCACACCAGATAGATCTGTAGTTGATGGTCTTACAACTTCATTATACTCTGGTTCTGCTGTATGCTTAGTTGCACCAGTAGCAGTCTTAGGTCCTTCTCCAAAATCAGTTGGTATAAATGGATTAGGTTGATTACCAGGTAACACTGATTGTGCAAAGGCTTGTCCACCAATCTGGCCAGTCACTTCACCAATCTTTCTTGCAGTACTAGCTTTCATTCCTCTTTCACCAAAGAAACTTCTTCCCTTCAATCCAGCAGTAACTCCCTCAGCAAGAATATTACCTGAAGCCTGTCTGACTACTGTATCTCTTATATCAGGAGCATCTTGTCCTAAAGCACGAGGTATAACCTGTTCAGCTGCTGAATAAAGAAGAGTGTCTCTTAAAGCTCTTTTACCAGCTTGTTGAACACCTTCTTTTGCAAAGAACTCACCAAGTTTTTTGCCAGCCATTGTTACTCCTTTTTTAGCTGCCTCTACTCCTACTTTTCCGATCATGTTACTTTTACTCCGTCTGTTGGAAACTGTCCATTAACTGGTGGACCCTTTGGATCTCCTTGCATATATTGTAAGACACCTTCTTTACTGACATTAAATTTTTCATCATCAGTAAGTAATCTTGTTTGTCTAAACTTTGCCAAGAAAGAATCTGATCTAACTTGCTGTCCAGGATCATTGAACTCTCCACGATCATCAGCTCTGGCTATCTGATCTCTTCTAACGATATCAGCCTGTCTATCATCGAACTGTCCAGGAGACTCACGAGTATAAAGATTGTTTGTATCTTTCATCTTTGCTACAAACTTATTTGTAAAGTCTGTATTGGTTCTTCCAGAGAAGTCTATATTGTTATCAATCGGTTCTCCCTTAGCAACCAGCTGTTGTCTTTTATTTCTCCTGTAGTCAAATACTGACATGGTTATTTCTTTTTACGTTTACGTAATTTACTTAGAGTTTTAGCTAAGTTAGCCTGACGAACTGTACGGGTATCATACTTATCTGGATTAGCTGTTACCTTTGATGCAAACTCTTTTACATCCATCCCTCTTGCTTTTGCTTTCTTAGTAAAAGCACCAGGGCGTTTGATAGCATCTTTAATCCATTTGTCAGCCATCGGATAAACCTATTTTAACAGTGATTACTTTTCGAATAGAGCTTTTTCAAGCTGGGCAACTAATAAGTCATCTACTTTGTTACCACTCTTAGCAGCAGCTTTTTTTAAGATAGATATTAAAAACTTCTTTAGTAGTTCATCTAGATCTTCTGGAATTTTATCAACAGCTTTGTTTATGACGTTGATTGCAATAGGTAATAAAAATTTAGTCATTGTTCTATGTTCTTGATTTTAATTCTAACCCCCTTGTTATTTGTAAAATTCATTTTATTTTTTTCTCAAGGGTTCAGATTCACCCATAGCTGATATACCTCTTTCAGACATCTTTTGTTTTAAGAAATCTTTTGATCTTGTTCTTCTTTCTTCTGGAGAAATACTTTGATCAGTTTGAATCTTTCTTAGTTGATTAGCTACATCAAAACTTTCAACTGGATTTGCTGATGGAGGTCTTTTACTAAAGGACTGTTTACCACCTGTATCTGTAGGACGTTTTGTTATATCAGCTTTTGGACTATCAGAAGCTTCTATTCCGTATGGTCCAATAACACTACCAGATTGTCCTTCCATTCCTACATAACCACCAGCGACACTTCTAGTTTTTGTATCAGGACCTCTAACAACTTTACGTTCACTGCGTCGTTCTACAGTTTCTGGAATTACTCTTCCTTCAGAATCTTGTTCAAAAAATACACGACCTGATGATTCTGGA
>VTLG01008513.1_pt1 | contig 11255 bp, 10 predicted proteins | sample 4694571 | NCBI WGS metagenome assembly VTLG01 (sample SAMN12604809, study PRJNA352737) | marine metagenome | biome: ENVO:00000447; feature: ENVO:00000209|ENVO:00000569|ENVO:01000036; material: ENVO:00002151; isolation source: viral sequences binned using virsorter ... | reverse complement strand
CAAAGAGTTTCGTACCTGCTGGATGTAAGAGATCGTCAACCAATCTCTTATATGTTGGAACAACTTGATCGGCACCGATCTCATACGAGAATTCTTGATAATAGTAGTTATCCTGCAATCTATTGTTCCAGGAAAGGAATCCCTTTGTATCGATGTACTTACCTGGATATGTAATGATACCTGAAACTTCAGGTGCACCTTTCGCTGCCTGTGTACCACCTCTTGTGGTATTATTGATTGTTACTTCTTCAACTCGACTGTAGTCTACACCGAATGCAGAAACATTAACTGCAGTGATGGCTCCTGGTACATTATTCGCTACTATACTTGCATTGTCACCTTTGATTCCGCCACTGCCATCCGAAATGTTTAAGTTAATAACTTCGGGTTGTGTAATACTTACGCCAGGAACGGTAGAATATCCATAACCATAGTTAGTCATAGAAATGGAATTAATAGTACCGTACGTTCCACTTGAGAAATTAAGAGCAGCATTAAGTGGAGTCGCAACATTAGATGAAGCAAGATTTGCACTGACGGCAGCAGTGTTAGCACCAGAAGCAACAAAGTTCGGACTCGTATTCAATACAACATTTGCCATAGGCAGTATTGTATCTTGGTTAATCGATATGACTTCAGTACTGCTTAGTGATGCGATAGTACCTTCAGCTTCAAATCCATTACCACCAGTAAGTGTTATAACAGCATTTGCTGCATATCCTGAACCGCCATCGAGTATCACAAACTCAATAGCACTCTTATCGCTTGTTGCTGTGACAGCACCGTTTGCCCCGCTACCACTTGTCGCTGTAAAACTAACAAGATCGTCTGCACGATGGAAAGCTCCACCTTTTTGTACGGTTACTGCTTGTAAGGGACCAGTAGTACTTACGATGGTTGCAAATATCGATGTATCATCAGTAAGCTGTACCTCTTCGCCGTCTTGAAATGTACCAACGATATCAAGAAGGTACATTTCAGATACACTCTGACCAGCAGATAAAGTATTCACTACATAATCAACACGTGCCGTTGCACCTGATGTACCACCTTTTATGGATTGACCTTCAAAGGTTGTTCTAATATTTGTAATGCTTGATGCTAGAGGTTCGCCAACTCTTACTGCTGTTTCAATAACCCATCTTCCATCGGAGAGTCGTAATATATCTTCACCAGGATAATAGAAATCTATTTCATCGTTATATAGCAACCGAAAAAGTAAACGATATGACTGTTCAGAACCTCGAGCTCTATAAAGATCTTTAATACTTTTTGCAAGCTTCTTCTTATCAGCAAGTATCGACCTCGGTATTGTTGGCATCAACTCACGATGTAAAAACTCAAAGTACTTATCGTATGTTTTATCAATGTCTTGGTAATCAAGAAGACTCTTAGATACTTCTATGGCATTATTAGCCTGATCCATCCACTCATAGTAGGCCTTTAAAAAATGAGTGAAATTAGGATTATCTCCTCTTACGAAGAACGGTAATTGATCTTCGATAATATTTGAGATCTTCTTCTCAGCCATCAGTACACCACTGGATAGAGACCGGTATCAACTACGGTAGTCGATACACCGGTAGTTGTCGCCGTTGCAGTAATAGCAGCAACTGCAGATGTAACATCATCTACTATAGTAACCTTAGCATTTGCGATCAAAAGAAGCTGATTGCGAATTGCAGTAACATCATTTTCATGAGGTACAGCAAATATACTCAAAAAAGAACCATCTATGGCAGTTGGTAAAAATGCATTAAGTTTAACTAACCCGGTGGTATAATTTACGGTACCTGCTGTTGCATCCGATACGACTCTCGAACCATCTGATTCTATATAATAGATACGAACATTGCCGTTGCCGTCATCATCAATATATGATGTTGCTTTTTCATTAAATGTAAACTTTGATGAACTGATAGCATAAGCATGTCCAGCGTGCGGATGATTTAACTTTTGGTTAAATGCAATATTATAAGTAGCACTCTTTGTAGTCGATGGAATGAATCTTCTTTCCATACTGATGGTAGTTAAGCTACTTAAGATGGATGAATCAGAATCATCAATGGCTCTTGTATACTTTGAGAATCGAAACTTCTTTTTATTAAAGTCACTCAAGTTATTGCTCTCGAAGTTTTCGATGGTCGCATTGATTTTAGTTTGTACTTCGCCTGCACTCAGAGTTGTCAGGTTCTTATCCCAACGTACTGTAGTCGTCGGATTCACGTACAGGTATTGTGCATTGACAAACTCAGTATCAATCGATAAGACATTATGTTTCTTTAAAATATTTTTAATCTGACCTTTACGAGTCGAAGATATAACGCTGCCGGTGACAGGCTTAACTGATATGAAGACCTTTCCAAATATCGGAGGATCGTTCTCTTCTCCACCCCAAACACTGATGGATTGTATATCACCGGTTTCGCGTAGAATAATTCTTTTATAGTCTTCTGCAAGTACGGCGCGATTTTGAGCTTCGAAGTTCTTTGGTGCATTAAACTTTATGGATTCATTCGACTCGAAAGACGCACCGCCAGAAGTATTTGCATTTACTACAGTTGTGAATACACTTGATCCTGCAACTGTGCTAGGATCTGTAAATGTACCTATGTCATTGCCAATAGCACCGCTACAAGAACGATAACTTACAACAACGATGTTTCCATTCTGTGGTTTCTTTCCAAGAACACCGTCTCCAAAATACACTTCGTATTGATTCTCAGATTCTTCTTCAAGAAAGTATACCGCTGAGTTCGCCGCAACTTCTGTAAGATCGGTTGCAAGAATGTATCTTGTTGATGAAGTATCAGATGATGATTCCTGTACATCCACAACTATAGAAGATGTATCTACATTTTCGTTTGGCAGTATGATTCTTTGGCTATCAAGATTATCGACTGTGAATCTATGCGTAAGTGGTTGACCTTCCACTACCGTGATGACACCACTATAGTTATTTGCAGCATTTAATGTATAGGCCTGCGGAGTAACAAACTTAAGTGTTTGTCCATCTACATCTGTTGTCCACTCAGTGTTCTTATCTACAGTAATGCTTGTTGGTGATCCTGTAGGAGTAACCGTAACAGTAAAGTTTGTGTTAGCACCACGAGCAGATGTTGGCATATAGTTTAACATCTTTGCTCTTGATACAATACTTTCACGCAGCTGTGCTGAGTCAAGAAACATTTCGTTTCCGACCATGCTAGTGTAATAAGCATTTTGATATGTATTGTAAGCAAGCATATCAATCAATAGACTGATTGCAGAACCCTCGAAGTTAAAGTCGAGGAACTCAGGTTGTGCTCTTAAAAAATCTTTGAGTGATTCCTTGATATCATCAAAGTCTAACTCTGTCACACTTATGGTTGAATTAGCTGCCATTATCGAATTCTCTCTAACAGTACATCGACCTCGATGGGTTCGGGTATATTTCTAACACTAAACTTTATGCTCACTCGCAGAGTATTCTGATCTTCCACCGGTGTTGTATTGATATCTTCTATGACTGCTCTAGGTTCACTATTTTCCAACGCTTGTCTTATATTTCGTGCAACGTTATACTCCGTAATTGGAGTCATATTTTCAAATAACTCTGCTAGAACATTTCCACCGAGCTCGGGCTGATACGGCCTTTCATAAAAGTTAGTAAGAACGATATTCTTTACACTCTGCTTTATAGATTCAGCATTTGCAACCAACTTCATATTACCGGTTACAGGATGAACATTAAAAGACATAGGAATGTCTCTATATATCTCCTGTTCTATCTCAGACTGTAAACCGGTACTGGTGATTCTGCTTGCCATCTTAAAACTCTAAGAATTTATATTATTTATAATCCCTCTACCTCAGTTTCTGCAGACGTTCTTGCTGGAATAATCGGATGATTATGATCAACCTTTCCGCCTTCTTTATCAACATAGTGGTCCCTGTCGATCTTTTCTTTGAAATCATCGACGTAGTGATATGTTGCAACACCACCGTGTTTTATGCCGGTAGTTCCAGAGATATCTGTCCTGAGGTTAGAAGAATAAGTTTCTGTAACTGCGCCAGTTACACTCGATGTTTGTGAGCTCGATATAGTTTCACTATGTGAACCTGTTACCGTTGTTTTATGAGCATGCTTACTAGTGTCGGTGCCGTATGCTTCAGTTACGTTCTTGATAACTGTTGAACTCTGATCACCCTGTATGGTTTCAGAGTGATTGCCTCTAATCAATTCTGATTTATTACCATCGACTTGTATATCCCAGTCACCCTTGATGTATGTCTTGCAGTTAGAATCGATAGTAAGGTTTACATCACCCTTTATATTTACAAAGTTAGTTCCCGCTATGATCTCATAGTTGTTGCCAACTATTCTTGTATGTTTATTTCCATCGTGATCAATTTCATAGAAGGTACCAGATCTATGATACTCATGGATACGCGTAGAGTTCTTTGTATCATCATATTCCTTGATGTGTCCACTTTCAGATTCAAAAACATGATTATGCGGGTATGATGTACTATAACGCGTTGATCCATTCTTAGTCTTATCAGACGTCGCAGGTTCGTTCCAATAACTTACGTCTACATCTGTGTTGATACTGTCTACGGTGCTCGATGCATCTACTGTGTGTCGCTTGTTACCTTGTTTATTGCCGATGATGTCGTTTCCATTTTTCAACTCTTCATCATCTTCAGACTCAACACCGTAAGGTTGCTCCTTATCCCAGAATGCAATCTTTACCTTTTCTGTCTTTGTTGAATCTTTCGCTCCAAGAACCGGATGACCGGCATTACGAGCAAGTCGATTCGTATCCGGTCTGATCTGATCGTTTTCTTTCTCACTCGTTTTAAACTTTTCATTGGCTTCACTATAATTACCGGCCGGTAGAGTCGTACCTCGAGGATATCGACTTACGTATAATTGCTCCTCGGAATGACTTTCCCAAACACTCAGGTTGTTTTCTTTTGTTCGGCCAGTAGGATCGTTAAATCCTTGTGATGGATCTCCGGCATTTGTTGGAAGTGCAGAGATAGATCCCATGATAACTGGCCGTTGTGCTTCCTTACCATCAAGAAAGAATCCTACGACCCATGTTCCCTCAACTAGTCCGAGTGCTGTATAACCAACATCACCCATAGCAGCCGATGTGATTGACTGAATTGGTTGCGCCCAAGGTAGATTATCGGTCGGTGTATCAGACTTGCTCTGTGAGTGGAATCCATAACAACGTACTCGAACACGTCCAAGCTGTAAGGGATCTCCTCTATCCTCTACAACACCCATCCACCAAATGAACTCAGTTCCCATATTAAGCATCAGTTACTTCCTCAACTTTCTTACCATAGACATCCTTGACACAATCCATAACGGTATAGAAAGACATATCTTGTTTGTTAATTATGTGTCGAACTGCACCGACAAAGAATCTTTTATTATAGAGTAGATTCTCTTTTTCCATAAACTCTTTCACTTCAGTATTCTGTGGTATGACGAGTTCAACTACCTGACCAACTTCAATATCGGAATTACCTGGAACCGTAACTTCTATTACTATATTATTGAGTTGCGTTCTTGATATAACATCAAAGGATAAAAACTCGTGCAACTTACGTGGGTTACGAAGTTGTTGATCCGTTTCTTTTGTAGGATCATTTGCGAATGGTTCATGAACTCTTTCCTTTATAAAAGGTATAGTTCGTGGATCTCCGATGTTAGTTGGCAGAAAATACTTATACGACGATTTAGTCGTTGTCTTGAATACAGAGTTCTCTGCATATAACTTTTCATTCGGTTTCTTTTCAAGATGCGAAAAATTATCAGCATCATCATCGTAATTGAATGTTCTTTCATTATATCGTTTCAGTATAGGGTCGAGTGATTCGATGTCGTGGCTGTACAATCCAGTTTGAACATTCTCCTTTGTATCAACCTGCTTTACTACACGTAGATCTTCAATGAATTGACGTGGGTGAACCTCCTGTGATCCATCTTTTAATTGTTTTTCAGTACTTGCTTCTGAAAGGAAGAACTTCTCGAAGGGTTCTTCTACTAATAAACTATCAAGAGTCCTAAAGTTCCATCCATCGTATGACTCATAGAACACAAAGTTAGATGCTTCACTAGTATCCACTAATGGTTCCTTCTTATCAGCTCCACCTGGAGGAATCTTTTTATTTCCAAACTTATATACATTATAATTACCGATAGATTTAGACCGGCCTTCACGAGCAGCCATGTTAATTGCAGTGATTGGTTTTTCACCAGGAAAGTTAAGATTCAGTAAGTTATCACTCTCTTGTAGTTTGATCTCTTTCTTTTTTAAGAAGTAATGTTCTTCTTCAGTTGGCTTAAGAAAGTCTTCATAGATGCTCTTCGTAATCTGATCTGCAGTCAGATCCTTATATGATTTCTTAACAGATAGTCTTTCATTATTAATGATCTCTTGCGATACACCGGTCAAAACGTAACCTTCATTTCTTTCACCGGCTTTCTTTCGGTCACTAACTTTAAAGATACGAAATACATAAGTTCTGAAATCATCGAAGCTAGGTGTACCGAACCTAATCACAAGCGTTTCATCACCTACTATCGGAAAGAACTCAACAAGACCGACTGCTTCCATCATCGCTACTTCACAATAGATACCGTTATCCATTATGTCGTGGTATATATCGATACCCAACATGATTTCTTGTATATCACGAAAGTTCTTATTATGATTGTATAGGACACAGTTAGCAATCTCGACGTTCTTTGCCCTATACGGTAACGAAGATAATCTTGACATTATTCAAATATACTTTCGGCTTCATCAAGAAAGGAGTTAAGATATATGTTGTCCAAAACTTTTATGATTCTTCTATCATCATTTTTTTCTTGTTCATATGTATAGTTTGATACTTCACGTTTACTATCCACAGGTAAACCTGCATATGTTTCAGCATCGACTTGGAAGTACTTTTGAGGTACGATAGTACCGTCAAACAGAACCTGCTTATCTTGATACTTCCATTCATAATGATGTAGTGTACCTTGTGCAGATGCAACTGAACCGTACTTAGATTTAATAAAGTTGATAAATGGATTATAATCCAGCGGCCACTCAAATAAAGGATCTATGATCTCATTCACTTTATAGATGACCCAATCAAGCGTAACATCACCATAGAATCTATCAGCAATGAACTGAGCGGTCTGCCCTTCCTCCACCGTATGAGTGTAATAGATAGCGGAACGATTCTTCCAGACATCTCGTACTTTGTATCTTACAAGAGGATTCTTAATTGTTCTTGGCTTATTATCTTTTAGGAGATCAAAATCAATAAGAGGATGATTATCGAAGAAGTGTGCCATTATCTGTCCGATTCTTTCATATCTGCTTTTGTAACAATAGAAACTTCCTGTAACTGCATCGTTATTTGCACTGCTACTGGAGCCTTTTCAGTTCCGTCTGGACTCGTATGATACTGAACACCATCAGGATGATAGTTTACGCTGAACTGTTTAAGAACCGATGGCGCAATGTTATATAAGAACTCATTATGATGAAAGTCTACATCGAACTGCTCAGGATAGCTCAGAAAAACAGATTGATTAGCAACATCTCCGCTTAATCCTGCCATCGTTCCTCTGCCAGGAGCAGCATGAAACTTGAGTAACTTGATGATGTTATAGATAACATTTGATTCACCGTAGTTTCTTGCAACGAGTTTCCAACTAAACTGATGCTCTCTCATTGCAGGAGCATCATAGAGAAGAGCCATAAATGGATTTCTTGCTACTCCAGCACCACCCATAGCACCTTTAACGGCAGGTCCGATACCTGCACCAATTATGGAGCCGACTTTAGATCCTGCAAGAGCCGCTGCAATCATACCACCACCTGCTGCGGCTCCTTGAGCAAGATAAGAACCGGCAGAAGCTGCAGCATCCATCATTCCTTCCTTAGTTACAATAGTACTAATCTTGTCTACCACTGACATAACTCCACCCTCGCTGCCAGCCTGAGCTAATGATGCAGCTGCAGCTCCGATAGGACCTAAAGATTCTGCATTGTATCCGTGGGTATATCCAGTTGCAAGCTCTTGTGGCATCGGTAGAAATACTCGTGCTATATCTACACTTTTTGGAGCATCACTTCTTCTCATTAATTGGTGTGAAAATATTCGTATAGCACACCAATGATCAAGTTGCTCAAGATCTCGTGGAAAGACAAGATCTGATGATGTGCCACCTGCATTACTATCGAGAGCCTGTGCTAAAGCTGTACCACCGCCTAGTCTTTGACCGGTATTGGATCGAAACTTTGATGCTATTGGGCTTGGTGCTTTGTATCCGGCTTCCATATAAATAGTTCCTTAGAAACTGTTTTAGATATTTATAATGACTACACTGAAGGGTAGATTTAAACCTCAAAATCCATACAAATATAAAGGCGATCCTACGAACATTATATACCGCAGTTCATGGGAACTGAAGTTTATGAAGTTTTGTGATCTACGAGAAGACATACTTCAGTGGCAATCAGAAGAATTTGCTATACCTTACAAGCATCCTATCGATGGAAGGTTTCATCGTTACTTTCCAGATTTTCTTGTAAAAGTAAAGACCGCAAGTAATCAGATCGAGACATGGGTCGTTGAAATCAAACCGTATGCTCAGACTCGAGAACCTAAAAAATCGAAACGACTTACAAAAAGATATATTAATGAAGTTAAGACCTATGCTATTAATAAGTATAAGTGGGACTATGCTGAAGCGTGGTGTAATGATCGTAACTATAAGTTTGTCATTTTTACAGAAAAAGAATTGAACATAAAGTAACATTATAAATAATGATAAGGAGTAAACATGGCTGCTTACGTATTTGATACTATTCTTCAACGAGCTGTAGAAGCAGGAAAAGTTCCAGCAAGAACTCGTGCTGCGCGCGATTGGTTCCGTGAAACTGCATCCGGATATCGTACAACACCGAATCAACTCATACGTGGAGCAGCAGAAGCTGAAGGTGGTACAGCTCTTACCGGTAGAACATTCTCAGGTCGAATGTATACCTTCTTCTATGATCCGAAGACAAAAAAAGATCTTCCGTACTATGATCGCTTTCCTCTTATCTTTAAGATCAAGAATATTAGTGGTGGATTCCTTGGTATTAATATGCACTATCTACCACCGCAGTTAAGAGCAAGATTGATGGATGCGCTCTATCCACTCGTAACGAATCGTAAGTATGATGAAACTACTCGTCTAAGATTGACCTATGATATTCTTAATAGCGCAGCTAAGTATCGATTTTTTAAACCGACGATTAAGAAGTACCTGAATAATCATGTAAGATCAAGGTTTATTCTTATAAATGCAAATCAGTGGGATATGGCTCTATTTCTACCAACAGAACGTTTTGTGAAGAAGAATAAGAACTTCGTTTGGAGAGAGAGTCGTCGTGCAATCGGGAGACGCTGATGCCATTCAACATTACTAATTTTACTTCAGAAATAAACGACAAGGGATTTGCTCGTAGTGATTTCTTCGAAGTAATTTTCACAGGATTCCCTTTGAAGGTCGTGGCCGCTATCGAGGAGTCTACGAGTCCACCTACGAATGTAAGAACTGATTTTTTATCGCTACGTGCCGAGTCTGTAACTGTGCCACAAAGAGCTATCACTCCTATTGAGTATAAAGACTATGGTGCTCCGTTTAAGATAGGTTCTACTGCGAATTATGTCGAGATCGATATGACATTTATTCTCAGTAGTGATATGAGAGAAAGAAACTTCTTTCTTGCGTGGCAGGATGTTATTGCTGGAAATCACCGTCTGCAATCTGGTAACGCAAGAGGATCATCTTTTGATCTTGGTTATTTCGATGAATATAAATGTGATGGAATCGAGATCATACATTACGAAGGAGGAAAAGAAATAGCACCTTCTTATATTACACAGTTAAGAGATGCCTATCCATTAAACGTAGGAGTAGTTACACGTTCTTGGGCATCAGCAGAAATACTGAAGCAGTCGGTAACTTTTACATACCGCTACTTCTCTGAGAAACCATCGGGTTTTGTTGCAACACCCCTGAGACCTGAAAGAGTTGGACGTAATTAAATTTTTTATGGAGATATAATATGCCTTTGCCAAAGTTGGTAACACCTGAGTTTACAGTATCGGTTCCATCGACTAAGGAACCAGTTAAGATTAGACCATTTCTAGTGAAGGAAGAAAAAGTTCTCTTCATGGCAATGGAAGGAAACGATGCAAACGATATTGAGGGAGCTATTACGAATATCTTAGAGTCTTGTGTTCTTACACCCGGAGTAGATGTAAAGAAGTTGCCTTCATATGATTTAGAGTATTTATTTCTACAGTTACGAGGAAAGTCGGTCGGTGAGACTATCAAACTTAAGATGTCACACGGAGAAGACAAGGAGTGCAAAGCTGTAACAGACGTCGAAATAAATGTAGAAGATATCAATGTATTCTTCAACGAAAATCATACTAATAAGATACAGATCTCTGATGATATAGGAATGAAATTTAGAGATCCTAGCCTTAGTGATTTGACTAGTGTCGAAGTTGCAGAAAATGATTATGATACTGTAGTGAATGTTGTTGCTAACTGTATTGATATGGTATACGATAAAGAAGATGTATATGATCAATTTACGAGAGAAGAAAGTATAGAGTTCTTAAATAGTATGACTCAGGATCAATTCACTAAGGTACAAGGATTCTTTGATACACTGCCAAGATTGAAACATACTATAACATGGACTTGTCCGCAATGCGGAGAAACAGATAGCGTTACGGTCGAGGGACTGCAGAATTTTTTTACATAGCGCTCAGCCATGATAACTTAGCGAATTATTATCATATGAACTTTTCGCTATTACAACATCATAAGTATTCATTAGCTGAGCTTGAAGATATGATACCATTCGAGCGCGACATCTATATACAGATGCTCGTGCAACATTTAGAAGAAGAACAAAAAAGGCTCGAAAGAAATGGCTAATCTTCAAGACGTCATCGAACGTATGAAAGCGGAAGGTGATCTGACTCGAAATAGCGGCACCAATTCTATTAAGCAGACGAATCGTATTCTTGGTGAAGTAAGAACCGAGCTTGTTGAGATTGGTAAGAGCCTTGGCGCTATTCGTACGGTTGGAGGTATTGGTGGTGTTCAGAGAGTAGAGGTTGTCGGTGGAGCCGGCGCAGGTGGAACTGCAGCTCCTGCAACAGCACCAGTTTCTGGTAATGAAAAC
>VTLG01004982.1_pt1 | contig 11256 bp, 3 predicted proteins | sample 4694571 | NCBI WGS metagenome assembly VTLG01 (sample SAMN12604809, study PRJNA352737) | marine metagenome | biome: ENVO:00000447; feature: ENVO:00000209|ENVO:00000569|ENVO:01000036; material: ENVO:00002151; isolation source: viral sequences binned using virsorter ... | reverse complement strand
TAGATCCTCAACTACTACGTATATGGAATCCGTTTGCCATCCAATCAATACAACCATTTTCTACATTAGTTTCAGTACCATCTGTAGCAGGATTCTGAGCTAATGTTGAGGCGTTGATATTATACTTATTAACTGCATTATTCATCCACCACCAATAACTAGCATCATCTCCATCTTTAATCACAAGAGTTGCTGGTCTAAATCCTAAATGAACGTAATCTTGACCCTTATACTTTCCAAATTTAGAGAAACCTCTAATAGGAGTCCATATATATGCAATATAATCTTCAGACGAGTTGACATCACTATGATCACCTACTGTAAATATAGTGCTAGTTGGAGCAGTATTATTCCATATGGTTGTATCTGAAACTGGAGCTGTGTTTGTATTTAATGCTATATAGTGACCTTCACCTAGACTCTTATGGTAAACTCTCCAATCTGTAGCTGCAGATATACACTTTATTATTATAAGTTCTGGAGTAGCGTTTAGTCCATGTCCAATAGTCTTAGTTGTACCATTTACACCAGTCCATTTAGTTATGGAGAATCCTGCATCATTATTAACCCATTGTGCACTTGGAGTAATGTTTCCTTCTGTTGAAGCTGTTGCTGCAGATGTTCCTGCATCCCAACCATTACCTTGATAAGATTTACTCTTATTATTCATCTCATTACCACCTTGACTAACCGTTACATTATCTGAATTAAATGTAAACTGATTACTATGTGTTTGTAAGGAGTAATTAATATTTGTATGTAATCCCTTATCGCTTCCATTAACAATATCAAAGGAGTTATGATACCAAGTATTTCCATCTCTAGACTTCATCATGAAGAATTCTGGTCTGTAATCAGTATCAAACTGGAAGTCACCATCAGTTCCTCTCCATTCATGAGCACTATGGAATTTCTTTGTATGATTAGCATCATCTCCACTAAATGTATCAGGAAGATTCTCAGCACATAAGGTTTTAAAACCACTAGGTGGTGTATATTTAAATGGTCTTTGACCAAAATTATAAAAAACTTTACCTTGTGAAGCACCATTAGGACTAAGAGATACAGCCAAAGGAACTAACTCCCTTGTTGAAGAAAGAGTTATAGCTGGATTAGTTTCAGCTGTAGGATCACCAGTCCAAGTGTTATTCCTTGCCCAGTAAAGTTTATTATTTTTCATAGCAACACCAACAGTGTCGCCACTTGTAAGCTGACCAATAGTACTGCTAGTTGATATATTACCGTCTCCAAAAGATGTAATTGAATCGCTTTGATAAACTGTACCAGCATCATTAGCTGGGGCAGTAGCACTCGGGTCTCCTGGTTTATAAGATTGATTTATATTTTTAATTCCACTAAGATCTACATCATACCATCCACAACCAGCATGAGGTTGGTCGTCGGCTAATGTTGCTTCATAATACCATCCATCAGAATCGTTTGAAGGTACGCTCATCGTTCCACCAGATATAGCCCAACCACTTTGATCAGTACAACTGAGATCAGTTAAACCACCGTTCGTTACTTTAGAACTATTTCTACCAAGATAATCTGTAGGACTTAATGTACAGAAATTATTACTAGGTGAATCACTTAATACATCTATATCTCCACTAGTAGCTTGTGTAGCAGCCCATATTGTACCCATAGCACCGTTAAGGTTAGGATAACTAGGTCCAGTCCAACTAACCCATAAAACAAGTACGTTCTTCATATAAACTACATCATTTGCAGCTAAAGTTCCCATCGAGGTGGCAGAACCATAAGTTGTGCTTGTAGCACTCGCGTGTTTACATACACAAGCTGCAGGTGCCTTCCATTTAATATTTTTTGCTGATGAAAATTTATAAGCCCATCCATTAGATCCACCAGCGTCAACACCCCAATCGTCTTTATTACTATAATATCCTCCTGCAGGAATACTATAAGTACCTGCATCACTATAACCTTGACCAGTTCCGCCACCGCCACCAATATTTACAGAACCGAGATCGTCCCAGTCTGTGCTATCTTCCCATCCGGTATCTGCATAACCTGACCAAGCTACAGAAGTTGTTCCTAGAGCTCCTCCGTCAATATCCCCAGTACCATCTACATTTCTATTGATTGGTTCAACATTATTACTCCAACCTGGATCAAAGTTCTGAGTATACTTCACTACCCCACGGTATAGACGTACGTCCTGCATATAACCGTCAAGTATAGAGTTACGATGATTAGTATAGTTACCTAATACAATCCTATCCCCTTCATCAATATCAATCCCAGTATGAGTAGTACGACCTCTTTCTATACCATCTATATATAATATTTGTAGATTTGACTGCTTAGTTACAGCAATATGATGCCATTGATATAAACCAACATCACCTGCTGTACCATCTAAAGTCTTACTTTGATCAAAGGCAACATTTAATGCTCCTTCATGTGAAACACTAATATGAAAGTTACCCTCCCAAGCATAACTAAAGTCGGCCTCAGATATTCTAAATAAACCTCCACTATGACCAGAACCACTAGTATCTCTACTTAATTGTTTATACCAGAACTCAACAGTAAAATCATTTGTACCTAATGTAAAGTCAGCGTTAGTACCAGTCACTAACTGACAATCACCCATACCGTCAAACTTTATAGATGAACCATAGTATTTACTATCTAACGTTGAAACAGCAGCTTCTGTGGTGCCACCGCTATCAACGTTTATAGTATTATTACTACTACCTGTATTTATACCTGCATGGATATCAGTTAATGTATCTCCAGCTACTGCGAATATAAGACCGGTTCCATCAGTTGTACCTGCATTACTATCACTAGTATACCCAGATCCTTTAGTATTTCCAAAATCATCAGTAGTTGCAAGTATTGGTTTAGTATCAGCATCTTCTACTTTTGTATGGAATACATCATTACCTAATTGATGTGAATAAGCTGAGCTATTAAAATCTAAGTGCCAGCTGTTATCAAAACTTTCATCTAGCAGTGGAACACCATCTATAGTTATTCCATTAAATGATCCAGCATATCTTCCACCATCAGCTGTTGAAATTGTTATAGAAGTAAGTGTACCACTAAAAGGTACATTAGCATCAAAATTAACTGCAGGTATTGTATACCAAGATCCAGTATCATTAAATCTACAAGATTGTCTATGATCTGTATCCCAGAACATAAATCCAACAAATTTATCAACTGTTATTCCAGGAGTGAAAGTAATTTTACTATATTTATCACCAAGAGAACCAGCTCCAAATTCACCACCATGGCAATAAGTACTTTCCCAGTTACCATTAAATCCTGATGCTGCATTAGATACAGTACCAGAACCAGTTACATTATCACTCCATTTCTGACCTCTGTTAATATTATTAAATGTAGTAGTGTCTTGGTAACCATCAACTAATATCACTCCATCTACTTCTACCGCACGTATACTGTTACCATAACCAGTGTTTATACCAGTTTGAGATTCAATTTTAGTAAATGAACCTGGACCTTCTTTAATAGTAAGCCACTGAACTACCTCATTACCATCACCTGCGACTTGATCAGCATTAAATCTAATTACACCTTTATCAGTTGTAACTTTAATCCAAGGGTTACCAGAGTTAGTTCTGCCATCCATATGGACGTATAACCTTAAAGATGTTGTGAATTCAATAGGTGTATTCCAGGCTATGGTTCCATGACTATTAGCATATGTAGTAGCCATAGTTTGAGTACCAATATCACCATCAAACATTCTAGTAACACCATAGTTGGTATCCCAATCTGCTATTGTATCTGCACTTGACCATGTAGTTCCATCGTTAGGAGCTGGTATGGCGAATTGTTTAGGTACCCAAACTCCTGTATTATTATATTTTCCAAAAGCAGCTGGACCTAAAGCTAATCCATCAATATGATAGGGATCTGCTAGATACCCATGCATACTATTACCTGTATTACTTGATGCCACTCCTCCCCATATATTTACACCACAGCCATGCCAAGTGTCAGCTGCATTCCATCTGAACTCATAATTTTTACTGGGGAAATCAGTTGGGCTATTGAAAGTAACTTGCTTACCATTAATCCAAGCTTTTATTCTTTCAGTAGATACAGTGTGACGACTGTCTAGGGTAATAACAACATGAGTCCAAGCTGAAGTATCATCAATATCCATTCCACCAGAAGTGGCTACCTGCCAATCGTAGGCACCACCTTGGTAAGAACGTATATCAAGTCCGCCATTTTGATAAAGTCTGATGATCAAACCATGTCTATCGCTACCTTCTGGTGTACCACCACCCCAAAGTTCTGATCCAGAACCAGGTAATATTTTAAACCAAGTTGCTAAAGTATGTACCCTTTTATTACCATCTAAAGTTGCCTTCCATTTAAGACCATTACCACCAAAGTCCTCATTAAATCTACAGCTTTTTGCTACTGTATAATCATCGCCAGTAGACTCTGGCATTCTAAGTAAAGGATTTCCTTGTAATACTGTCATATCAACCTCACGCAGCTGATACAGCAGATAAACCTTCTACAAGAACTTTACCTGTTGTGTTGTTGGTAGCTTCAAATACATAGTAAGATAGTACTGTAGTAGCATCAGCTGTAATAGTAGGAGCACTAGCTAATCCTCCTGCGAAATTACAATGACCATTCCAAGTTGGAACGCCAGATCCAGTATGAGTTACTGTAATTGTTCCTGATTGTCCCAATGCTTCACCACTAGCACCAAAGTTTGTAAAAGTAAATACAGGTGTACCTGAACTAGCAACTTTATGATTATTAGATGCGCTTAAATCGATATTAAGTGCTCCGGATGAAACAGAGCCTATATCAGTTATAGTACCTCTTTGTGCACCTGTCCAGTTCTGATCACTAGCTAATGAAGCATCACCTACAGTAGACCAAGCAAATTGACCCGACCCATTTGTAGTTAAGGACTGACCAGATGAGCCATCGGCTGAAGGCCAAACATAGTTGGCATCTGCTGTTAATGTATTAGGACCTTTTAGGGTAATTTCATAAATATTACTATTATCTGAATCCCATTTAATACCCTTACCTTGACCAAATTCAACGTCGTTGCTGAATACTCCACCAGCTACAGCTTGAGTATCAACATAGGTTTTAGGTGCAGCATGATAACTAGCCGTAGGGTCACCACTAAGGGTTAAGGCTCCCGTTAGGGTACCTCCAGCGATGGGAAGTTTAGTATCTGAATAAGCTTTAACTGATTGCTGACTAGGTGGTCTAGTAGCAGAATCAGACGCTAAATCATCTTCGTCTATAAGACTTAAATCACCAGCATCTACATAAGCTTTGACTGACTGTTGACTAGGTACTGCAGTAGCAGAATCAGACGCCATATTGTCTTCATCTATTAATGTTAATGCAACATCACTAGCCCATGTTAATGTAGTTGGTGTACTAGCATCAGCCTTCAGTACCTGATTAGCTGTAGGTGCTACCGCTGGTAATGTTAGTGTAATATCACCAGACTGTGCCTGTGCTTTAAGACCTGTATAATTAGCACCTGAAGCATCAGGTTCACCTAATCTCAGTTCTTTTGCATTATCTATGAGCAAATCACCAGTGAAAGTATCACCAGTTTTTGTTGCTTTTTGTCCAATGGATGATAGGGATTCTTCAGCATCTGAACCGCTGTTATCCCATATAATTGCATCCGCTTTGATTTTTCCGTATGGTGCCATAATTAACCTACATAATAAACAGAGTTTTGTGGGATAGTGATTACTTTCCCAGAAGAGATGGTAACAGGACCAACGGAAAATGCGTTGTTGTTTGTACCAATTGTGTAATTCTCATCAATGAGAGTTTTATTCTCAACAATAAGTTTCTTTCTATACCTGACTTCAGGATCAGAAGCAAAATAACTTTTCCATTGCCAAGTATTTCCAGAAGTAGTATACTGAAGTTTTACAACTAATTCATCATCACCTGTAAAACCAGCAGGCATACCACTCAATGGTGTGAAAGATTCAATACCTGTAGAATCTGCTACTTCAGCACGGTCCTCATTAAGAGGTCCAAGTACTGCTGTGGCTGTAGCACTAGAACCACCTCCACCTGAAATAGTTACTGTAGCACCATTATCATAATTATTACCAGCAACAGTCACTGAGATACTAGAAACAGCACCATCAGTAACAGTAGCTGTAGCTTGAGCTCCTGAACCAGTACTACCTGTAGTATTAGTTATAGCTACGGTAGGGGTACTAGTATATCCTGAACCTCCTGCAGTTACTGTAATAGAAGATACACTATTCTTTGGTATATTAGATACAGCAGCATATGGTGTATAAAGTACAGCACCAGCAACTGCATTCTGAGCAGCCGTAGCTGTAGCAGAAGCAGCATTAGCAGTTGTTACTGCGTTAGATGCGTCTGTACTTGCTGTATTAGCTGTACTAGTAGCGCTGTTAGCTGTGGTAGTAGCATTGTTTGCTACATCAATAGCTTTATTCCATCCACCAGAACCATCAGCTTCTCTAGAGTTATCTAAAGCAGTAGTAGCATTAGTAGATGCACTTTCAGCTGTAGTTACAGCATAACCAACCCCTTTAGGATCAGTACTAGCATTAGTATTATTACCTGATAGTGTCCAAGTTGAACCACCATCTGATGTAGTAGCTACAACTCTATCTGATGCAAGTTTAGCATTTGTTGCATTAGTACTTGCTGTACTAGCTGTAGACGATGCACTATTAGCAGTTGCAGTTGCTGCATTGGCTGTAGTCACAGCACTTGAAGCATTATTAGAAGCTGTAGTAGCTTTTGTATCTGCAGCATCTGCTACATCAATAGCACTTGCCCAACCTCCAGAACCATCTGATCTACGAGAGTTATTGAGAGCTGAGGTAGCATTTGTACTCGCTGTATTAGCTGTTGTTACAGCACTTGAAGCGTTATTAGAGGCTGTAGTAGCAGTACTATCAGCACTATCAGCTGTATTAATAGCATAAGCAACACCCTTAGGATTACTACCTACCCCATCACCAGCTGGATTTGTGCCATCATGTACATATGTATTTACTGTAGTCTGAGCAGCATTAGCTGTAGTAACAGCATTATCTGATTTAGTATTAGCTGACGTAGAAGTTGTAACAGCTGATTCAGATTGAGTTACAGCATATGGAACACCTTTAGGTTTAGGTGGTCTTACACTAATATCAGCATCTTTTTCAGTACCACTAGTATTAGAACCATCTCCTTCTATACAAAATCTAATAGCATAATCTTTAGCATCAGCAGCGTCATACTCTCCCTCTTGTGTTACATATAGGTTTTGAGTATAGTTATCGTTTAAGTCTCCAGACCTAATAGCTGAACCAGGATAGAATGTAGCAGAAAGTTTATCACTTCCTGTATCTCTATATATCCTAATACGTTCTCCAGTATCTGGAGCACTATTAAATCTTATTGTAGTAGCATTATGTAAAGTGTAATCAGTTGTTAGTGTTTTGTCAGTACCATCAATACTTACCTTGATGTCTGCTTCTTTTAAATATGGAAATGTAAAAGGGAAATCAACGGTGGAATTGTTTCCTGTATGTGCGTCTTGGGGATATCCCATAATGCTTATTTACGTTGTTTGTGTAATAAATCTTTAATCCGTGTGTTTGTTTTTAAAGCTTCAGAAGATCGACCTCTTCTCATTTCAGCTTTTCTATTCCCTATTTCCCTATTAATATCAAGGAAAGAAGAATTATACTTCTCTAATTCATACCATGCAGCGTCAAATACCCGATCATGTATACGATCTAATTCTTGGTGTACTATCCAATCTTTAATCGGAAACTGTTCTTGAGGTAATTGACCTTTAGCTTTCTTATATTCTTCCATCTTCTTAGCCCACCAAGCATCATCTCTTGTCATTAAAGTTTGAATCTGTAACTTTAAGTTACCATTCTTACCAATCCAGTTATTCATAAACTGACGATCTTCGACGCTCAATGGTTTACCTGTATCTTTATTCCTTCTTACCTTTTGTAATCCATCCCATCCTGTAGATAGTAACCACTGTCTCCACGGTTCCATATCTCCATTCATTTTACCTGTAGGTAATAAAGCATTTATACGTGATTCAATAGGATGTACCCAATTAATAGGTTTACCTGTATAAATATCTAGATAATCTTTAAGATCATCTGAACCACTAAATAAGAATTTATTAGCATTTTTTAGATAAGATATAATATCATTATTAACATCATGCATCTGAGGAGCAATAACGTTATTGAGAACTGTTCTCACTCCTTTAAATGGTATTTTAAGATCTGCTTGTTGTGCCCAGAATCTAGTCCATGCACTAGGATCACCAGATATAAGTCCTGCAAGAGGCTCAAATCCACTAATAAATGTACTATTAGTAATATTCATACTGATAGAATGACCTAATTTTCTCCACCAATCTTCAAGGACTGCTTGATCAACCCTATTAGATTGATACATAATATCAGCTGTAAGTCCCATAAGTTGGCTGAAAGGTTCTAAACCTTGGTAACTACGCCATTTTCCAGTAATTGGATTCTTAATAGAATAAGGTCTCCAACCCATTGCCATCATCCGACGCCTTTCAGCATCATCCTGTGGTCCTGATCCTGTCATATTACCTTCTAATGCCCACAAACCTAGACCCATTACTAATCCAGATCCTTGTATCTGACGACCTATCATCTCAGATTTAAGAGTATTGAAAGCTAAATCAGCATCCTGTTTTGTTATATCTATACCCCATTCTTTTAGTACATCTAATTTCTGACCTGCTGTTTTTGCACTTAAAACTCTACGAGCTCTAGTTAAAGCTGGTCCTAAATTACTAGCAGGATTAAACGACCAACCTAATTCAAATCCATTCATACCAGTTCTAGGGAATAGAAATAATCCTCTAGCTCCAGGTACATGATCAAGGAAGCGTTCAAACTGTTGTACTGTAGCACTATCTAAGTTTAATGCTATTTCTCTTGAAGCTATTTCAGCGGCATTATCAGTTAAAGTACCAGTAGCATCGAAAGCTTCATCATATATTTTACGTTGTAACTCTAAGAATTTTTTATCACTAAATCCACCACGAGTATTTGAGAACAAAGCATCATAAGCTTTAGCACGAGCCATACCTGCAGCATTGAAAGCATTAGTAAAACCATCAATAGCATATAAGGCTGTTGTGCCATAACGTGTGAAGAACTGTTTATTCCACCAACCTAATCCTCTATTTATATTATACATGGCAAGTTTTCCTATCTCACCATCTCTTCTATAAATCTCAGCCATCCCATCTAAGGAAGATAGTTGTGGCATTTTAGATTTGTTTAAATCAACACGTCCTCTCATCATCGCTTCTTCAGGATATGCTTTAGCAAAAGACCACTCTTTCTGCATCACTCTGAATCCACGTTTCATATTCTCAGAGATACCACCAAATGTATACATAGCACGTTTAAAGGTAGCTGCATCGCCTGTGACTGTTGCTCCTGCAAATACTGAAATAGGTTTAATAGCAGATAAAGTAGCGTTACCTAAAGCAGCTCTAGCACTAGAAATACCTGTCAACAAACCATTGATAGTTGCAGCATGTAATCCTCTAACTATATCACTAGGTACTTCTGGATCTCCATTGATGAAACCATTCTTTATAAAACCTAGTTTCTTCTTAGCATATTGATGAAGCTTATCTATTGAATCTACACTTCCATTAGTTTCTGCAAACGCATCTTTCAATGGTCGAAGGTATAAAGGATCTTCTTTAGCTATCTTAGTTAATGTATCTACAAATTCATCGTTAGTAGATCTAATCTTAGCTAAATACTTATCAAAATCTTCGCTTTGATTTGTGATCCATGAAGCTGTGGCTTGTAAATTACCACGCTCTTTTAACTTCATGTACTCACCAGCTTTACTCATAATGTAATCATTAACTCTAACTTCAGTATCAAGTAAGTTAGCTTTCTGAAACATCATCTCAAACTGTCTGGATGTATCTACCTCATCACCTAGCATCATAGCAGCATGAGCAGCATCAGTGACATTATCAGCAGCATTTTGGGTGATCATAGCTGATGCCCTCATTTGATTAGGATCAAAGAGTTTATCATAACCTTCTTTAAATGCTTGAGAATATTTTATCCAGGTATCTTCATCAAGTGCTACATTAGAATTAAATACAGTAGACTTCATATCATCTACTATAACTTCAAATTCTCTAAGACTTAAATCTTTACCATAAATAGCATTGGTCAGATTATCTACAGACCTATTCATGGTTTCTGCAGATATTCTTTTACCATCTACTACAGCATCAAAATTAGGTGATATAGCATCAAATAAACTATCTAACTGTTGAGCTCTTTCATTCCCATCGATTGCTTTCATAAGCTGTTTATGGAATGACTCAGGAGCTACAGCAGCAGCTCTACCATTAATACTATCTAGATTATTCTGAATCTGAGCATGATTCAGCTTAGCTATCAATGGATCTGCATCAACATTCTGAACTGCTTTACTAGCAGCATCATCACCTAGATCATTGATAAAAGCGTTATACCCTTCTATACCTGTAGGGTCTTTCTTCAAAGCTTCTACCATTTCTATCTCTTGACCTGCTTCCCTTGCTAATCTAGATTGCTCTACAGTAGCTGTTACCGGATCTTCATATTGAGCAAGACTAACCTTCTTAGCATTGATCAGTTGTTCTGCTCCCTCATCTCTAGGAAATAGTTTATACCTTTTAGCAAAGGCAAAGGAAGCACTTAACAGTTCCACACCACCAGCTAATCCAGCTGATTCCATTACATTCTTTTTCCATCTTACATCTGGACTATCTCCACCTCTAGTAGCCCAAGGTAGATTCCATCCTAACCAATTATTCAGAGTACCTGCTAAATTATCATCTGTCTTTGAGTGAGATGAAATCATTGCTACACCAGTATCAACACCAGTATAAGCAGCAATAGATCCTAATGTTCGTGCATATTTAGGTATATGCATAAAAGCTGTACCAGCTCTAGCACCTCCTACAACAGCACCACCTCCCATTAAACTAGGTATAATTATAGAAGAAGCATCTCTAATGATTTTATGAGATGGATGATTAGATCTAGGCGAGTTATTATCCCACCATTCATCAGCAGGTTTCAACCAAGGCACAAGACCTACAGCATCAAATGCAAAGTCTGCTACACCTAAAGATGCAGAAGATAGACCATATTTAATCTGACCTAAAACAGGTATTTTATG
>VTLG01009132.1_pt1 | contig 11258 bp, 5 predicted proteins | sample 4694571 | NCBI WGS metagenome assembly VTLG01 (sample SAMN12604809, study PRJNA352737) | marine metagenome | biome: ENVO:00000447; feature: ENVO:00000209|ENVO:00000569|ENVO:01000036; material: ENVO:00002151; isolation source: viral sequences binned using virsorter ... | reverse complement strand
AAAGGAGAGCCCTTTATCTTAAACTCTTCTCAGGAGAGATGTTTAAAGGCTTCCAACACAATACTATTGCAAGAGATTTAGTGACAAGACGTACACTAAAAAATGGACGCTCATTGCAATTTATCTACACAGGTAGAACCAAGTCTGAGTTCCATATACCCGGAAGAAGCATACTCGGTAACGACGAGAAAACTCCTCCAGTAGCAGAAAAAACCATCGAGTGCGATGACCTATTAATCTCAAGTGCGTTCGTCTATGAATTAGATGAGACACTTGCTCACTACGATTTAAGGGGTGAGATCTCAAGAAAGATCGGTTATGCTCTCGCTGAAAACTATGATAGACGCATCTTCAGAGCTATCACTAAAGCTGCTAGACAGGCTTCTCCAGTTACAATGAGTAACTTCGTTGAGCCCGGTGGTAGTGTAGTTAAAGTTGGTACTGATTCAAGTACAACTGAAGCTGACGCTTATGATCCCGGTAAATTAGTTAATGCTTTCTATGACGCTGCTGCTATCTTCGATGAAAAAGGAGTAAGCTCAGAGGGCAGAGTAGCTGTAATTAACCCAAGACAATACTACGCACTTATAAACACTGTAAGTTCTGGCGTAATGACATCTGGTTTAATCAACAGAGACGCTCAGGGTACTGCACTACAGTCAGGACAAGGCATCATTGAAATTGCAGGCATCAAGATCTACAAGTCAATGAACATTCCTTTCTTTGGTAACTATGGTACTAAAGCTTCCATGAACCCAAGATCTTCTAACGACAACGCTGGAAGTTTCGTAGGTGCAAGTATGGAAGATATGGAGCAAGCTGCTAACAGCGGAACTCCAGCTGGTGGTCAGAAAACTGTTAACAACTACGGTACAGCAAGTAAGTTTGCTAAGTCATGTGGACTTATCTTCCAGAAGGAAGCTGCTGGTGTAGTTGAAGCAATCGGACCTCAAGTACAGGTAACATCTGGAGACATTTCAGTTGTATACCAAGGCGACGTAATCTTAGGTCGTTTAGCAATGGGTGCAGATTTCCTAAACCCTGCTGCCGCTATCGAATTAGTAGCTGGTATTGATGTTTCATCTAACTACAATAACACTGCTGTTTCTAACGCATCATTCTCATAATAGAGATTCTTATTTTTATACAGGGGGCTTCGGCTCCCTTTTTTATTTACAAAAGTTTATGGCTTCCACAACTATTGACCTCGATACAGAACTATCCGCAGTAAATGCAATACTTGGAGCTATAGGTCAAGCACCAGTAACTGAATTAGTATTCAACAATCCAGAAGTATCGTTTATATATAATTTACTACGTGATGCTAACGTAGATACACAGGGAGAAGGGTGGCATTTCAACACAGAAAAACATGTTCCTTTTACTCCAGATAGTAATAAAAAAATTGCAATTCCATCTAACATACTTAGAATGGATGTAACAAATCAATGGACTAAAAGACTGACAGATGTAGTTAGACGTGATGGCTTTCTATATGATAAAATTAATCATACTAATCAATGGGAAGGAGAAGTAGAATTAGATATCGTAAGACTATTTTCTTTTGAAGATCTACCTACACCATTTAAACGCTATATTACATACAGAGCCTCAAGAATGGCAGCTACTCAACTGGTAGCTAATCCTCAGTTAGTACAATTACTAGGCGTACAAGAACAACAAGCAAGAGCTTCAATCATGGAGTATGAATGTAATCAGGGTAATCACTCAATGTTCAACTTCCCAGAAAAAACCTCCTATCCTACATATCAACCTTGGAGGAACTTAGCAAGATAATGGCAGGCATAACACAAACTATCCCTAGCTTTATTTCGGGGATGTCTGAACAAGCAGATCATTTAAAATTTCAAGGTCAAGTTAGAGATATTGTTAATGCAATTCCTGACCCGACCTTTGGTTTATTTAAACGACCCGGTAGTACACGAATAGGCACTGCTCCATTGACTGATGTACAGACTGGAGGATCTTGGTTTCATTACTTTAGAGATGAGAGCGAAGGTTCATATATAGGACAAGTAGCAGCAGACGGACAGGTGCGTGTATGGCGTTGTAGTGATGGGCAGTTAATGACAACTAGCTATTCACATGACTATGATGACGGGAACGGAGTTGTAGATAAACAAAGTGAAGTACAAGCATATCTAGCAACAAGTAATCCAGAAAACTTACAGTTTCTTACTATTAATGATACCACATTTGTAAGCAGTAGAGATTCTACTAATGCTAATACACTAATTGGTCAAACAGGAACTACACCTGATAGACCAGAACCTCATTGTGCTATGATAGAGCTGTTAAGAACTGAGAATGGCAGACAGTACGGGCTCAACATATTTGATTCTACATCTACAGGAAATCTAACCACTGTTAAACGAGCTACTAAAGTAAAAATCACAAATAATAATTATAATGAAGGTAATGGTACAGGTCACTGCCCCGGTATAGGTACAGAAGTATTTTCTGTAACAGCTAAATCTTCATATTCTACTACTGGAGAAAATGTAACTCATGTAAAAAATAGTAGTGGTGCTGTTATCAGTTCTGGTAAAAGTAATTTAGTGTTTCGTGCCACAGCTCTAGGCCAGCAAGGTGTAAGTCCTACATATAGTGCTAATGCTAATGGACCGGGTGGTAGTAACTATAGATGTAGTTATAATTTAGAAGTAATATTATTACATGGTGGTGAAGGCTGGGATGTTGGTGATGTTGTTCGAGTCACTCCAGAAGCGGCTGATGAAGCTGCCTCTGGAAATAGTCAAGCATACCTAGATATTACTGTAACGGAAATAGAAGAGACACAAGTTAAAGCTACATTAACAAACAACGGAGATGGTTTAGTTCGACCCTCACCTACACCTTTTGATGCTGATACAGCTGTAACTGCTGATACTATATTAGCTGGTATGGTATCTAATTTACCATCTGATATTAGTGCTAAAGTTATAGGACCGGGAATTTATTTATCAAGTAACACTCCATTTAATGTTGAAGTAGCAGAAGAAGATTTAATGAGAGTCTTTCAAAAGACTGTAAATGATGTTACATTACTACCTAATCAATGTAGACATGGATATGTAGTAAAAGTAGCTAATGCTAGAATGTCAGATGAGGATGATTATTACCTTAGATTTTCTGGAGAAAATGAGTTAGACGGAACAGGCTCTTGGAGTGAGTGTCCTGTACCCGATATTACAGATACGTTAACAAATATGCCGTTGGTTATACAACGTACAGCTTTGACTACATTTACTGTTAGACCTTTTGTATATCAAACACGTAGAGTAGGAGATACCAATACTAACCCTATGCCTACATTTGTAGGAAAGCGTATTAATAAAGTATTATTTTTCCGTAACAGATTAGCATTATTAGCAGGCGAAAACGTTATATTATCTAGACCGGGTACATTAGGAATACCAGATTTTTTTATAGAGTCAGCTTTAACTGTATCAGCTAGTGACCCTATTGACATATCAGCTGCTTCTATGTTTCCATCTGATCTATTTGATGGTATACAAATAAACGCTGGGCTATTAGTATTTAGTACAAACCAACAGTTTTTGCTATCTACAGACGATACAGTACTGAATCCTGATACGGCTAAGTTAAGAAGTGTATCTACATTTAACTATAATAAAGATATACCACCTATTTCGTTAGGAACTACTGTAGCTTATCTAGATAATTCTGGTAAGTTTAGCCGTATGAATCAAATGGCTAATACAGCACGAGAAGGTGAGCCATCTATTGTAGAAATTAGTAAACTGGTACCTACATTACTACCTAAAAATTTAGATTTACTTACTAACTCCAGAGAAAATGCTATAATATTAATAGGTAAAACTGATTCCGATACTGTATTTGGTTATAAGTATTTACAAGTAGGTGAAAAAGTACAACAACAAGCTTGGTTTAAATGGAAGTTTAATAATCCAATTAAGTATCACTTTATTGTAAATGATGAGTATTTTTATTTAGATACTGATAATTTTTTACAGAGTGTTAAGTTAGTTCAATCTGATACTGATCCAAGTATATTACTAGATAATATAGATTACCAAATACATTTAGATAATCATGTTGAAATAAGTGGTGGATCTTATAATCAAAATACAGATTTAACTACATTTTCTAATGTGAGTTGGTTGCCAAATGTAACCTCTCCTAACTATGATTTAGCCATAGTTGACATTGATTCCAACGCTGCTAGAATAGGTAGATATACTAAACCTACATTAACAAGCACTACAAGCTTTACAGTACCGGGAGACTGGTCAGGTGCTACACTACACGTAGGTTATCTTTATGAATATTTAGTTGAGTTTCCTAAAATATACCCTACAAAAGTCAAAGATGATAAGTCAGTAACTGATGTTAACTCATCTCTTGTGTTACATAGAATTAAGTTACACTTTGGTAAGATAGGTCTATACGAAACTACTTTAGAACGTGTAGGTAAATCTGACTATACTGAAATCTATGAATCATCATTATCAGATAGTTATAATATATCTGATGCTCCATACTTAGAAGAGTATATAAAAACTATACCAATTTATGAGAGAAATACTAACGTTAATATTATTTTAAAATCTACTCACCCAGCTCCAGCTACCCTAAGAGCAATGGCATGGGAGGGAGACTATTCACCAAGATTTTATAAACATGCCTAATTACATTCACCCGATTACATTAGAGGCTGCTACAGAAGTAGCCTCAAACCTACGCTCAGACGACTACAGGGAGGTTTCAGAAGGCCACGGGATCAATCCTATAGCCTTCCTTCCTTTGGTGGCTCAGGAGGGCTCTGCTGTGTATTTCACAGTGCCAGACGGCAAGACTGCCGGACTAGCCGGAGTAGGTAATGACGGAGCAATCTGGATGTTATGTACACCAGAAATAGAACGTTACCCAATTACATTTGCAAGAGAAGCGAAACGGTATGTCGATAGCCGTGAAGAACCTCTTTTGTGGAACATCGTAGACTGTAGAAATACAGTACATTTAAAACTATTAAAGTTTTTAGGGTTCAAATTTTTACGTAAGTTTAATTATGGACCAAACAATTTACCATTTATAGAATTTTGCCGTGTGCATGGATGCTAACGCTGGAGCTAGACAAGCTGCCAGACAAAGATGGATGGAGAAAGATGCTAACTTTCGATCTGAATCTTTAAAATTTTGGAATAGAGAAACAACCGGTCAACGTGGTTTAAACACTGCTACCATCGGTTACAGTCGTGCAATGAGCAACGACTTACAAAGAGCCCTATATGTACAGGGTCAGGCGAGACAACAATATGAAAGTGCCTTTGCTAAATACTTTGCTCAAGGTGGAGACATGGTAGGTAAGCAAGAAGGTAGATCAAGAACAGCTGGTAGAAAAGGATTACTAGCTTTAACACGAGCTAGAGGTGCTCTTAATAACGCTGTGCGTAATGAGTTCGGAGCTAATATGGCACGACGTCAGCAAGCTAGACTCAGACAGTATCAAGGAGCAACAGCCCAAGCAATCAACTCGATAGGTGTAAGACCAGAATATGGTGCACCTGTACTAATGCCACCAAGCAACAGATTAGGTGGAGCATTACAAATAGCAAACACAGCATTAAGCATAGCTACACCGTTCTTACCCGGTGGTGGTATACACACCTTGTTAACTAAAGTTTAAATTATGTCTGATTCATATTTTGCTGCTCTCGGTAAACAACAGTTATACCCGTTTACCGATGAGAAACTAGACTATGCTGAAACAGCACCTAATGCTGAAGAAAGCATAAATAAGTCTATAGACCGTAACATACAGGTCAGAGCGAGAGATTTTGCTCAACATATCGAAGCTTATAATGCTGCAAACAAATACACCTTTATAGATGCGTTAAAAGATATAAGTAATCTAACTCAAACAGGTGCTGCTGCTATTAATCAAATTCAGACTTATAGAGATAATGAAGCTGATTATGATGAGTTAATAACAGCATCTAATAATCCAGAAACTGTAAGTAGATTTGCTAGTCTAGAAAAGAGAGCTGTTGAGCTCAAGAATATGAACGACGGTGATCTACAAGCTGAAATAGGAAAGATAGAAGCTACTGGTAAAGATTCTACGGGTATGCCTGTAGGTAATCTTGAACTATTAGAACTTAAGAAAATAATATCTGCTGAAGATATAAGATCAGGTAGAGCTGCTGTTAAAAATATGCCTTTCTATCTTCCTCAGTTTATGGAGATAGCTAAAGGCAGTCTAGTTGTCAATGGTAAGCTTTATGCTGACATGACACTAGCTGAAAAGCAACAGTGGTATAGAATCGCCGGTGCTAGATATATAGAAATCTGGACTCAAGAATATCCACAGATTACTAAGGGTCAACTTATTAATGACTTTATACCTACATGGACAGGTCGTCAGGTTACAGATAGTTCACAAGCTTTTAATGCAGAAGCTTCTGCTGTAAATACTGTCAATCAAGGTAGCTCAGATCAATATTATTTTGACACTATAAAAATTAATGCTGAAAAACAAAACGATCCTAATTATACAGAACCTTTAGGAGATGAGATTTATCATCAAGATGGTTTTATAGCAAACCGAGCTAAATACTATCAAGGTAAAGGCTATGGCAAAAACTCCATGAAAATGGCAAATGCTGATTGGGTTGAATTGATTAAGCGTGGTATAGATAAAAGATACTTTGATGATCAAGATATAGAATATATACTTGAAGATTTAAAATTTATACCAAAAGGTAATAATAAACAAACTAACTATCAGTCTATACAAGCTACCAATGCTAACGACATACGTCAGTATTATAATGCTGCTAAAGTAAAAGAATCGTTAGATTGGCAACAAGGCAGGCTAGAATACTTAACAGGTAGATTTGAAAATGATGATATACCTGTAGATATGGAAATGATTTCTACTATCACAGATCCTACTTTACGTAATCAAGCATTAAAACTTGTAGAACAAAGCCAGACTCCTGTATTTGATAGACCAGAATTTTCTGGTATAAAAGGGCAGATGTCTGATTTAGTACAAGCTAGAGTTGCAGATCGTAATGTATTTGATAAAAAAGTATTAGATACAAACTGGCAAGTACAAAAGTATCATAGCATGTATCGAGATGCTGGTACATTTTTTAAGTCAGAATTTAACAGACTAAGTAAATTAGGTGTTGATGATCCATTAGCTGAGGCTGCTGCTAATACAGTAACAGCTATCAACAATGGTGAGTTTGATAAGAATACTTTTGAAGCAACACCAAAAGATACAAAGCTTGCGGTTGCTAAATTAACTGGTATATACAGAGCTGACCCTGCCGGTGCTATATCAGCAGAAACTCCACATGAAGCAGAAGAACCATTTTTAGCAGAGTCTTTAGAATTTTTCCAAGGTAAAAAACAGGAGCTTCCCGGTTACTGGAAAAGTCTATCATATTTATATAAAAACAAATCATCAACTAAACTAGCTCACGATAGGTTAGTAGCTACAGGTATGATGAAACCTATACCAGAACTTATGGGTGATATCAACCTTGGTCTCACAAACCCTCTACTAATCGAAGATAAACCTTCTGCAAATAAAGTAGACAGAATTGCTACAGAGAATCAGAACGGAGATTTAAACAAAGTATTAAAAGCAATTATTAATCCAAAGACTGAAGAAAATGGTGGAATAGATGCTATCAAAAAAGATAATAAGTATACTGAATTAGAAAAACCACTATCTCAACATACATTAGGAGAAGTTGTAGACCTCATTGAACAAGGTTACGACAGTTTTGGTTTATATGGTATTACTCGTGAAGGTTTAATCCAACTTATGAGTGATTTACCTAACTTAGATTTTGATTCTTTATTTGATGAACGCATGCAACAACTACTTGTTTTATCTAGACTACGGTTTAAAGGTAATAACAAATTAGTATTTAGTAATGCAGATTCTACTTACAGACGCCTAGTTTTTATACCACAAGAAGACAGAGAAGAGTATGCAAAAATAATAGGAGACATACCACCATTCTTAGAATTAGATTCATTACTTCCTATCGCTGCTAAGGCACGAGTGGAACAAACAATACAATAATTATGGAAAACGAAAGCATTAATTATGATCCTACGGGATTACCTTCTGTTGAAGAGATGACTGCTCAGATAGAAGAAGATGCAGAAAAGAAACAAATTATACAAGAGTCAGAGGCAGCATCAGTTGCAGCTGATCAACAAGCGGCTGAAATAGCTTCTGATCCTAGGAACAATGATACATGGGGTATCAAAGGTTTAGCTAAAGAAGGACAATCTATTCTATCTGGTGGACTACAAGACACAGCTTCTTCTCTAGCTACATTTCCAGAGCGTACATTTGATGCGTTATCTGGTGAGATGCAAAGAGAGAAAGAAGAAAAAGGTTATTATCAACCAGAATGGACACCTTTTACAGATGAAGATGATCCTATCGTTACTAAAACATGGTGGGGTAAATTACTCAGAGGTACAGTACACTTCGGTTCTTTAGCTGTTGGTACTGTACTTGCAGCTAAAGGGCTTGCAGCTACTGGTATTCCTCTACTTGCTGGAGGTGCATCTAAACTTTTAGGTCTAGGCACACTAGCTAGAGGTGCTGCTATCGGAGGTATATCAGACGTTATATCAAAAGAATCTGATGGCATGAACGCTCTAGGAGCTATGAGAGATCGCTATGGCTGGATTGATACACCATTAAGTACTAAAGAAACCGACCATCCTATCATGATGAAGTTTAAAAACATTGTCGAAGGTATGGGTATTGGTTTAGTATTTGATGGAGCAGTTCATTTACTAGGTAAAGGTGGTGCAGCCGCTAAAAAACAAATTGTCAATCGCAACATCAGTATCGAAAATCAAACAACTACAGCAGCTCTTGCACAGATACGTAAAGGAGAAGCTAAGTTTCGTGCAGCTAAAAATGCACCACTTGCTGAAAGGCATCAAGGTGCTGATATATCTGAAGTCGCCCCGGGTGAAGCTTATGAACAACTGAGACGTACACGTACAGACTGGGGATCTGAAGATGGATCTACAGGTGCTGTTACTACAGCTGTAGAACGTGAACGTATAGCACGTGAAGCTGGTACTACAGACGAGATCGTTGAGTCTACATTACGTAGCTTAATGAGTGATGACAAGTTTGCTAAAGAACTAGACGCAGTAAAAGGTGATAGAAAACTAATGCTTGACGTCTGGCGTGATGCTGTAGCTTCATATCGACAAATAGTTGAAGGTAGAAATGCTGCTGATATGCCAGCTGATGAGTTTCTGGCAGAGTTATTTGCTAGAGATACTGCTAAATTACCACTAGGAGATGAGGTATTCGAGACATGGGCTGCTGAAACTGTAGTTACAGCTGACTTAGTTGTAGGATCTTTATTAAAACAACTACGTGATACAGGTATAGCTGGTAGAGAAATTATAGATTTTGTATCATTAGATGATATAGATGGTCCAGCAAAGCAGATAGTAGATACTATGCTGACAACGTTGTTCCAAACTAAAAAATCTAGGTTTGTAGCATCTGATTATTTTAGATCATTTGGTGTAGGCAAGACTCGAGCACAAGTAAATGATGCAATTAACCAAGCTGTTAGAAATGAAGTAGAAGATGCTAAAGATTCTATACTATCTATACTTAAGATAGCAAAAGATGATCCAGATGACAACCTACTTAATGCGTTGTTTGAAGCATTTTCTATGATGAAGAATGTAAACTCTGTAGAAGACTTTGATAACTGGGCTAGAACCATCATTAAAGGTGGTCAGATAGGTGGTGAAGGACCTAACCGTACTGGTGCATTAATACGTAGCTTACAAGAAATGGTAAGTCACAGTGTACTAAGTGGACCTAAAACACCAATGCGAGCACTTTTAGGTACAGGTGCTGCGACATTCTTACGTCCCATGTCTACATTCTTAGGTGCAACTATGCGTTATCCGTTTACAGGAGATTCAGCTACCATACGTGCTAGCCTTGCTTCTATGAATGGTATGCTAGAAGCTGTACCAGAAGCATTTGACTTGTTTTTTACTCGTCTTAATTCTTATTGGTCAGGTGATATATCTACTATTAAAACTAGATATACTGAGTTTACTAAAGGTGACTATAACTGGGAACTTGTTAGAAGATATTATGAAGACAGTGGTCGAGCAAGTAAAAGTGATCGAGCTTTGTTTGCTTTTACCAACATGATACGTGGTATAAATAATAATAATCTTTTTACATACTCTACAAAGTTAATGGCAGCAACTGATGATGCCTTTACATTTTTACTTGGTAGAGCTAAGATGAGAGAAAAAGCTTTACGTAATGTATTGACGTTGCAAGGAGATGGTATTGAAATGCCTAAAATAACTCCACAACTTATGAGAGCTTATCAAGATGATTTCTACGGACAGATTTTTGATAACAATGGTAATATAAAAGATGAAGCAACAATCTTTGCACGTAAAGAAGTAACACTAACACAAGATCTTACAGGCTTTGCAAAAGGTCTGAATGACGTTTTAACCGCTAACCCATATGTTAGACCATTCTTTCTATTTGCTAGAACTGGTGTAAACGGATTAGCACTGACTGGTAAACATACCCCCGGATTTAACTTTCTTGTTAAAGAATTTAATGACATAGCTTTTGCTGATGCTAGTAATCTAGCAACTGTTAAGAAGTATGGTATTAACACTTTAGAAGAGTTACAAAATGCTAAGGCATTACAAACAGGACGATTTGCTATGGGCTCTGCTGTGACATTTATGGCTATTAACGCATGGATGACAGGCAAACTTACAGGTAATGGTCCTACAGATAGGCAGCAAAGACAGGGGTGGATAGATGGAGGTTACTTACCTAGAACTATTGAAGTAGGTGGAGTACGTGTAGGGTATGACTCTATAGAACCTTTTAACCTTATATTGTCTACTATTGCTGATGTAGGTGATGCAAGTATATTGATGGGTGAAGAGTGGACAGAAAAAGAACTACAAAAGATATCATTAGTTATAGCACAATCTATTTCTGGTAAGTCTTACCTAGCTGGGTTACAGCAACTTGTAGACTTAGCAGCTGGACGCCCCGGTCAGGCTGATCGTATTCTTGCAAGTTTAAGTAATAATACAGTTCCGCTAGCTGGTTTACGTAATGAAATGGGTAAGCTACTTACACCATATATGCGAGAGATTAACTCTGGTGTATTTCAATCTTGGCG
>VTLG01006724.1_pt1 | contig 11258 bp, 13 predicted proteins | sample 4694571 | NCBI WGS metagenome assembly VTLG01 (sample SAMN12604809, study PRJNA352737) | marine metagenome | biome: ENVO:00000447; feature: ENVO:00000209|ENVO:00000569|ENVO:01000036; material: ENVO:00002151; isolation source: viral sequences binned using virsorter ... | reverse complement strand
AGCTCTGGCGGCAACGCTGGCGGTAGCTCTGGCGCAACAACCGGCGGACGGCGGCCATAGCCCATCATCATCAAAATATCTTCGCCGCGCGAAGCGTCGTCTGTCCCTAATAGGCCAACCGCATCATCGTACTTTTGGCGGTCACTGTAATACGATACCCAGGCCGGATTTATGTATTTGTGACTCTTTTTGACATTATCCCAATCGCCTTCGCCAACTTCTTCTTCCTCCCACCAGTAATCGGTCAGAAATTTCGTTGGCTCAGACCTGTCAAACGGATCGTATTCAAACGACATAACTGGTATCCGGCGTAAAATGACGGTTCCAGGCGTATCGCGTGCCGTGCGCGCCGACGACTGCGTTGGATGCAAACGTCAGGCAAAACGCATCTGCTAAATCAGGCGATTTAATGCCGCGCTTGCGCATCTCATCCTTGCTTTCAATCTTAATTTTGCCTGAACTGGTGAATGCGAAGCGCGGAGCGGCTAATTCGGCGACCAACATCTGGTCGTCGGGAATGTGGCAGTCTTTTGCCTCAAACCATTCGCGGCAACGATACCAAAGCTCATCGCGCAGCCGCATGTATTTCTGACCCATGCTGGCGCTTTCGGCGACGTTGATACCGCGCGCCGGGAGATCAAGTTCGATGCAGCGGTCTACGACGCCCGCGCCGATGCCAATTACGTCAATGCAGATTTCTTCGGGGCGGTCCATGATGGGGGTCGCGTCATATTCGGCCTGGATGATGCCGCACAATTCCATCGTTGATTTGTCGCGCCAAGTCTTGGGCGGCTCCAACAGCGTGTTGCCACGGCGTTTCGCAAGTGCGGACCTGTCGCTGCCGTAGCGGGCGCAATCGACGCCCCATATTACGGGAGCCGTTTCCGATGCTTCAACGTCGCGTACTAAGGCCGCTTCGATGAGGTGCAGCGGCACAAGCGTATCCTCGTCCGCCTGCGGAAATTCGCCCAGCACGCGGACACGGAAGCTATTGCTGCTTTCACCGTATCGGATACCCATGTCACGGATGAAGTCATCGCTGACCAAAGGATTGTCATAGCAAGATACCTTCTTTGTCCACCAATCTTGTGAAAGCTCCGTATGGGTCCGGTAGAAGAAGCCGTTGCCGCGCACCGGATTGCCAAGCATGAGAGTGGTTGCGTTATGGCCGCTCATGCTGCCCGCCGCGCTCTCATACACCTCTTCAGGAACGCCGCTGGCTTCGTCAACAATCAGAAGCACGTTCTCGCTATGTACTCCCGCCAAGGATTCGGGACGCTCTCTACTACTTGTGCGGGCGCTGCAAAAAGCCTCCGTGGGGCTGGATTTCAGCACAATTCTGTCGCTGGTGGCCTCAAATAGCTTGTTGATGGCCGGGGGGAGTTCCTTGAGACGGCGTTTTGTTTCCGCGAACAACGCGTCATAAAGCTGGTTGGCGGTGGGGGCCGTGACGACGACCTTGCACGGGTATCTAGTCGTCATAAACCAAAGCAGCAAAGTTGCGGCGCAGCTTGACTTTCCGACGCCGTGGCCGCTGCGGATGCTTAACCGACGTTCGCCGCTTGCGATGGCACGCATAACGTCTGCCTGCCAAGGGAGCGGTTCCATGCCGATAACGTGCTTGCAGTAGCCGACCGGATCATCGCGGTAACGCTTGATGAATGCGGTCCATGCGCCTTCTGTTTCGGCCATTTATACAGATTTGCTCATTAAGTGTACGCGCAGGCTATACATATATATCCCGCCCCCCGCGTTGCGCGACCGGGGGGGTCTGCGTCGATCCGGGCCGCTCAGACGAACCAGATGACGCGAGATGTTGGGCTAACATTTCAGAAACGTTTAGTTTCAATAGGTTACGCGGAATTCGTGACGAAACGTAACGCGTCAGCGGAAATTTACCACCGTTTTCTGCGGTTCGTCGTCGTCGTCCGGCTCGTCCGCCAAGGTTTGCACCGCGTCGAGGTGTTCGCGCGTTTGATCCACGCTAAGTCTTTGCTTTTCCACGTACAAACCGGCCAGCTTGCCGAGCGCGACGGCAGCCTGCGAGGCCGCGCCGTGCTGACCGGCAGCCGTCGCGCCATCGACCGCGCGCCGCAGATATCCGCCGATTTCCTCAAAGGTTATGTCTTGAAAGTCGGAATGCTGCGATTTTAATTCGTCTACCATTACGGAGACCTTGGGGTTTTGCAGTAAGAGGCACGCTTCCTTGTGTATGACCGGAGCAGTCATGTTTCCCGTCTTATAAGCATGGCGATACGCCTCACTCGCATTGCCAGTTGCGACGAATTTGCGCGCAAATTTCTCTTGTTTAATCGTTAACTTGGCAGCCACAAAAAAAACGGCTTTCGCCGCTCCCAATGAATCCAAAAGATACACCGCCATAGCAAGTTTTCGGCTATCTGGCAAACGCTTATATACTAAATGACCTAATGTGTAACAATTTTGTTGATATATATGTAACTAAATGTTACATTATATACACACAACATATTCAGAAGGTGAAATGATGATGGAATACAAAATATCCTTTCCTGGAAATCGCTGGGTTAGCGAAGACCTCGTTCGTATGTGGTACCGCGATGCGGTCGCTAATGGCGAAGTCGAGTACATCGATTTAGTGCACATTAATGAAATCAAGGAAGAATTGGAAAGTTCTGGATCAGTCACTTTCACCACAATGACCCGCACCTCTGCGGAATAGTGACCACCGCCTAGCGCATCGGAAACGGTGCGCCTTGCCGTGTTCATTATCAGAAAGGGGAAAATGCAAATCCTAAAAACCACAATTGAAGCAACCGCGTGGGCGCTTTTTATGCTCATGCTCTTATCAGCTTACGCAATTTTCGCGTAAGCACGCCGCCGACGGGTTGCAGCCCGCCGACGACGCTAACCACAACAAGGAAGGAACCCTTGCGATGGCATATTATAATACTGACGATTATTCGGGCCGAGGCAACGGCTACGATTACGACGCCGGAATGTCGGTCAACGCGCTGCGCGCGTATGACGACGGGCGCAAGCCGCTTTCAAAAATAACCGCCGACGATCTCAAATTTGCAGGATGGACCGAGACTAAAAAACTCGCGGTCGCCCTGGCAAAAGATGGATTCTGGCACACCTCCGAATGGCACCATTCTGGCGGCAGCTGGTACAACAAAGTTGACTTCTACGATCCCGCCGAACTGGTGCAGGGGTGGGAAGCAGCCGACGAAACGAAACGCGAAAAGCTGCGAAATCTTGTCAAACCTCAAGAAAATAAAGAGGATGAAGTGCGCGTCAAAGGCACGTTCCCAATTTGGGGCGGATCGCGTCGCAGGCCGCGCATAGTAGATTACAGAAGTTTTGAAGGAACTAAACGCGGCAATTGGATTTTTTTAGACGAAGGTGGAAAGAAAAAAGCAAACGGAAATCATATAACCTTCTCGGCCATTTAGCCCACTGATGAGCCGACGAGATTTCGGCGAAACGCCCAAAAGTGGGCGTCTGGGAAACTGAAAAAGGGAGCGTTTAAATAATGAAAACTTTTGACGATATCGACACGGCCCGCGCTGCACATGAAACAAGCGGCGGGTGGTTGCTCGACCTGGGAGACGGTGTTTTTGAAGTGACCGACGATCCTGGGATTGTTTGCGATTTGCGGGAGAATGGCGAAGACTATCTGCGCGCCTGCAAAGTGCTGGAGCATTGGGATGAAACCACAGCCTGCGACATCCCCGACCACATAGCGGCGCTAATGGATGACGATATTCGCGAGAAGCTGCACTCGACGCTTGACGGTGACGGCTTTGCCTTTTTCGTCACGTATCTGCGCGCCCACCGGGGCCGGTTTGATGAGGAATTTATCGTTAATTAAGGAGGCGCCGAAACGAAAAAGCGCGAGAATAAGTGCTTTTCAAGTAAAATTAAGCCCAAAATCGTGCATTTTGAACGATATAACGCAAATTCAGAGGATGGGTACAATTCCGTATAAGGACTGTGTAATTCCCGTATAATGGAAATTTGCAAAGCCAAGGTAATTCGGACATTAATCCGCGACCTTCGCGATACGGCAGTCTCACCACAACCCTAAACAGCGTTTAAACGCGCTAGGAACGCCGTACAGCAACATCTAGTGTTTTTCGGGTGTCAGACTACCAAATAAGCCTAAATCGCTCCACAGCGGCCTCGTAGCGCGATTTGAGCAGTTCTGGGCCTATCCCCATCATTTTCCCGACCTTCGTCCATTGTGGACCGCGCGGACGCTCAAAACCACGCCGGTTAGCCGACATGGTAACCGCTACCATCACGCGCGCAGCCTGCGGTTCCACTTGCCAAATCAGATCGATCAAATGATCCAGGCGGTCAATCTGCGCTGCGGTTGGTGGACCGGCGGAAACTTCTACAGCGTTGTAATTATAAGCTAAATTCGCATCGCGCAGCCAATCAGGCCAAGTAGACCGGTATGCACGCGGACCGCCCTCACGGGGCAGTCTGGCAATGGTGCGGCCAGCCTCCAGAATATGCTGATGCATTTCCTCACGCGAGATCAACGACCGGGAGTCCTGTGGCCCTTGCAAGCACCGCACATACGATTTCCCGCTCCCCAACTTCGGAAATTCTTGCCACAGCGCAGACAGCTACGGACACGCTCAGACGCCGAAGACGGCTTCGAATGGTGATAATTTCGTTTTTTAGAAGGGGATGTCGTCATTCAAAACCTCTTTTTTCCTTTTTATATCAGACACTTCCGCCCCCGGCCACATTTCTTTAACGCGACCAACCAACGACGACCGTTCCTCCGCAGCCGCCGCAACCCGCACGATTTCGCTCATCGTCCAGCATCTAACGCCAGGATTCGTTTTGCCGTAGCGGATCGCGTCAGAAGCACCTCGCACAAAGGCGTGCGGAACATCGTCGTCATCGCGCCACAGCCACGCCTCGACCTCGACCGGCTGATGTCCCGCTGCCGCTGCTTCCGCATCCAGCGCCTCCCAGCCGCGCATCATCACCGCTGCCCGATGCACCACCGCATCAACGTCGTCTGCTTCCAGCGCGGCATCCAATTTTGCTTTTGCCGTACCGAAACGCGATGCCGTCTCTGGCGTCACCAAATCCGGTAATCTATCCACGCCCCATTTTTCTTCCATCCGTGACGCCACTGCATCGAGTGGTCGCAACGCATGGTAGATGCCGTCAGCAATCGGATTCGAAAACGTCTCCGGCGCGGTCAGTTTGTCTGGACGCTGCCGTCGTTTCATCGGAGCCGCCGCGACAAAAAGTATAAATCCCCCGCGCATGCCGGGGGTATATTTATATACCCCTTTCCCCCCATTTGGTAAGCTATTGATATTGCTTCGTTTCTCAGCTTCGCCCCACTCAGCCGGGCGGCGAAGGAATCGACTTTTGTTTTCAAGGACTTAGCCCCTTATCTAACGTTTCACAACCTTGTAACCGTCGTGCCGCGTCATGGCGACCAGACCATCCGTTTCGAGTTGCCGAAACAGCTTGACGACAAGCGATGGCCGCGCAGCGACGGCATTCGGCAACGCCGTTTTGATGCCTCTCGGCCCTCGCGATTTGTACCCGGTGCCGTCGGTATGAGCGCTTTCGATTTCGTCTAGAATTTTATTCCTGACGGTGTTGTGTTCGATCCGGTCAACCTGATCCGGCTGCGTCGGCAATTGGTAAACGCCGTTGTGCCACAGCAGCGTAATGTCGTGACTATCGCCGATGGCGCTGTAGTTCGATTTTTTGCGCGACAGCGTGCGTACATCGTCGTCGTCGTCGCTGCGGTGGAAATATGCTCTCGCTCTTGCGCTGTTTTCCCATGCGGTTGATCCAGAAGTCCCGGTTTTCGTTGATATCCCTTGGAGACTTGGATGCGCCAATGTGATGACGGTTGCGTTATGGTTAACGCAAAAGCTTCCTAAATATCGTTTTATAAATTGATTAACTTCTCGCCGGGAATTCTCATTTCCGCCGAATAAATCTGCTGCTGTATCTAAAATTAGAAGCACTTCATTACTATCGGTTCTCGCCTTAACTTCTTCGACTGCATCTCGTAATTTCCCGTAAAACTGTCCCGCTTTATCCTCGCCTTGGTTTGGAAAGGTCACGAGAATATTATCCTCACCAACGCGCGGCCATATAAACAGGTCAGTCGGCCCGTTTCCGGTTATCTCGTTGACGCCAAGCCAATCGTTAATCGCCAACTGGCGGCGACTGATTTCAAGGCTATCGTCCTCACACAGCACCGCCAGCACCGGCATCTTGCGCGTTTCGATTCCCAAGAAATCAACCCCGGTTGCGACACAGTTTGCGAGTTGCTGCACCAACAGGGTTTTGCCAACACCACCGGGTCCGAATAGCAGCGAAACGGCTTTTGAGGGGAACCAATCCTGCAGCAACCATTCACGATCAGGGATTGGCCCGCGTATTTCGGACGCTCGCAAAATCGAATCGAAATCAATCGGCTCGCTAATTAAATCCTGACGGGGTTTTGTATCTTGCGGCCCGTCATATTGCGGCTCCCGCAGTGCGCGCAGATCAAAGCCATAATTAGACGCCCAATGGTAAATTGACCCGGCACCGATATGCCGCACCTCTTTAATAGAATTCCATGCGCGGTCAGTCTCGGCCTCGTCGTATTTCTTTGACCGCTTAGACCAGCGGTGAGCGAGATCGCGCCCGCCCTCACCCAACGCGCCCCGTATAGCGTGCAGCGTATTTATCCAATCGTCATAGTGCTCGTCATCATTTGGAAGGAAAGCGAGAGCGGCGTCGATCTCCGTCACCTCGCCGTCAAGCTCTTTTAGGTTCAGCGTTTGTTGCGTCGCCGGTTTCCGCTCACTAACCCGGCCTTTCAACGTGCCAGCGTTTTCCAGTGCCATCCGGCAGCGTTCTAGGAACTCGTGCAGTTGCTCATGCGTTACCAGCGTCAGATCACCGGGCGCGATATTCTGTATCGAATCCTGCGGCCATTTGTACGGCTGCCGCGTATCCTCATGGATGCCGCTGGCAACGAATTGTTGTCCTTCGCCCAGGATTTCTACGGCTGCGTCTTCCTTGCAGCTTGGTAGGTTGTAAGTTCCGGTTTTCTGTTTTCGCCATGCGTTGCCGTCGCAGCGGTATACGAAAAGCGACTTCGGAGATTTCCCGATGCGCTTTGGCGCGTACCCTAAAATCTCCTGCGCCAGCCGCTCAACGGCGTCAGCGGTAAAGGGACACATAATATCGATATCGACGGCGACGATGTTATGGTCACCGCCGCAAAGCGTCCCGATACTGGCGTCTGCGTGTTTCTCGAATTGCAGCGCTTCTTCAGGCCGCTTCGTCCACGCCTCAAGGATTGGTCGCTTTCCGCCTCGCGCCACTGGCGTTATATCGTAGCCAGCTTCGACCAATGATGGGCCGTATTGAGCGTAGCGACTATTCACGTTCGCCATCACAGCAATCCATCACCGGCCTGCGGCACGCCATACACTCATAATGTCCACGAACGAATTCCAGCCGCGTCTCGGCACCGCACCAGGGGCAATTGATAAGGGAAACGGGGGGCGTGGCTTGCCCCCCGTTCTCCTTAAAACTCATCGCTTGTGGCTGCGGCTGGTGCCTTGGGTGGTGCTTCTTGCGCCCCAAGCGCCGCTGGCCGGTCTACCATCTTCGCTATTTTCCAAGATGGTCCGTAATAGTCGCCAACCTTTTCCGGGTTGCCGTCTACTTCGATGACCGGCAGCTTATTGCCGTCTTTTTTCACCTCGAACTCGCCATAAAGTGCATTGAACGCGCTGGTCACTGTGCGCGCCTGATGCATGAATTCGAGCGTGCCGCCGAAGGTGTCGTTGCTGAAAACGAGTAGTTTAAACGCACGCTTCCATCTGTCTTCCTCGTCGGCACCCAATTGCGGAACGGGCGCGGATTCCGATAGTGACGGGTCGGCTATGAAATCGACAAACTGACCATTGTATCGGCTCCATCCCGTCTGCAACGATTCCATATCGAAAACGCACGTGAAGCCGGTCGGGAAACGGGTTTCCCCGTCCTGATTTTTCATAAACCAGACGCCACCTTGGGCGTTAAAACGCAGCTTATCGTAAAACTGCCCGCCACCGTTGCCGTCGCTGGGACTGTCCAGATTAAGAGGCATAGTGGTGATCCTCCCCATTCTTTTTGCGGTCGGCTACGATATCCACAAGCTCTTGCATATGGCCGGTCAGACGATCATGGTCAGTTGCAAATTTCACCTGGGTTTCAAGAACTTCAACAATTCTATTCTCAAGCCGCTCAACGCGCTCTGTCAGTGCGCCTAGCGCTTTTGGCGCGTAGCTATGGGAACGCAGCTTCCCGAATGTCTCTGCGCGTGTTCCGGCAATCGTTGTGGCCGGTACGTTGAATTTCTCGCCGACCTTGCCGTCAGACCAATCGTCTTTGTAAACGACGTAATCACCCGATACGTCGAGTATCGTTCGCATAAAGGTTTGAATTTCAAACCTCTGTTTTTGATGTAACCTCACGGTGTAACTCCTTCAGTTTGTCGGCACTTTTTCTGTAGCGCGGTGCCGGGTAGCGCTAAATTCAAAAAGAAATCTCGGCTCTAAGGGGTGGGTATCAATGCGCGGCCTTGACGGTGCCGACCATGACCTTCCGGGGGTTTCTCCAATAAGACGCCACCCGGCGGCGCGTAAACTTGCGCCTGTTTCAGTCGCTAAAATGTAAGTTCCGACTCGCGTGTATCCGAGCGCGAAAGTTGCCCGTGCAGCTGCACCGTATAAGAATGAGCAGGCGTTTCTGGTGCCGTCAGTGCAAAGCCGTGTAACCTCTAGGGTTGCTCCGTCGTCACGGTGGCGCGACACTGGTCTACCCACTATCACCACGCCAACAATTCTGTCGTCGTAAGTTGCGCCAATAGAAAATTTATGCCCAACGACAGGTTTGTGGTGGCGGTGGGAAGTCGCGACGAACTGATTAGCTTCCGCTAGTGTGATTGGTATTTTTGTTAATCGCGGCAATTTAATATCCAAAAATTTCTTTGGCTCTGGCGCGCGTCTGCGGCGACGACCAATAGAAGTGATCGAAATTGGGAATAACGGCGGCGGCGATTTCTTCCTTGCTGTCAAAGTTTCCAAGGAAAGTGTTTAAACGCCTTGCGGTTTCGCAGACCTCCAGCCAATCCTGATCGCTGTCGGTCAGGCGATGGCGCACTGATCTTTTAGGGGTGACATAGATAAAATCGACGGCACGGTTGCCGCTGGCGCGTTGATATATAGACCCCTGGCGACGGTGGGCTGCGCTGATTGCTGACGGCAACCGCGTCGTTGTTTTCAGGTCGATAACGGCATCTTCAAAATCGAAATCGGTGTACCCCATGCACGGGATATCTATGCCGGGGATTTCGATTTCGACGCGCCGCTGGTAGCCTTCCAGCTTCGGCAATTTACCGTCGAATAGCGCAATATATTGCTCGACCATTGGCTTGATGTTCGCGCGCTCTTTCTCTCGCGCTTCGCCGCTTACGCCCAGAGCCGTGCGCTTGTTGAATTCCTTTAACGCTTCCTCGACCGGATCGTCGAACTCGCCGCCAATATGGGCGACCTCACAGCCATGCTCGACGGCAATACCGCGCGCCATTGGTGCATTTGCTGGATCGCGCACGCCGAATAGATAGCGCAGCACCCATAACGCGATGCACACGCGCGCGAGATCAATCGAACTGTGCGAAAGGTGGCGAATGCCGTGGTCGCTCAACGCCGACATTTTGCCGCCTCGATATACTTATTATATGCGTCTCGTCGCTTTGCCTCGCTCCAATACCAGCGCGGCATCCGTTCGTAGCGACGTTCCAAATCTCGGCACCATTCACCGTAAGTCATTTGATTAGACCTAATTGGCGAAAGATTGTTTCAACGGTTGCCTCACTCATTACATAGAGACGCTCGTTGCGGTCCTCGCGCAGCACCAGCATGTCGGCGTCGTCCTGGGCGAGGCTTTGGTACAGAAATTTAAATCCGCTTTTTTTGCGTTTGCATTCGGCGGTGAAACCGGCCAGCAACAAATCTCCGGCGTATTCGTCGCCGAGTTGACCTTTATATGCACCGCTTCCAAAGACGCGGTTGCATTCCAGACCTTTGTCCTTCCAAAACCTGACCGTTTCGGCCTCTAGCTCGTAGCCGCGCTTTTTATTGCGGTTGCGCTTTATGTTTATTGTTTTCATACCCCGCACATGCCTTCGCATTCGTTCTCGAAAAAATTGAGTTGCCCAAGGTCTTCAAGATTTCGGAAATCGACCTCGGCCAGAGGTTTGCAGGAGCGGTGGACGTATTGCTGTTCTTTATATCCCTTTAGAATGGAACCGTTCTCGCGGATCGCGTGGTCGAACTCGACCGCAGCCGCAAATGAATCGGGATCATTTATTTTCATGTCGCGCCAGAGCGCATCGTTGTGAAATGGACAGGCAACGCAGGCGCTTTTCGATAGCGTTCGCCCTAGATAATGGCGCGAGAACCACACCTCGCAGTCATTGCGGCTTATGCGGGCGTCAATGAGCGGGAATATGTGAGTGTAAAACGGGTGACGCGACGGCTTCATTCGGGGCGCTTCGTCGGTGCTAATTCCCATCCATAAGTTAATAACGGAATGCTTCGGTGCGCGTTGCCGGTACTTCAATCCAATCAATTCTCGCAGTTTCTTGCGTACAGGACTTATTTTGTATTCAGCGGTGCATTGCCGCCCGCCCATGCCGCCTTTAGCGGTGAATAAAGGCATAGACGCAAAACGTTGCCCTGTTGTATTTCGACCTGCAAGATGATCCGCCCGTATATCACCAGCGGTAACGCGGTACACAGGAAACGGCAATTGCTTCTCTAACCAATCTAAATGTTCGTAAATTGCTTCCGATTCCCATTGCGTATCGGCAAATATTGCAACATCAGGCATTGGTTCTATTTCCCCATGAGATGCCATTAATGCCATCACAGTGCTTTGAACTCCTGCCCCTAAAGATATGACTCTTAAATCAGCATTTTCTATTGGACCATCAAACATAATATTGCCTCCTTTAAAAGTTATATTATTCTTTGTTCCAATTTTTTCCAACAGGGCAGGAGAACAAATGGTTGTTTGATATTATGGCTTGCCCTATTTCATCTGAAACATCTTCATGGCAGTAAATACAATAGCCTAAGTAGTGGTAGCTGTTTTGTTCTTCATCAACTTCATAAATGATTGGGTTTTTCCCTATATGAAAATCTAATAAATTAGATTCAACAGCAATAACTAATTCT
>VTLG01003845.1_pt1 | contig 11259 bp, 25 predicted proteins | sample 4694571 | NCBI WGS metagenome assembly VTLG01 (sample SAMN12604809, study PRJNA352737) | marine metagenome | biome: ENVO:00000447; feature: ENVO:00000209|ENVO:00000569|ENVO:01000036; material: ENVO:00002151; isolation source: viral sequences binned using virsorter ... | reverse complement strand
AGATATTCATTTTCTTCCCACCAATCATCTATTATTGATTTTTCATTAATCAAGCTATAACCTTCATCTGATTCTTTGCATAATTCTGTAAAATAATCAGCAAAATCATTATGAAATTCTGGTAATAAATCAAATTCTTTAGCAATTTCTAATGCTTTATCAAAACAATGTTCATTAAATTGATCTGATATATAAGCAATATCATAATCTTCCATAACTTGATCTGGTAATGGGTTATCAATCATTTTTATACTCCTGTTAATTTTGATCGGATTCTTTTTAAAGTACTTTCGTATTTACCTCTAAATCGAGGCATCTCATAATAATCACTTTCGCTGAATACAAGATCAAGTAACTCTTTTAAAATGTTTTCTTCCTCTAGTTGAGAAGTATCAAACTCTTCGCCTAAATCTCCATAGTCGGGATATTCGTCATGCCATTTACCTGTAACATTAATACTTAAAGAGTAATCAATATCTTCAATATCATTAGCAAAAGGTCGTTTAGTTAAGAATTTTCGTATTAAAGTCTCTAACTCTTTATCTTCTTCTTTAGTTAGATCACTACAAGTTAAATCCCAATCTATACGTTTTGCACCACCTGTAGTTGAATCATAAGTGTAAATCATTATTATAAATCCTCATCTATATTTAAAACATTACAATCAATATCCCAACTAACTGCTGAGTTATCAATATTGTTTTTAGCTAATGCTTCGCTGATTTCTTCAGCGATATAATCTTTTACTTTATCTGGTAAAAGAGTGTAAACATCAATTTTCATAAGATTTTCGTTAGCGAATTTTCGTATTTAGAAAGTACTGGGCTTACATAGTTGTCTGGAATTACAGTTCTAATGTTTAAAACTTTGACTTACCCTTACTAATGCCAGTAAATTATTCCACCCGTTTTAAAAAGTGAGATAATAATATATTCATAGCTTTTTCCTTATCATCTATACTTGATTCTTTATTGTTATAAATCTTCTTTTGATCTAAATATATTTGATACTTTAAATTGATTTTATCTTGTCTTTTATCATGTATTTCTATCTTATTTTCTTTATCCCATATTTCTATATCTGGTTCATTAACGACTATTTCATACCAGTCATAAAAGGTACTCTTATGAACACCATTAAAGCCTTTAATACATTCTTTTATTACTTCAGTTTCAGTTAATCCTTTTCTAATTAATTCTTTCATGTATTCCATACATGATTCTCTATTTGGATTTATATTTACCATTATTGATTTTCCTCTAATAACTTCTTTTCTTCTTCAGTTAAACAATCATAATGAACTCTATATGCACCATCAGAAAATTCTGTTGGTTCTAAATCTCCATAAACGTCATAAGGTGTACAATCTTCATCACAATAAATCTTTTCATCACACCTATCACACTCATAAAAGTTACATTCTGGACATAACCACCCTATGTATTCATCATTATCCGCAGGGATTCTATTTACAAATAAACCTGATCCAAAAGAAGTTGATCTTAAACACTCAACGCATTTATCTCCTATATCAACTTGTTTACATTTATAAGTCATTCTTCTATACCTTTAAAATCTATTTTTGTTATCGCACTTAACCCATTTGGATATTTACTAATTAATTCTTCAAATTCTTTATCAGTACTATCCCATAAATACTTTTTAGCATTTTTTTTACATTCTTCCATAAAATATATTGAAAATTTCTTTTCAATAATTTTCATTTGACATTCAATCTCTTTTTGAAATAAAAGTGATTCAGTATCATCTTCTATAATTACACTTTTCATTAATGCAAGTGTAATTAAGTCTTTAGCAGTTGATAATTTCATAATTAATTAAAATTTAGTTTTTGTTAGCTATATTTCCTAAACAATCAGCATTTATGTTTACTATTGATTGTTCAGTAAATAGATTTAATTGTTGTTTATTCATTAATTCTTTTTTATCTATCTCTTTTTGTTTTCTATCTAATAAATCAATACCATCTTTCCCTAGTGTATTTCCTAAGTTAAACATTATTCTTTCACTTAAATATTCTCTAAGTGAATAATTTATATCTTCTTCTTCTAAATTAAATAATTCAAAACAAGTACCTATCATATTACAATCCCATTCTTTAAAATCTTTAGTCCATAAATCTATACTGTTTTTATAAAAAGAAATAAATCCTGATCTACTTCTAAATCTATCTTCAATTCTATTTTCTAACTCTTTTTTATAGTTTTGAACTATATGTTTAATAAAATCTACCGCATGATTTTCCTCTATCTCTATAAAAATCCTATCTGTTTCAAAATTATATTCTCTAGGACTCTCAAAACACTTATAAGTTGCCTTTAATGTAAATCCCTCTAATCTTTCATTTAGTGCATCAATATAAAAATTTGTATAATCTTCAGCTATTTGATCATAAAAATATGATGTATTAACACTTAAATAATTATTATATAAAATTTCTTCTTCAGATTCATTAAGGTCATATATATCACAATCCGATTCTATTTGCTGACCTATTTGATGATCAATGTCACCACTAATAAATGATTCATAAAAACCATCAAAAGGTATTGTTGACTCTAATTTATTCATAATTAACCTCTATTTATTTTGACTTGATTATCTAAATAATCAGTTAACTCTTTTCCCTCTAATGGATTCCAATAAAGGTTAAATTGCCAACTTGTATAACTAGGTAAATTCCTTATTGGGTGAATTTCATAATTCTCTTCAGTACAATAGACTATCCCTTTTTTATACTTGTTTTTATATGCCTTCATAAATAAAGTCATATCACAATCTTCTTCTAAGAAAATTGATTCAATAGTTTTATTTATATAAGAAAATTCAGAAATTTCATTCTGAATATTTAAGTCAGTTATATCTTTATAACTAACCTCTAACCAGCCATGACCAGCATCATTATGTTTTGTAAATACTTTATCCATAATTAATACTCACATTCAAGAATTTTTCTAAGCATGACTTCATCATTCATGGCTACCGCTTTTTGAATGTTTAAATTTTCAATCCATTCAGTGCAGGGAATTAAATATTCTCCCATGATTTGTTGAAATTTAAATTCATTCATGGGTTCATTCAGTTTAGTCATTTTTAATATTGTATAAACTATTAAAATGATATCACATTTATAGTATATATACAACAATTATAAAAAAGAGCTTTTAAGACTCTTTTAAATCTTCAATAAGATTTTTAATGTCATCTTCTTCTAAAATATTTTTATCAAATTGTATTTGTTGATAAATATCGGACTCAAATAATATTTCTTCACCCAAAATATAGGCCAACATATTGGCAACATTCTCACTAGAGCTTAAATCTGTTGAGACTTGACCAAAATTACTTTGTTCATAGTCTTTTATTTTTTCAATAGCATTAAAAATACTATCTTTTTTTAACCATTGTTCGGCACGATAAGAACCAATAATAAAATAATCTTCATTAAGTAAATAATGGTGTAAATCTGATACATCATTATCTAGTCCGACTTCATCATTAAGTTGTTGAATGATGTAATTTTTTACATCTTCTTTTAAAGTTTCCATAATAATTTTTTTTGAGACTTCATTATTAATTATATCATAGTGATATAAAAAAACATTCAATTTATAAAAAAAATCATTCAGTTTTTGCATTCAGAATATAATTATTTTTTTATAAGAAATTTTTTTTTTTGAAAAAAATTTTTCCCAAAAAAAAACCCTAGATTTTTTCCAGGGTTAATTATTTTTAAATATTCCTAGTTATAAATATAACCAGATTCTTCATCATCATTATTTATTATTTCTTCCTGTTCTTCTTTGCTCATTTTATAAATCTTAAAATCTGAGCAACTTTCCGCAAGTTCAGGATTAAGACAATTGAAAGCGAAATTATAAGGATCTTCATCAAAGTATTCTTCCATTTCTTGATTATCAAGATATACAGAAACTTTGAGATCAGTCCCCCTTTTTGTATAGTCTAACCCGACTGCATCAACCAACTCTAGATAATCTATATCTAGAGTGAAGATGACTTTTTTAAGTTCAGTTTTTGTTAGTGTCATTTTTTTGTTGTAGTTTTTTGATTGTAAAATTAGCATCGGCTAACTCATCGGTTAACCTCAAGATTTTATCTTGTTGCTCTTTTATCTTTTGATAAAGATAATAATCAGGGTTAATATACATAATTAAATCTCCTGAAGTACTTTTTGAATGTGATCAGTTCTTTGTTCTAATCTTGTTGCAAGTGTATTAGTAATAACAATTGCTTGCCAAGATAAAATTAAGAATGAAAAAATTAATAAATAAGTTCTCATTGTTTTTAGGAAGGTAAAAAGGAAGGAAAAAAACGTAGTTATAAAACTACGTTTATTGTTTTAATGAACTTGCAAGGTTTTTTGCCAAGTTTACCAGATTTTAAAATAGGCATAATCTCGCCTACTCTCTCACAGTTCCACCCGTGAGCTTTTGAAACATCATAAAGATTAACTGGACATACATACTCTTTAGGAAATTTAAAAAGATGCTTCCAAGATCTTTTGGTGTTCTTAGCAGCTCTTGAAGCGATAACTTCGAGAGTAACCTTGTCTGTTAATTCTGCTGTAGCCCATGAGCTACCACCAGAGATAAAAACTATACCTAAAATTTGTTTAGCCATAATTAATATTTAATCTTGGTGTACTCTCTTGTAACTCTATCCTTAAAGAATAAAGTATTAGGATTTTCTAAATCCTTAGAATTCGTAGCATACATAAACATTAAGAATCTAATGTCTACAGGATTGTTTACAGTAGCTCCTAACTTATTTAAAGCTAGTTCAAAAGCTAACTTAGGGTTATTAGATAACTCCAAGTTGATAGTCTTCTGGAAGTCCATAGGAAGGTAAAATTAAATTTTCTAGTTTCTTTTATCGTCTTTTCCTTTTGTTATCTCTAAATGATTGTAGCTATCGAAATAGAACTAAATACAGTCAGAGAGAAAAAGACGAATAGATAAAAATCATATTTTGCACATAAGGAAAATAAATTTTCATAGAATGTGCCAATTATGGTTTATACCATATTTATAATATACCAGATTTGTTATATCACTTCTGTATCAATTGATACCAAAGTGATATTAGATGGGGGTATTGTTACAAAAATTTACAAAATATATCGATTGCCGAGGAACTTAAATATATTCTCGAAATCTTCGTTACTTCGATTCAACTTTAATTGAAAGTTCTGGAGCTTGAATGTTTACTGTTTCTACGGATTCACCTATTACTTTGCCTAGGGAATCTAGTATTTGTGCTGCTGTTTGAAGTTGACCTTTTTTAACTGCTTTATTGAATAAACGTACTCTCATTGCTTGTAAGCGTGGAAGCATATTTTCTCTATCTTTATCCCAATCTTCAGTATTCCAATGTTTTACTTTATCCCAATCCTGCCAGGCAGTAGTTTCTGATATTCCTTCAATTTTTGAATGTTCTATTACAAGTTGACGAGTAGTTTGACCGTCTAATTGTCGTGAGTATAAGCGTTGAGCACGTTCTTGAACCTTTTCTGCTGTAGAGCGAGCAACAAATCTAGGTCTACCACGTTTTTTAGTTTGAGCTATTGGAGGTGTTATATCGTTGGGAAAGGTAGAAGAAGCCACGGACTTAATCTGAGAGGGGGTTAATAATCGAATAATAACCTAAAAAAGCGGAATTAGGCTATAAATAGGGGGTATAGATTGAAATTTCTGTTATTTTTGAGTGTATGGCGGTAAAAGATTTCGGGTGTTGGGTGCAGGAAGAAGGTTTGGTAAATCATACCTTTCCTGTATTGAACTGCTCAGAGGGGCTATCAATCGACCTGGGGAGGTGTATTTCTATTGTGCTCCTACTTATCGGATGGCAAAGGATATTGCGTGGAAAGAATTAAAGAAGTTAGTACCAAAGGTTTGGGTTCAGAGTAAGAATGAGACAGATTTAAGGTTGGAATTGATAAATGGTTCAACTATTGAGTTAAAGGGTACAGAAAATGCGATGGCATTGAGAGGTAGGAGTTTAGCAGGGGTTGTATTGGATGAAGCAGCGTTTATGGATCGAGATGTATGGGCTGAAGTTATTAGACCTGCATTGGCTGATAAGCAAGGTTGGGCTTTGTTTATTAGTACTCCTGATGGAACTGCAAGCTGGTTTTATGATATGTGGTGCTTTTGTGGTGAACAAGAATGGGATGATTGGGCTAGATGGAGTTTTACTACGATTGAAGGGGGTAATGTTGCACCAGAGGAAGTAGAAGCAGCTAGGTCACAATTAGATGCAAGGACATTTAGACAGGAATTTGAAGCTAGTTTTGAAAATCTTACTGGTTTAGTTGCTGTTAGCTTTAGTGATGACAATATTGATAAGGAAATATCTGATTTACATATGCTTCCTTTGTTATTGGGATTGGACTTTAACGTAGATCCTATGGCTGGAATCTGTGCGTATAAGCATGACAACAATTTATATGTCTTTGATGAGATCATGCTGACAGGAGGTGCTACCACATGGGATTTTGCTGAAGAAGTTGTAAGAAGGTACGGGGTGGATAGAAGAATTATTGCTTGTCCTGATCCTACGGGTAGTGCAAGAAAAACGAGTGGAGTTGGAGTAACGGATCATAATATTCTTAGACGAAGTGGTTTTACTGTTATGAGTCCTAAATCTCCCTGGAAAATTAGAGATAAGATTACTGCTGTTAATACTGCTTTACTTGATGCAAACGGAGATCAAAGAACTTTTATTCATCCAAGATGTAAAGAATTGATAAAAGCGTTAAGAACTCTTACATATGCACCAAATACTGGCTTACCTAATAAAAATTTAGGGGTTGACCATGCTTTTGATGCTTTTGGTTATCTTTGTCTACAGCAGTTTAACTTGGCAAAACCAGAGACATTAGGTCAAACTGCGTTTAGAATATACTAAGAACTACCTAATTCTTACTATGTATCATTCTACGACTAAGAAAAAGAAGAAGAAAAAGAAGGGAGGTAAAAAACGTAGTGAATGTTCCTGTAAATAAAGCGTTATACTCTAGGGTAAAAGCAGAGGCTAAACGTAAATTTAAAGTTTATCCATCTGCTTACGCTAACGCATGGCTTGTACGAGAGTACAAAAAGCGTGGTGGCACTTACCGAGTGGAGAAAAAACGTGGCAAAAAGTAGCCCAAATCCTAGAGCAAAGGGTGGTTTAACCCGTTGGTTTGCTGAAAATTGGGTTGATATCAAAACTGGTAAGCCTTGTGGTCGCTCAAAAGGTGAAAAAAGAGGATATCCAGCCTGTAGACCTAGTAAACGTGTATCAAGTAAGACACCTAAGACTGTTGGAGAGATGACAGCTAGTGAAAAAACAAGATTTAAACGTGAAAAAACAAGTAGTAAGAAGATAACATATCAACATAAACGTAAAAAACGTAAAAAAAGTTAAAAATGGCTAAATCTCATGCAATGGCTAGATGTCAAGGTTACATCTCAAGTGTCAAAAAAGGTAAGAAAAAGAAAACTAAGCCAAAAAAGAAAAAGAAATAAGTGTAAAATCTTAAGTAAAGCGGTAACATAGAGTTATCTAGGAAAAATCATGCCAAAAGGTTCTTATTCTTCAAAACAAAGAAAATTGGCTGCTGTTGCACCTCCTAGAGATAAGATTACGGCTGCTGATCTTAAAAAATTACGTTCAAAGAAGAAGAAAAAGAAAAAATGAAATTAACTACTCGTCAAAAAAATTTATTAGAAAAACATTCTGAACACCATAGCGATAAGCATATGGAGTTTATGAAGAGGCGAATGAGAGCAGGAGATACTTTTACCCAAGCTCATAAAAAAGCACAGGCAAAGGTAGGAAAATAATGAAAAAACGTAAATCTGTAAGTTTATCTGTTGGTAGAGGGGAGAAGTCTAAAAAAGGTGGTTTGACGGCAAAAGGTAGAGCAAAATATAACAAAGCAACAGGATCTAATCTTAAAGCTCCTGTTACTAAAAAATCAGGACTTACACCAACAGAAAAGGCAAGAAGGAAATCTTTTTGTGCAAGAATGTCTGGTATGCCTGGGCCTTTAAAAGACAAAAAAGGCAGACCTACAAGAAAAGCGTTAGCCTTAAAACGATGGAGGTGTTGAAATGACTTATGCTGTTCCTGGCCCAATTAGAACCAATATTATTTCATCTACTTCTGTAGGTGGTATAGATAGTCCTTTTACTAGAACTAGAGCAGTTTTAGATATGATGAAGGGATGGGAAATAATGAAAGCTGTTACTGAAGGTACTGAATATTTAAGAGAAAATAGTGAAGCGTTTTTACCTTTAGAACCTAGAGAAGATTACGATGCTTATCTTGCAAGAGTAAACAGAGCAGTATTTAGTCCTTTTACTCAAAGATTAATAAGAGCAGCTACAGGTCTTGTATTAAGAAAACCAATATCATTAATAGGTGATCCTTATTGGACAGAAATGTTTAAAATGGATGTTGATGGCTGTGGTTCTGATTTAGATGAATATGCAAGAAGAATATTGATGTGTTCTCTTACATATGGTCAAAGTCATATTCTTGTTGATTATCCAGCACCATCTGGAGCAGTAAGTTTAGCTGAAGAAAGACAGCAAAATCGTAGACCTTATTGGATTGAAGTAGATCCAAATAATCTTTATGGTTGGAGATTAGATAGGGAATCAAATTATGGGAATCTTATACAAGCTCGAATTGCAGAAAAGGCTGTATTGCCTGATGGAGATTTTGGTGAGAAAGTTTATGACCAGATAAGAGTTATAGAACCTGGTCGGTACAGAGTGTTTCGTAAAAAAGAGCAAATCGAAGAAATGTATGATGTCTCTGATAACAGTGTGACAGGAAATTTTGAAATGGGATCAGCAGATAAAGATTATAAACAAGTTGAATCAGGAGAATTTTCTCTTGGTGAAATACCTTTAGTTACTATTTATTCTGGAAAAACTGAAAATTTAGTAAGTAAGCCACCTTTACTTGATATTGCATATTTGAACCTTGCACATTTTCAAAGACAGGCTGATTTAATTCATAGCTTGCACGTTGCATCTCAACCAATGCTTGTAATGGAAGGATATGATGATCAAACTAAAGATCTTGCCGTAAGTGTTAATTATGCAATGGCAACTCAACCTGGAAATAAAATTTATTATGTAGAACCAGCTTCAAGTGCTTTTGATGCTCAATCTGCTGAGATTAAAGAATTACAAATGCAAATGGCTACTCTTGGCATTAGTACTTTAAGTCAACAAAAATTTGTAGCTGAATCTGCTGATGCTCGAAGGTTAGATCGTGTTGATACTAATTCTATGCTTGCCATGGTTTCTATGGAATTAGAACAAAAACTTCAAAAATGTTTTAATTTATCTGCTCAATATGTAGGTATTGAACCACCAGAAGTGAAGATTAGTAGAGATTTTGATATTGAAAGATTAATTGGTCAAGATATTACAGCTTTAACATCATTGTTTGATCAACAAGTCATTGATAGAGAGGAATTTAGAGATATTTTAGTTCAAGGTGAAGTATTACCATCAGCGAATGAAGCCAAAACTGAATAGTTTGGTAAGATGATATATAAATACATTCATTCTTATGGCTAAATCTTTAGACCATGTTCTGCAATCTGACGGAACTTATAAATGGGAAGAAGTAGAACTTGTACATTCAACTGCACCAGTTGAGGCTTGTCCTGCTCCTACACCAAAAGAAACTAAAAAGAAAGTTTCAAAAAAGAAAACTACTAGCCCATTATCTGACTAATTCATGGCAATCGAAGAAAAAGTAATTCAGCCTGAGTCTGTGACCAACGCTGAACAGCCCGTGGCTGAAACTACTTCACCAACACCACAACCAACTCAACCACAAGCACCTGATCTTACTGCTATCAAAGCAGAGTATGAATCACAACTAAATGATTTGAAGAAGCAAGTTGCGGAGGAACAAGAAAAATTCAAAGGTGCAAAAAATAAACTTGATGAAGTTTATAAGAAAAAAGAAGAACAGAGAAAACAAGAATTAGAAGATCAAGGCCAATGGAAAACTCTTTGGGAAGAGGCTAATAAAACGGCACAAGAAAAAGATCAACAGATTTCAAGTTTGTCGCAACAATTAGAAGATATGAAAACTTCTAATGAAGTGGCTTCAACTAAAACAAAAGCGTTAGCTGCTATTAGTAATCTTGGTGCTATAAATGCTGAACAAACTTTGGCTTTATTACAAAACAAGTTACAAAAAAATGCTGAAGGTAAAGTTGTTGTTCTTAATGGTGGTGTTGAACAAGATTTAAATACTTATCTTTCAACTCTTAAAAATCCTGGTAGTGGATGGGAACATCATTTCAAGCCTAGTAGTGCTGCTGGAATGGGTGCAAAACCTAGTCCTATAGCAAATGCTTCTGGAGGTCAAGTAAATCCCTGGAAAACGGGCAACCTGACTCAACAAATGCTACTATTAGATCAAGATCCGCAGCTTGCAGCAGTGCTCAAGCAAGAGGCTCAAAAATAGTTAGTTTCTGTGAAACTAATTCCCTTATCTGTGATTAGGGTATCGCAAAAAACTTTTTTAAAGTAATCTAAATGGCTGCTCCGTTTAAGAATTACTCTGGCGGTGTCCTATTAGCGGATATCGTTAAGAGAAATAATTTCAGCACATATGTTTCCGAAGCTATCAAGGAACGTAGTGCATTTTTAAAATCTGGTGCTGTTGTAAGAAACTCACTTCTTGACGCAACAGAAGGTGGAACAAGAATACAAGTTCCAGAATTTAACCCAATCACACCAACTGAAGAAATTTTAGATGGTACAGCAACATGGGGTACAAGTAACGCTGGTTATTTGACACCACAGAAGATTGGTACAGATACACAGATTGCAACTATCTGTCATAGAGGTTTTGCATACGCTGTTGATGATGTAGCTGTATTGGCTGCTGGTGAAGATCCAATGGGTCACATCAGAAATCAACTTGCAGATGCTATCAACAAACTGAACTCTGCAAGACTATTTAGTTTGCTAGATGGTTTGTTTGGATCTACTTTTGGACCATTAGGTGCAAATTCACTTGACCTAAGTAAAGGTGCTGCTTCTGGTGCTGATCAAGATAACTTCTTAACAGCTTCTACTGTTGCAAGAGGAAGATCACTTCTTGGATCAAGAGGAGATGAGCTAGATACTCTAGTTGTTCATCCATCTGTTGCTTACTACTTATATCAAGTTGGTATGCTTACATTCTCAACAT
>VTLG01014322.1_pt1 | contig 11260 bp, 4 predicted proteins | sample 4694571 | NCBI WGS metagenome assembly VTLG01 (sample SAMN12604809, study PRJNA352737) | marine metagenome | biome: ENVO:00000447; feature: ENVO:00000209|ENVO:00000569|ENVO:01000036; material: ENVO:00002151; isolation source: viral sequences binned using virsorter ... | reverse complement strand
GGTCAACCTGACGGAGCACACCCTTATGTCGGATATCAACCTTATCATGCACTTAAAAGATAATGGCAGCAGTAACACAAAGGGTAGTTAATTACCTAAGTGGTGTATCAAAACAACCCGACAGTAAGAAATTTCCAGGACAAGTAAGTGAATGTATTAATGGCTTACCTGATGTAACATTAGGTATGACCAAACGTCCTGGTTTTAAATTTTTAGCAAAGTTAAAAAATTCTAGTGGTACTGATTATAGTGGTACATCATTAGATAATGCTAAATGGTTTTATATTAATAGAGATGCAGATACTAGATATATAGGATGTGTTATTCCTAAATCTGGTAGTACTAATGGGAGTTTACATGTATGGAATGCAGACACTGGAGTCGTATGTACAGTAACTAACGGTTCAGCACATGCATATTTAAGTGGAACTTCTAAAACTAATTATGACGTACTGACTGTTCAAGATAGTACTATCATTTGTAATGATGCAGTAACAGTAACTGCACGGCCTGAAGCTACAGACTTTGTAGCTCAGAGTAGAGGAACACTTCTACTGAGTGGAAAGATAGAACAGATGCAGGGAGAAACATTCTCTGTAACAGTAGCTGGTAGTACAACATCTTCTTATACTGCACCTACAGATGCTGATTTCGATCAGATATTAGATGACTTAGAAACTAAGATTAATGCTTTAAGTATTAGTGGATTAACCATTACCAAACATGGTACATCTTTACAGCTAGATAGAGTTGTCAGTTCTACCAGAACTGCATTTACATTAAGTGCTAAAGGTGGAGATGATAATGAAAGACTTGTTGTCTTCCAAGATTGGGCTTCTAATGAATCTTGGCTACCTCCTAACTCATTTCATAATCATTTAGTAACTATAGTTAACTCACCTTTATATGATGAAGATAACTACTACGCTAAGTTTGTAGCAGATAATCCATCAACAGGTGGTTCAGGCTATTGGAAAGAAGGGTTAGGTAATAACCAATCTCCAGGTTTAACCAAATCTACAATGCCTCACAGATTAAGGAATACAGGTACTAATGCTTTTGTACTTGAAGAAATTCCTTGGGGTGATAGGCTTGTAGGAGATAGTCTTACAAATGCACATCCTAGTTTTGTAGGTAAAACAATTAAAAGAACTTTCTTCCATGATGATAGACTTGGTTTCTTATCTGAAGATAATGTTATTCTAAGTAGAGCTAAAAACCCGTATGAGTTATATGCCGTATCAGCTAGAACACATACTCCTGGGGATCCAATAGATGTTAACTGTGCATCAGTAAGACCAACTAAACTACACGCAATTAAACCAGCTAGACAAGGTTTAATTCTATTTTCTAAAAACCAACAGTTTCTAATCTACGCTGATGATGGTCCATTAACACCTCAAACAACTAAGATCAGACCAATATCTAACATGGAAATGAGTGATGATATTGATCCAATAGATGTTGGTACTCACATGAATTTCCTTAGTAAAACTCCTAACTTTGTTAGAGTCTTTGCGATGCAAACTAAAGGTTTAGGTGAGAGTCCTAATATATTAGATATAGGTCGTGTTATAAATGAGTGGATAACTATTGATGTAGATACGTTTATAGCTAGTATTCAGAATGAGTTCATTGCTATGTCTAGTCAGTCTAGTGATGAAATCTATTTTTATAGAACCTATTCTGATGGGGAAGAGAAGTTAATGGAGTCTTGGTTTAAATGGAAATTACCTGGAACTGTTCAGGCTATGGCTGTTGATCAAGATGATATGTACTGCGTTACTAAACAAGGCAATCAATACACCATCTCTAAATCAAATCTAACTCAGAGTCCAGAAGTTGCTATCATAACCAACGCACAGGGTCAGAAGATTAACCCATGTATGGATCTATATGCACAGGCTACAAATGGTTTATCTGGTGGTAGTGAAAAGACTGTTGTCTGGGATGCTACTAATACTAGGTCAAAATGTTATATACCTTTTGCCAACCTTACAGATAAAAAGAATTTAGTTATAGTATCTGGTACAACTGCAGCTGGTACATTTAATAACTCAGGTTATGTTGTAGAAGCTGAAGTAGGTACAGATTCAGATGGTACATTTTTTATTGTACCTGAACAGAATTTATCTAGTATAGCTAGTAACGTATATGTAGGTTATGCTTATAATTTCGATTTACATTTACCACAACTATATGTTGATTTAGGAGAGAAAGGAGTACAACCTGATTTCACTGCTAATTTAACTGTTTCTAGATGTAAATTTGATGTTGGTTTGTCTGGTATAATGGGCTTTAAGCTTAATTCTACAGGTAGATTTGCTGCTAGTAAAACTTATACAATGTTTAAAAACAATTGTAAAGATAATAGTGGTAATGATGTTTACACAGATTACGAATGGTCTAAACCAGATTTAGATTATATTGATAGAAATCAAATTAAAGTTAAAATAAATAATAAAAGTATTACTGATTTCACCTTTCAAAGTGATACAAAAATTAGGTTAGGTAATTCACTACTTAAACAAACTACACTTAATGGTGATGGTACTACTAAATTGTTTGCTTATACTTTTGATATAGAAAGTACAGCTAACATTAAAGTTAAAGTTGGTGGTGTACTGACTACTGATTTTGTCTTTGCTGGAGGTAAGTATATAAGTTTTAATACAGCCCCACCATCTGCCACTGGTAACATCTTTATATACAATGAAGATGAATTAGAAATATACATAGATGAATGGTATTTCTTAGAACCAATATCAAATGCAAATATGTACTTAGCTGATGATGTACCACTTGATGAATCTAGAACTGTTACTATACCTATACATCAACGTAATAATAATTATAACTTACGAGTCTTTACTGACTCACCATTTCCCGTCTCTCTCAACTCAATGATGTGGGAAGGAAACTACTCACCGAGATTTTACAAGAGGACTTAAGATATGAATCCATTTGTTGTAGGAGCAATAATCAGTGGTGCTGGTAGCCTCATTGGAGGTGCTAAATCAGCTAGTGCTGCTAGAAAACAAGCTAAATTACAAAATGAAGCAACCCAAAGACAGTTTGAATATAATACAAAACTGTGGGAAATGGGTAAAGAACGTACTATTGCAGATCATGAGTTTTTAACAGAAACAATTAATATTAAAAAACGTAATGAGCAAAAAATTGCTGATTATAGAGATGCTATTAATTTATCAAAATATAATTATGATTTAAAAATTCGTAATAATGAACAAGAATCACTTGATAAACAATTTGCTAGATCTCAACAGTTACATGCTGCAAGAGTTAATCAAAATGTAAGGTCAGCACAATTAGCAGTAGAAGATGAACATGCTCAATTTCAAGAACTTCAACAAGAAGTATCATTTGAAAATGAAGATTTAATTATAGAAACAATGTTAAAACAAGGTGAGTTAGCAGCCTTGGGACAATCAGGTCAAAGCTTAGGAAAAGCTGGACAAGCTATTATAGCTTCGTCAGGTTATAGACAAGCTCAAATGGCTCAAACAATAATGAGTGGTCAAGCTAATTTACATCATTCATTACGTGAAATAGCAGCTGATAAAGATGCTGCTGATTTACAAGCATGGTCTCAGAAAATGCTGAAACCAGGCAGAATACCGCCACCAATCAAACCATTGAAGACTCCAATAGCAGAATTCCAGTATCCAGATCCGATCCAAGATTACGATTTTGGACCAAAACCAGTATTAGGAGCACAAGTATCTGCAAGTGCAGCTGCAAGCCAAGCTTGGGCTGGTGCTATAAGTGGAGTTGCAAGTGCAGTAGGTGGAGCATTCAATGCTTATGGAGCAAAAAATTAATCCTTACGAGGACTTAAATACTAATGTCATTTAAAAAACAAAGAGAAGGAGGGCAGTTTAAAGATAGAAACTTTGGTGATTTTGGTATAGGCCAAATAGCCAGTGCAGCTAATCAAGAACGCTCTGCTTTACAAACAGCTAAAACTCAAGTATCTAGTACTCTTGAAACTAACTTACGAGGTGTTGAAAGAGTAGCTGCAACAGAATTAGAAGTAAGAGGTGATATAAAAAATTTCAAGGATGTTGTAGAAAATAGAGAAGAAAGAAACATTGAAAGAAGAAGGGATCAAGAGTATAAAAAGTTAATGGATGAAGCTGCAGCTGTTGGACAAGCAGGTGAGTTTTGGGGGCAATGGAGTCCAACATTAGGTAAAGATTTAGGAAACATAGCTGCAGGGTTTATTCAACAAGCTAACCGTAAAAAAGCTTCTATAGCTGCTACTAAATCATTACCTTATGATGCTGCAATGGCAGTGACTCTTGATGAAGGTTTACAAAAAGCAGATGATTTAGCTGTAACAGATGCTGGAGCATTATACAAAGCTGGACAATCAGAACTAGCTTTGATGAAACTTACAGAATCAGCTAGATATCCTGTTGAAGTTATTGATTCACATGCTGAAAGAGAAGTACAAATAATAGACCAACGAATTGATGAACATGCAGAATATTTAGGAGGTAGAGGTGTTATAATTGGTATGCATAATGTTGAGCAAGTTTATAATGATTTACAAGAAAACATAGCTCGTGCAAGTGGTTTTCTTATTAAAGGATCAGATGGACAAGAACGATATGCATATTCCAAAGAAGTTACAAGATGGCGTACAGCATTTGAAGCTAAAAAACGAATAGCTATAGATGATATAAAAGATAAATACTTAGAAAGTAAAGGTAAAAAAGCTATTACTAAAGATTATAATATCTTAAAAAGAATAGTATTAAAAAATGAAGGAGGAGGTGGTAAGGAATTTAACCGTCTTATAACCACACAATTGTTATCTCCTATTGATGGTGATGGAACATTTCCAAATTTACCTGAAGCTTTTGAAGCTATCTTTGTAGAAAAAATCGGTAAAGATGTTGACATATCTTTAGATGAAAAACTCAAACTTCTTAAATCGCCTAGTTTAAATTGGGGACCACACAAACCTCAAAAGGAAGGAGAAACATGGGAAGACCGTATTTCTGGTGCTGAAGAACGTGTTACTAAAGCACATAATGAAGCAATGCAAGAAGCAGCTACAGAAGTTGACGAAGCTGTTAAAGGACAAGATACTGTCTATCTAACCAGAGCTAAACAAAAACAAATTGGAATAGGAGACTATGCTCCAGATGGTCCAAAGGCGAATGAATCTTATCTAAATAATCCCAACTTGTTGATGAAAGATCTTCAAGAAGCTAAAGAACTTGGATTAACTAGAACTGTTTCTTACTTAAATCAGTTTATAACTGAAGATACTACTAAGTATAATAGTCTTGCTCAAGTTAAAACAGTCACTGCAATGATTAATCAAGGTGATGTAGTTAGGGCTGCTCAGGTTATTGATAATGATCAGACTTTACAACCACAAGCTAAAAAAGAAATACTTGCAAATAATCCTTTAATACAAAGGATGAATAAAGCTGGTGTTACTTTTGAAGCATTTGAAGAAGAATCTAAAAATATTTTAAAAGGTGTTTTAAAGTTTAATCCATTAAATTCACCTTATATCACACCCTCTTTAGAAAGATCTGCTAATCGTTTTGAGCGTTTAGTTCTTGAAAAATTTAATAACATAGAAGGTAAAACAGATAAACAAGCATACACTGAAGCTATTGCTTGGGCTACAAAGTATGTTAAAGATAATGGAGAAAAAGGACAAGCTTGGGAATATATAGATACAGGAGTAGGTGATAATTTAGGAATGGGAGGTACTAAAGCATTCAAAGTTGATCACGAAGGTTGGGGAGATATAAACCCAGATACAGGCTTATCTGCAGCAAGAGAAAATGATTTTGCTACAAAAATAAGAGCTAATCCAAATATTTGGCAAACAGAAAGAATTTTAAGTAAATCATTAGTTAGAGAGATTCAAACTGATTTGAATGCTGGAAATAAAGTAACTATACCTAGAGCAGTTATTAGAACATCCAAACTTAGTGGAGCACCAATTTATCAAATTATAAATAAGGAATTTGCTAGAGATTTTGAAGGTGTTACTTATACTCCTATGATGCCTAGTGCAGCTGATATAGCTACATCTAATACGTTAGGTAATCCAGCTTATAATAATTATAACAATGCTGTTATAAAAGCTGATAATAACGCTGAAGTAGCTTTATTGAATTACGGTAATACTTTAGGATGGAGAACACCTGCAACAATTGAAACACCAGTTGTAGAAAAATCACAGATAATGAATTCTGAGATAGCTCCTATTTTAACTACAGTTATAAGAGATCCACAACTTACACAAGCTTTAGGAGTTATATTTAATAAATTTCCTACTATTGTAGCTCAACCTGCTATACCAGCAGAAATGGGTGTAGATGGTACAACTGTTGTTAAACCAGCAGTACCTGAAGTATTACCAAGTGGTATGAATATTCAACATATAATGATTACAAATCCACTTAGCAGAACTTTTAGAGTTTTTCCTGAAACTGATACTTGGAATATATTAATGAAACATGGGTCAACATATGGTATTGACTATGATGGGACAACCAAAACATTCTATTATGGAGGATACTAATTATGGCAACCCCTAGAGATTTACGTGAACAAGAAGTAGAAAAAGATAAAGATAAAATCATAGAGCATGATGATGGTACACTTGAAGCTGAACCTCTTAAAGGTAATGCTAATAATGTATTTGAAAGATTAGAAAATGCTCCTAGTGATAACATTAAAAAGTTCTTTGATAATGCTGATCCTAAAAATCAATTAGATATAGAAGATCCTAATTGGATTGAATTAAAAAAATGGAAATCATTACCACTTGGTCCTGAAAGAGATGCAGCTAAAACACAGTGGTATCAAAAGACATATGGTAAAAATCCTGAAAAAAAAGGAGGACCGTGGAGTACACCAGATGATGCTTTAGATAATCATCCAAATAGTGCTATATCCTATATGTCTAGAATGGGTTATGGTCCTAATGTAATGAAAAATCTATCTCTACCTGGGTTTATGACCTTTGACTGGAAGATGGATTTGCTAGGTAATATTCCAGGATTAGGATGGTTAGATAATCTATATGATGATTTTACTAAAATGGATCCTGCTAGGCAAAAGCTTAGAGGCATAGGTTCTACTGCTTATATGTTTTTACGTGGTAATAAATCTATAGATAAAGCTGTTACACGTAATGCTGCTGTTAATAACATACCTTTATGGCAAGCAAGGATTCAAAGAAACTTAGCTAAATTAGGTTGGAATGTTGGTGTTACTGCTATAGCTGATCAATCAGAAGAAATGGATAACATACCAAGAATGATAGCAGATATAAATCCAGAACTATTTGGTGCAGATGGTAAGCTTTCTTGGGTTAACTGGCTTGCTACGCATGAGACAGATAGTACACAAATAAGAACATTAAAAAATACATTTGATGAACTTTTATTTAACCAATCTTTAGAACTTATTGGTGAAGGAATGAGTTTATATAAGTATGGTGGTAAACCAAATACTCTTAGAAACTTTTTTCCAAAAGATTCATTAGCAGAAGTTTATAAAACTAAAGAAATCTGGAAAGCAGGTAGTACAACCATTAAAAATAGAATCATTGAAATTGATGCTTTACTAGATCAACCTAAAGGTAAGTACTTTAATAAGCAACCATTAATTGAAGAAAAACTTAAACTTCAAGCACAACTAGCTAAACCTGATACAGTAACAGTATTAGAAAATGCTCAGAAACAACTAAATCGTAAACGAGAAGCTAATGCTTTATCTAAATTAAAAAAAGAACCTAATTCAGTTGATTATGATCCTGATATTAATAACGTATTAGGAGATTCAACAGATTCTATTAATCAACCTGGAAGAGTTGCCAAAAACATGGCAGAAAACGATGGTCTTGAAAGAGGTATTCTAGAAGGAGATCCAGAACCTTTAAATTTAGATTTGAATGTTTCTACTGAGAACTTAAGAGCACAAGAAGGTGTACCTTCAAGTGGACCAGTTAGAGATGCAGTTATACAACTAGAAGGAGAATCATTAGCTGTTGGTGACTTTAAATGGAAATCTGAAAGTTTTGAACAAGCTCGAAAGAACATGTCAAAATCTTCATTTGATTTCTATAGTAAGATACTAGAATTTGAAGATGGTGATGCTTTGAAAAAATATCTTCAAAGTAATTATAATAGATTCTATAAAGATGCATCGGGAAATACATTAGGTTATCTTGATCAATCTTTGATTGGACAAGAAGGACCGCTTACACAAGCCTTAGCTACAATCTTTGAAAGGTATTTCAAACCATCAGTTACTGAAGCCAGTGCAAATGCAGTAAGAACTTCATCTAAAGAAATCAGAACTCTTGCAAATACTTTCTCAGCTTTTAGAGATTTAGATATGCCACCAGAACAGTTTCTGGATAAAATATTTAAAAAAGCAATTGTACTTGTTGATGAAATTGCCTTAAGCAAACGTATAGCTGGTAGAGATTTACAAGCTTTACAAAAGGGTAGTAAAAAAGGTTTAAGTCCTCAAGCTGTAGATTCGTTATTAAATTTAAAAAACGTAGAAAAAGAAATACATGCAAAAAATGTAGAAACTTTTAATATGTTAAGAGATCTAGTTAAAAAGAATCCTAAAGTAGGTGAATCTATGATGTCTGTTATTCAGATGATAGATGATGATCCTAACGGTATAGCTAATCTTTGGAAATGGTTTAGACAAGAAGTAAGTCCACTTGGCTATATTTATAGCAAAGGTAAAGGTGGTATGAATAGCTTTGGTAAGTATAGTTGGGGTGCTGGTTATAACTGGATTATTGGTACTAAATCAGTTTACAACGCAGCTAAAGGTGCTTTAGGTACTGTAGTTGCATCTCCTATTACTTCATTGTTAGGTAATACAGTATATGGATTTGCTGATGACTTTGTTGGACTTGAAAGAGCTATATTTATGTATGGTTCTTTACATGAAACCATGAGTCGAGCAACTCATCATGGCTATAAAATGCTATTAAAAAACTGGGATGATCCTAGTTTCTTTGCTAAGATAGGACGTAAAGATTATGTAATCGAAGATGATGCTAAGTGGAAACTTATAGAAGCAATGGGTAATATTTCTAAAAAAGAAGGAAATTTAGGAGATAATATATTCTATAATGCTACTAAATGGGCTAGAGATATGCAAAGATCTAATTATTTCAGATATGGAATGGTTGGTCTTTCATCATTAGATGCTGGTCTAAACAGTGTTAACACTACTTTAATATCTAGATTAAGGGCTTATGATGATGCTTATAAAAAGTTTGGTATTGTAAATTCAAACATGATATCAGCTGGCGAAGCTAGTATGTATAAAAACATGTGGGATTCAGATGGTCAACCTACAGATGAAGTAGCTAAAACTTTATCTAGAGAAATGGCTTTGAATACCGATACTGCAGCATCAAAAGCCGTTGCTAAACTTACTACTAAAGTACCTTTTGCTAAACATGCTTTTGCATTCCCTAGATCTCTTATAAATGAAAAGATACTAAATGCATCATATACTCCATTAAGTATGATTCCTGGGTTTGATAAATATGCAAAAACTGTATATGCTAAAACACCTGAACAGATAGCAGAAGCCTTAGCTTTGCATGGTATTAAATCTACTGATAAAAATGCAACAGCTATATTTGAACATCTTCAACGTCATTATTTAGGTAGATGGGCATTAGGTGCTGGTCTTACAAAGACGTTACAGAACATGGCTTTAAGTGGAATGATAAGAGGGCCAGGTCATCACGATTACAAACGCAGAAGAAGTGAAGAAATAGGAGGATATGTACCACATACAATTCAATTAGTCCCAGGTGGTCCTTATATACCTTATAGAAATTGGCCTATAGTAGCACCTATCTTATCTACTCTTGGTGGAATATATTACTATGCTGAACAAGGAGATGAACCATTAGCTGAAGATGCAATGACTAAAATTGCTCATTTATTTACAGCAGCTTTCTTAGATTCTTCAATGGCAGCAAACATAAGACCATTTTTAGATACAGTTCTTGGTGAGATGAGTTGGGAAAAAGCACAAATAAGTCTAAGTAAATTTATTAATAACGGTTCTAAATTCTTTACACCTTATAATAGTGAACTAACTCAACTAGCTTACTCTATAGATGATAGTGCTAGAACAATAGAAAAAAATTCTTTAGATAGAATGATACGTTCTAAACCATTTTTATCTAAAACATTACCTTTGGAGTACAATCCTTGGACAGCACAAGTTAATAGATATCAAGATAATCCTTGGTTAAGAGCACTTAATAGATTTTTACCTGATGATTTTGGTAAAGAAGAAGAACCTTATGCAAAGGTATTAAGATTTGCTGGATATCCAGGAATGAATCTAATTGAAAAAAGTGTTATAGCTAATGTAGAATTTGATAAATACCAACGTGCAGCAGTTCTGAAAGAAATGTCACGTATGGGACCATTAAAAGATGATCCAGCTTTTAAAAAACTTATAAACAGTTCAGCTGCTAAACAACATTCAGCAGAACTAAGAGATTATAATATGATGAATCTTAATGGAGAATACCAGAATTTAAAATCAAATCAAAATCTATTACCTTTAAAACAAAAGATTGAAGAACTTTGGAAAGGAAGACAAAGACAAGCTGAGTTAAACTTAATGAATCCAAACCATGAAAATGGTAAAATCTTTAATGTTATTAGAGAAGCATGGAATAGACAAAAAGCTTTAACTAAAGCAACTCAAATGGGTGATATGGATAAAGCAGGTAAAATCCAAATGGAAGGAGGACCAGTAGTTGAAAGAGCCGAAATATTAGATAAAAGAAATAGAAAAAATACTAATGTAAAAACATTTACAAACTTCCACCAGCAATAATTTAAACATAAAATGGCAGTAACTGAAAATTTACACACAGGTAATGGTTCTAAAACCAATTACTCATTTACATTTCCATATCTAAAGACCACCGACATTAAAGCTAGTGTCGATGGTACTGTAGTCACCAACTTCACAGCTGGATCACCCACTGCTACAGAAATACAATTTAATACCGCACCTGCCAATAATGCTGCTATCAGGATTTATCGTGATACAGCAACAGACAACCTATCTGCCACCTTCTATGCAGGTTCTGCAATCAAGTCAGAAGACTTAAACGATAACTTCTTACAGAACTTATACGTTACACAGGAAGCCAAACGTGATGCAGATGCTGCATGGCAAGATGGTGACG
>VTLG01013766.1_pt1 | contig 11261 bp, 10 predicted proteins | sample 4694571 | NCBI WGS metagenome assembly VTLG01 (sample SAMN12604809, study PRJNA352737) | marine metagenome | biome: ENVO:00000447; feature: ENVO:00000209|ENVO:00000569|ENVO:01000036; material: ENVO:00002151; isolation source: viral sequences binned using virsorter ... | reverse complement strand
TGTAGCACCATCTACATCTAAGGTACTATTAAGTGTTGTAGCACCATCTACATCTAAGGTACTATTAAGTGTTGTAGCACCATCTACATTTAATGTAGCATCTAAATCAGTTGCTTGATTTACAGTTAAGGTTCCTTTAAGTAAAGTATTACCATCAACTGTCAACTGTGAATCAAATTGTACATTATCAGTAGCATGAAGAGTTCCTGTTATGTCTAAATCATATGATGGACTACTATTTTTAATACCAACCTGAGTCATCCTATAGATTGGGGAAGTATTATTACTATTAGTGTGACCCCATAGATCCTGTGTTTGAATCTTTGCAATCGCAGTTGGATTTGCAGGATCTGGTATTGGTAATAAAGTATCTACTCCAAGACCTAGACTGTTTAATTGAGTAAAGTTTAACCACTGGAATAATTGTGCTGTTCCATTTGTAGGTAAATCAACACCTTCATCCTGAACATACATTCCATCCAAAGAAACAGGAGATGCTTGTTGCCATCTGATACCATTTCCATCTCTTGCTAAGTAATATCCATTTACACCTGGAGAATTAGCAGAGTCAATTATATTTCGATCAATCTTAACTGTTCCGTCTACATTTAATCTTAATTTACCATCACCAGAACTATATCCAGGTATATTACCAGGATCTGTACTACCAATACCAACTACACCATCATCACTAATAACAACAGATTCATTACCAGTACCAACTTGAACTCTAGAATAAGGTTGTGTAGTTCCTATACCAACTGAAGTTACTCCAGTGATAGGATCAGAAGCAAAGACAATAGATTTTTCTCTATATCCAACTTGAAATTTAGCATCAGGTAATGTTGTTCCAATACCTACCCTACATGGATCTACTCTAACAGTTAAACATTTATTACCTAACCAATTAGTTCCCTTAGATTCAAAATCAACTGCAGGTTGAGTAGTTCCTATTCCAACACTACCATTATCAGTAATTATAAAATAATTATCACCAACTTGGAATTTACCATCAGGTTGAGTAGTTCCTATACCAACCAGACCATCTTTAGTAACAACAAAAGAAGTATCAGCAACACCAACTTGGAAGAAAGTGACTGGTTGTGTAGTTCCTATACCAACTCTATTACCAGTTGTATATTCTGTTGAAGTAGATATAGCAGTAAAGACAGTACCAGAAGCACCAACATTAAATCTCTGATAAACCGTCAAATAGTCCATATCGACTGGACCATAGAAAGTCGAAACCCCTGATACTAAAAGATTCTTGATTGATAGATCACTACCACCTAAATCTACATTTGCATCACCAGTAGTACTTCCAAATACATCAGCATATAACTTACCATAAACATAAACATCATTAGTAAATTCAGTTACACCACTAATGGCATTTACTTTATCATTTTCATATTCGGGAGAAGGCCAAGTTTCGGAAGTATCAGTCATTAACCCCAACCTCCAAGTACTTTATCGAGCCCATCAACACCAATTTTAGTTCCTTTAGTAACAAGACCAGCAAAAGTAACATCTCTTGGTGCTAAATTACCTGAAAGAGCATCACAATTAGCAATTGCAGACCTAAGTATTATTTTATTAGAAGCAGTTAAATTAATATCACCACCAGCATTTAAATCAATATCTTCATCAGCATCAATTATAATATTTTTAGCAGTTATTTTAACATCACCATTTGATTGAGCAGTAATTGTTATATCACCATTTCTACCAATAATATTAACAGAACACCCATTACTCATCTTTTCACCACCTACAATATCAATAGTTTGATCATTATAGACATTAAGAAGACCACCATCATTCATTGAAATGGTGCTTGTATTATTATCTTTACCTTGTCCAAAAATAGAATAAACGGTAGCACCATTCTCACCCATTTCTGGATTTCCTGATTCTATCCTAAAGTGAGGTCCATATGAGTCATATTGCCTCAGTTGCCAATTTTGTTTGTCAGCTGGTCTTTCTGCCATATTTTAAAGTCCCGTATTGATTATTTATCTTAACTGACACAATCAACAACTTGCTTGACTTCACCTTGGAATGGTGGTCTTGGTTTTAATTGTGGTTTTAATATAGCACCATAACCAGTTTCAGTATTAATAGTCAATTCTGGAAGATCCTTAATACCATTTACATTTGCTACTGCAGAATCTGGAGGAAGAACATTCAAAATTCTACCATCATCATCAACATAAATTGTGTATGGATTTCCATCACCATCACTAATAGTATCATTTCTATCATAATCTTGTCCAGGATTAACAACTATCACATGATCAACTGCTAATTGATCTGTTACTTGAGGACCTTTTATAGGATAGTTTTCACCCTCCGAAACAACATAAATGTCAGTTACTTGTTGATATGTAGGAGAAGTTTCATCATAATCAATAACTGCTCTAGCAATTCCACCATATCCTTGCCCACACTCATCAGTGATTTCTACAAATGGTGGAGTATTATATCCAGATCCACCACTTTCCATATCAATACCAATAAGACTTCCAGTTGCTGCAGCACCTTCACCAACAATAGAACCCAATATTGCTTTACCAATAGCACCTTTACCATTACTTCCAAATATATTAACTTTTACTCCAGCACAACTTAATGGAGGACCTGCATAACATTCTCCAAGTGGACTCTTAAATCCAGGAACAGAAACACTTGGATTTAAGAAATCAAATACACCTAAAGATCCACCAGCAATACTCAAATCCTGAACACCACCAACTAAACTTTGGGTTAAACTATCAGCAGTATTTGCAGCACTTAAAATTTTATCAACAGAAATACCAAGAATATTTTTTGGACCTTTACCAATTACCCACTCATTTGTTTTCGCCTCACATTGTCCAACCTTAGCAATTGCTAACAAACCCTCTGCTTTTGATCTAAGGAATCCACCTAGACTAAATCCACCTAATATTTTAGAAACTCCTCCCATAAGTGGACCAAGTGCTTTGGTAATACCACCAATAATTTGATTCATCAATCCACCCACAAATTGATCACCAATACAAGAAACAAAATTCTTCACATTATCCATCATACCTTTCAATAGTCCTTTAATAGAATCGCCTAAAGATCCAACTATATTATTAACAGCACATCCTAAGAAATTTTGAATCGCACCGATACCAGGAACCATAGCAGTTTGTGCTGCTGCACCTGCCCTTGCAGCAATTGATCTACTCTTAGTAGCAGAAAGAACTTTTCCATAAACAGATTTGTATAATTTATCCAATCCACCATTTAATTTAGGAGCTAATCCCTTATAAGTTGAATTAACCATATTACCAACTAGACCAGATGCTAATCCACTAATCTTATCAACCTTTTCACTAAGCATACCCATCTTTTGGCTTGCTGTTGCAAATGGAATTTTACTAACAAGAGATTCAACTTCTGCCTTTACTTTAGAAATTGTAGCAGATCCAGATGAACTACCAAATACAACAGTTTGACCTATAGCAGTACTAACTGCTCTTTCAGCAATTCCTGTTGCTTCTTCAATTTTCTTTGCTAATTCTGGAGAAACTGCTCTAGGTGATTTCTGTGCCTTCTTACCTGATTGATCCCCTACTTCATTTTTAAGAATATATGTATTATCATTTTTAATCTTACTTGTATATCCAGTAAATGGAGTAAATGGACCTTTATATTCATCACTAGGAGAATATGCAGTATTACCAAATATACCTATAATAACAGGCAATTGTGCATCATCACCATCTAAAAAGAATCCTAATACACTATCACCTGGTGATAATCTAAGTGATTTTGCACGATTTGCTTTACCAGATCCTGCTTGAGGTGATAATAATACTTGTGCCCAGGGAAGATCTTCATCTTTAAGTTCTACTGTATTTTGAGGATGATACCCCATAATACGAACTTTAACTCTATTTCCCCACGCAGCAGCAGTCTGATTTAATTGATCCTCTTGAGCTTTCTCAGGTGCTACTTGACCAATCCACCATCTGAATCCGTCCCTACCAATAAAATTACTTTGTATTATAGATTCTTCTATCATTTTTTCTTAGGTCCGAATGTATCTCTTAATAAAGTTAATGAAGTATAAGATCCACTACTATCAAAATAATGACATAGTTCCTTAATCATATATAGTCCACTTTGCTCATTATCAACTTTAACGCTCTTCTCCAAATTAACACTAGAAAATTTACACTTTATTAAATCACCAGCTTTTAAATTAGTATTAGAAGGAATCAACATAGTTATAGTTTGAGTTGTTATTAATCCATATCTCATCATAGTTTGAGATTGGATTTTAGCTGGATCTGCATTACCCTTTGTAGATGCATTCTTCTCCAATGTTCCAATATCAAGTACTGCAGTAATATTCCTACTAGGAACATCACCTAAAGTCTTATCACTATCATCACCCAATCCTGGTAATGTTACCTGTTTACCTAAATTTTCTGCCTTTCCTGCATAATTTTCTAATTTAAATAAACCCTTTTCAGGATTAGTATATGTAAAATTAAGTGGATTGAAAAATATTCTATGACTACAAAATGCACCACGTTTTAATTTTCCCATCATATCTTGATTTTTATCTGTAGCAAATTTTAATATTCTATAATCATTAAGTGGATTTTTATGATCAATATCACCAGGAGTAAAGATATATTCTTCTTTATATGGTTCTTGAGCAATTAATTGATCTATAGATTTAAACTTATATCCATCTTTAGTTTCAAAAAATACATATCCTGCAGTTGCATCTTGACCAGAAATTGTACCTGGTACAGACTTTGATGCCAACCACATTAAAACTGTAAATGGTTTTCTTAAATTACCAAGAAACCCATATGGGTTTTCAGTTTTATCACATTCAATAGGTTTTTTTGATTTTAAATAATTTGTAACAATATCTTTTACACTATCAGAAATTGAAAAAGATGCTGGATATTTTTTACCAACTCTAGAAGTCTCATTAGATAATGCTTCTCTTGGAACTAAATTTAAAGTAAATGCCTCCTTTTGATTATCCACAAGAACATTTGTAATACTGGAAACAAACCAAGGGGTTTTAATGAAATCTAATCCTGGATTATCACCAGAATTACCTGCTATTTTTAAAGATACTCTTTCACCACCTCTAAGAGGTAATCCATTATATATGGATTGCATAGTACCATCAGGTCCTGCAATAGTATTTCCAGTATTAGAAACTATTATCTTAGCAGTTAAATTTGGAGAAAATATATCTTCATAATAAGAAATACCAACAGTACCACTAGATATATCTACTGATCTTGATCCATCAGCAGATTCTACTATAACTTCTTCGTAAATTGATTTATCTATAGCTGCCATTTATGTAAAAGATAATTCTGATAATTGTACAAGTTCTACCATATTTAATGAACTTCCAGATCTGGGTGTAGATTTTTTAGATGTTGATACCATTTGAGGTGAAGATGAAGATCCACCACCACGATTAATAACATTATTCATCATTATTACTGTTGTTTTTGGTTTTCTCTTACCACTGTTTATTTTATCTACTTTAGTTTTCGTTTCATTAATTTTTGGACTGATAGCATCTTCTCTGGATCCAATACCATCAATAGAATCAACAATAAAATCATTTAATTTATCAAATGGTAATTCATCAACCCGACTCACAGCAGAATTTATACCAGACATCATTTTATCTGAATCAAAATTAGAAATACGATCTGTAATACGATCTGTAAAAGCATCTAAATCAATACCCTGTTTTGCTTCATTAATAGATTCTTTTATTGGAGATAATTTACCACTATTAAACATTTTTAAAAATTCTTTATTCTTTTCTGCTATTGCTTTCTGAATAACAAATTCACCTTTAGTTAATTTTGCTGGAATTTGATCAATTCCACTTACACCTTTAACTTCACCACCTTTATCAAACTTAGCTTCCTGAATAGCATTATCTTGTACTTCATCATCAATTTCATTTTGTGAGAATGATTCATCAGAACCACTACCTAAATCTTCAGGTTTTGGTGCAACTTCAACTCCTTCAATATTTTCTTCAGATTTATTCTGTTCTGATTCATCTTCTTCAACTTCATTCTTCTCATCAGTAGAAGGTTCTTCATCTTGTTCCACTTCACTAACTTCCAATTCCTTATTAGGGAACAGTTCCATAAAATCCCACCACTGATTATTACCCTTCATCTCCATATCAAAAGATGGTAATCCAAACGTTTTTGGATCTTGTAATGCCTCAAAGGACTTTAATAAACCTTCATTTAAATTAAAGAATCCACCCTCTGCTTTTTCTAATTCTTCTTTTAATTTTCTTTCTTCAGTATCAATTTCAATTCCACTTATTTGCCTTAAAACTCCACCCAATTGCTCACCAAAACCAAGGACTACATTCATAATATTACCAACAAAATTAGTTAATACTGAAACTACTTTTCTAATATTTGTAATTAATTGAGTTACACTTCTAATTATTGAAGGTAAGGTTCTAATTAACCATCCAATTAATATAATTCCAAAGAAATCTAATATTCTACCAAGAAATCCTTTAGTACTAGTAGAAAGTATACTTCCCTGCTTTTTAATAACTCCTCCTGTTGTTGCTGACTCAATTTCATCTTCTCTTTGTCTTCTTCTAACAGCCTCTCTTCTTTTTCTAAAGAACTTATTATCATATCCTATAAGAGTTCTTTTAAACTGATTTGATTCACCCGTTTGTTTAACAATATCAGATGCATTTTTTCCAGCATCACGTAAACCTTTACCAAAATTACCAACAGATTCCCTTATACCCTTAATACTAAGAGATGATTTAAATAAAGAATTTCTAACTGCTTGCTTATTTGACATATTATACTAACGATACTCCATAGAATTTTGATGCCAAAACAGTTGGATTATCAACATTTTTAGACATTATAAATGGAAGAATATTTCCTTCAGATCTAGGAGGTGGACTAGCAGAAGCACCACCACCATCATCTCCACCACCAACTTGTTGATTACTTGTAATTATATTTGGTGATGGTTCTTCTAAAGAAGATATATTTTTCGCAACATTAACTTCTTTTTTCTTACCTTCAAATAAACTACCTTTCTTATCAAAATCAAATGCATCACCAGTAACAAAATCAGCAGTTCCTTTAACAATTCTCTGTCCTGTAGAATCTCCTCTCTTATCAAAATCAGTTAATCCACCAGTTAAGAAATCACCAAATCCAGCAAGACCTCTCATAAACCCTTGTGGTTTATTTGATTCATTTGATAATTCTCTTTCCCTGATAAGATCTTCTTCTGTTATTGGAGTCATCATTGCTGGCATAATATTTCCATCACCAACTTCAGAAGATATATTTTCATCAATAGATTGATTAGTATTCTCACCACTAATATTAGAACCTTTACTCTTAGGTTCTCCAATAAGTAAACCACGAGTACTTGAAAATACTAAAATATCTGCTAGTAATCTTTTAATAGGACCAATCTTCTTACCCAAAGACATATCAACTATTATAGATGCACCAGTAGCCATAATATTTGCTAGAGCTGCATTTTCTCTCTCGTCAGAAACATCAAACATATATGAAATTCCACCACCCAAAACACCACCAGTTACCTTAGATCCTACATTACCTCCAATTGCTTGAGTAACTCTATTTCCACCCTGTTGTGCTACATTTCTTGTAACATTACTTGTAACAGTCTTAGCAGCACCTGCACCCAATATACTTCCAAATCCACCTTTTAAAAGCCTTATTAAAGCTTGAATTGGTTTTGTTATTATATTAGCAGCAGCTGCCCTAAAAATATTACCACTTAAAAGTGCTACACTCTGAACTAATCTACCAAATGCTAATTTAGTAGCAAGAAAAGCACCACCTATTATTAATAATCCCTTTATAGTATCATTTCTTATTTTTTTAAATAAAGTAACATTACCGTCAGATCTCGCAACGAGCATCCGAACAATCTTATTACTCAACCATCCACCAACCAATATAAAGAGGAAATTGGATAATCTACCTAATATTCCCTGTGCCTTTGCTGCTATTCTTTTAGCTGGAGATAATAAAGCATTTTGTATCTTTGCTTCTATCTGACTTTCCTTTCCTTCTCTTAATCCTTGTTCTGCTAATTGTCTTTCTCTTGCTTGCTTCGCTGCTTCTCTTTGCTGCTCTATCCTATCAGCAATTTCTAAATTAGATTTAATTACAGATAATGAAAAATTTAATCTACCTACATTCTCACTAATGGAAGATAATTGTTGAGATACAGTACTTAATGTTAAAGAATTTTGAGATATTAAATTCGTTGTTATTGTATCTGGTTCAGTTGTTGGGGCAGTAGGTCGTCCCGCAAAGACACTAGAAGATACCGTATTCCTAACGGCACTGATTCCTCCTGATATTGGTGATGCTATTTCAGCCATTGTTTGATTGTTGTGCCTTTAGATTTTCTTCCTCAATGTAATTTTGTAAAAGTGAAAGGTAAATATCCCTTTCCCACGGAATCATATTTTCAAGCTCTGTTAAACTATATTTATGGTGTTGCATTAAGGCAAAATTTATCTTGTAGTATGACGCAAGATCTTCATGAGCCATACTTATCCGAAAAAACTCTGTAGTCCCTCCAATACAACTTCATTTTCCTTTTTAGTATTAGGATTAATAACCTTTACTGTATGTGATAATTTAGGCATAGTTTCAAAGAAATTTTCAATTTCCTTAAATTGCTTAGAACTTAATTGTTCAACAAATTGAGACAATTCTTTCTTAGTACAATCTTCCGCAGTCCAAGATTCTTCTTCAGAATAAACTTGTTCAATACAAGATGCAATCAAATCAAAAGTATCATCTACATTCATCTCTGTTGCAGAAGCAAAATTATTTTTAATAAATTCATCTAATGATGGATACTTCATCCTTAAAGTTAATGTATCATCTAACTTAATATCTTGAGAATGATTTTTATCAATCTTTATTTGAATATCATCCAAATTAATAAGTGCTGGTACTTGAGTCTTGCCATCATCAGGACAAGTTACCATAACTTCAACATCTTCTCCTACAGATTTGCCTCTGATATTAAGGAATAGATATTCAATATCAAATGTAGATAATGCAGAAATTTTAACTCCTCTTGTTGTAATACAAGATGAAATTACATCTTTCACAGCATTCGCTATCATTTTAGTATCTTCGCTTTCCATCGCCAAGATAAGTATTTTTTCTTCCTTAACTAAAAAAGGTCTAAATTTAATTTTCTTTTTTGTAGAAGGGATAACCAACTCATAAGATGGTGTTGCAATCTTTGGTAAAGGCATAATATGCTTATTTCAGTAATTTTATTTATAGGGGTTATTTGAAGTTATAATACCCTACCTTCACTTAAAGTTTTCCAAGAATATTTTGATGGTCCTGTATCCTTAAAATAATTAGTCTTTGATAATGCTTTTGCTATATCTTTATTCGCTCCACTATTAAGAATAGAAACATCACTAAGAAAAGCTTGCTTAGTAGTAAGAGTACCAAGATCCTTTTTCTCAAGGTTATAAGCATTAAATTTCTCAGTACTTTTATTATTAATATGAACTCCTCTATCTCTTTGTGCTGATGAAGTTCCACCTGCAACGTGTCTATCATAACTAAAAGTTGCAGATGCTTTTAATACTTGAGAGTTTTGATAAGATACTTGGGTAGAATTTAAACTTAAAGGAAATAGTCCTTTAAATGTATATTCAACATACTGTCTATAATTCTTTTCAAATTTTAATATTTTGGTATCATAAGATTTATAATCTTTAGGATATCTCATTCTAAAATGATAATTATCATCACCTAATGGATCTGAAGTTCCACCATCACTAATATATTCTAACCAATGTTCTAAAAACTTAAGAGATTTATAATCATTATCAACATAAAATTCAAGATCAATTACAGTAAAATTCTTTGTATGTGCCATTTTTTCAACCATACCCTGATGCTCTCCAACAGCATTCACAGTTGCATGAGAACTTCCTGGTAATGATGCAGAAGAACATAACAATCCAATAGTTTCAGTATGAAATCTCATATCAACTCCTTTACGTTGAAGATGAGATCTTAGATCTTCACCACCACCTGCTCCTGCTGGAAGAGCAAACTGAACATAATAATTAGAAGTTTGAGCAACATTTTGGAATGTTGGTAATATCTGGGATATTTTCTTTGGTATTGGGCGTGTCACTCTAAATAGTTTTACTATATCATTTCTATTTAGATGGCTTATAAAGGAAAATATCGACCATCTCATCCACGAAAGTATAAAGGTGACCCAACAGAAATAACCTTTAGATCATTATGGGAAAGAAAATTTATGATTTACTGCGATTCCAATGTTAATGTATTAGAATGGGCAAGTGAAGAAATTGCTATCCCATATCGTGGTCCTGATGGAAAACCACATCGATACTTTCCAGACTTCTATATGAAAGTAAAAGAAAGTAATGGTTTAATAAAAAGGTATATTATAGAAGTTAAACCACTAAAACAATGTGCTCCACCCAAAAAACCAAAAAGACAAACTAAAGGATATATTCGTGAAGCGTTTGAATATGCTAGAAATCAAGCAAAGTGGAAAGAAGCAAGAGAATGGTGTGCTGATAGACAATGGGAATTTAAAGTAGTTACTGAAAAAGAACTAGGTATAAAATAATGGCACAAAGAGAAACTTTTCTACAAAGTCAAAAAAGAAAATTAGCAGCACAAAATAGAATTACACCAGTTTTAGATGGATTATATGGAACAGAAAATCCTGACGATTTAGCAACTGAAGTATTAGATGTATTAACTGAAGGTGGTAAAGTTCCTGAAGTAGGAAACTATTATGTATTCATCTATAAACCAAAAACACCAAATATACAATATGATCAACATCCACTAGTTGCTGTATTTGATGTATTTGAATGGGGATTTCGTGGTTTAAATTATCATTGGGGTGAAGTTAGGCAATATACTTGGAATGAAGTTATAGGTGGGTTGTATAAAGTGAGTTCTTTAGAACTAAGATCACTAAGGACAATTCCTTTCGCTAGATTTCGTCTAAATAGTTGATAATCCATATAAAAGGTCGATAATGGCAACCTGGCGGGTAGATCCACAAGAGAATAGAGAACTACAAATAAAGAGTGGTGTTGATAAGAAGAAACTTTTAGGATCGACCAAACAGACCACAAAAGATGGTGCTAAGAAAGA
>VTLG01006723.1_pt1 | contig 11261 bp, 23 predicted proteins | sample 4694571 | NCBI WGS metagenome assembly VTLG01 (sample SAMN12604809, study PRJNA352737) | marine metagenome | biome: ENVO:00000447; feature: ENVO:00000209|ENVO:00000569|ENVO:01000036; material: ENVO:00002151; isolation source: viral sequences binned using virsorter ... | reverse complement strand
TAATGGCTAGTATAGGAGAAAACAAATGAGTACATTAAACGTAGATGCACTAGTTGGAAACACCTCTGCTAATGCTATAACAGTTAGAGGTGAGGGTACTGCTACTACTAGTTTACAGCAAGGGTTGTGTAAACTTTGGTGTTCTATAGACCAAGATTCAAGTGGACATCCTGTTTTTGATAGTCTTAATGTAACTTCTACAACAGATGCTTCAACTGGGCAAACTAGAATTGCAATCACTAATAACATGGGTAATGATGACTATGCTGACGTTTTAAATGGAAGTGGAGTACAGGAAGGTGGTTTTAGTGGTGGAAATTTTTCTGTGGCACAACATGAAAATAGTGGACAAAAAACTACCTCTCAAGTGCAGACTGATTGTAGAGACTCTTCAGGAAATAACAGAGACATTCACGATGCAAGGGTTACAATTCACGGAGATTTAGCATAATGGGTGAAATAGATGGGATGCTGTTTTGGAATATTGTCCTATCCCTGATTGTAATTCCATTTGGTTGGGTGTTCACATACCTCGTAAAAGAGGTCAAAAGGCAACAAATATTAATAAATAAAACAAGAGAAGAGATTGCATATAATTATGCAAGAAAAGATGATGTTAAGGATGACATTACAAAGCTAATGGATGCCTTACACAGACTAGAAGATAAACTAGATAAAGTTCTTTCCAAATAAGTTAGGTATATCATGTCATGCTTGAGATGTTGGCAGCAGCTAATGCTGCTTTTGCTGTCATTAAAAAAACAGTGGAAAATTCAAGAGATATTGCAAATGCAGGAGCAGCGATTTCCAAATTTTGTGCAGCAGAAGATCAGTTAAGAAACGATTTACATAAAAGAAAAAATAGTATTTGGACAAACTTTCTAGGCAAACAAGACAGTGATTTAGAAGAATTTATGGCTCTTGAGCAGATCAGAAAAAAACAAGATCAGCTTAGAGAGTTTATGCAGTTATATGGCAGAGCCAATCTTTATTCTGATTATTTAGCTTTTTGTTCTGAGGCTAGAAAAAAAAGAAAAGAAGCTGCAATAGCTGCAAAGAAAAAAAAAGAAAAAATCCAAGACATAATTTTAAAAACAATTTTAGCAATAATGATAACTGCTTTATGTGCAGGGGTTGTAACTGTCCTAGCATTAATAGCTAAGAAAAAAGGTATAATATGAGTGTTAGTGCCTTTCTCCTGATCTGTAGTCTCAATGGAGCTATGGACAAACAAGGGATTTATTTCCGGAGTGCAGTGTCATGCATGGATTTTAAAAGCATATTGAGCAAACAATCATATAGACGAAATGATGAAGATATTGTCTACGAGTGCATTTGCAAGCTAGTTCCAAGAGTCAATCCAAAAAAGGTGAGAGTATATTGATTACTAAAGAAGAATTTTTAAAAGGTAAATATAAGATTTTACCAAGGATTATGATGTTAGTTAGTACAATTATGAGTTGGAATACTGCCTCATGGTTTATGCATCTTGAAGATCCAACTGCACCTCAATCTGCATTTGTTTCTGTTGTTATGGGTGTAATGACCGGAATATTTGGTATATGGATGGGTCACGAACATAAGGGTGAGAAATGAAAAAACTAACCAAAAGACAAGCAGATGCTATGAAAAGACACTCAAAGCATCATACAAAAAAACATAATGATGAGATGATTAGGCTTATGACTAGAGCTAGAAATCCTATGACATTTCTTCAGGCGCACAAGGCTACAATGAAAAAGGTAGGCAGATGATAGCTAGTTTACTTCCAGTAGCATCAAAGCTTTTAGGTAAGTTTATTGAGGATAAAGACACCAAAAACAAACTTGCCCATGAAATTGCTACTATGGCAGAAAAACACGCCCAAGAATTAGCACTCCAACAGATAAAGGTTAATCAGGAAGAGGCAAAAGGAAACTGGTTTCAATCATCATGGAGACCTCTTATTGGTTGGGTTTGTGGTCTATCCTTAATGATAAATTATATGATTTCTCCAATATGTGCAGGTTTTGGGATCATAATTCCTCAAGCTGATATGTCAGTAATGATGCCACTAATGTTTGGAATGCTTGGTATATCAGGCATGAGATCATACGACAAAATGAAGAAAACCGACACAAAACAATAGGGGTAAATATGTTGGAGCATAGAAAATGTATGGAATGTGGTTGTTATGTTGAGATTGCAAGATATGAAAAGGTAAGACTTTGTAAGAGTTGTAGAAGTATCAAAAGATCAGGACACAACGAAGTCAGGCAGATATTCAAAGAATTACAAAAGAGAAACCAACATTTACCTGAAGATGATTGGAGTTCTTTAAATGTCAAATGCAATGATAATCAAATATGGAAACAGTAATGGATCTCGACAAACTTAAAGAAGAATTGATAGCTGATGAAGGTCAAAAGCTAAATGAAAATGGTGAGCATATAATTTACCTAGATCATCTTGGATATAAAACTTTTGGCTACGGAACACTGGTAACAGAGTGGGATGAAGAGTATGACTATGAGGTTGGCACTGTAGTATCCCAAGAAAGAGTTGATGAGTGTTTTGATAAGTTTTTGAAAGTCTGTATAAAAGATTGTCGTACCATATATCCAAACTTTGATAAGCTCCCTGAAGAGGCGCAAAGAATATTAGCTAATATGTCCTATAATCTTGGTTTCAATCGCCTCAAAGGGTTTCAAAAGCTTCAAGCTAGTATTGTAGATCAGGACTTTGCTAGAGCAGCTATTGAGATGCAAGACAGCAAATGGGCAAAAGTAGACGTTCCAAACAGAGCAAATCGCTTAATTGAACGTATGAAAACCCTTACATAGTTCGTCAGGCACGACTAATTACAAGCTTTTTTTGTTTGTAATCCTTCCATAAAAATAACATTTCCTTAAATTATTAATATTATTACACTTTTTTGTGATATTTTTTGCCATAATACTTGCATATTAGGTAATAATGATTATATTTAGTAATATATATAACTAATAGTTATATTTTATAGCTAAACGGAGAGGCAATAAAATGAAGTTAACAAACGTAAAATTAAGTCTAGATGAGGCGCAAAGCTTTGTTGCTGAAAATCATAGGCACTCTGAACCATTGAAAAGACATAAGTTTTCTATTGGTGCAGTTGACTATAAGGATAGCAATTCTATTGGTTTTGATATCAATAGTTTGCTTGGTGTAGCTACTGTTGATGTTCCTTCTTCTAAATGGAACAGAAGAAGAGATCACATTGAGATCAGAAGATTATGCACAAAGGGTGGTAAGGATGTTGCAAGTTTTCTTTTAGGAAAAGCAAAAGCAGCTTGTTTTGCAATGGGTTACAAATGTGTAATTACTTATACAAGACCACATGAAAGTGGCACTTCCTTAAAAGCTAGTGGTTTTTGGATGCAGAAAGCTACCATAAAAAAAGACAAAAAATCAGGTAAAGTTATTGATGGTTTGATCCAATGGATAGCAGTTGATGGTATGCAACCTGACCAAGATGACAGAGATTTTACAAATGACACTCTCAAAAAAATAGGAGCAAACTAATGTTAACATTTGATTATTATTTAGATAAGGCACTTGAGTTAGGTTCATTTTCTTTCTTTACCTCAAAGTCTAAACAAAAAGATGCTTTAGATTATCTGAATCGTGCTTATGATTGTCTTAGAGATACTAAGGTTCGCAAAGGCACTACACCACAAGAAAGATGGTTAGAAAGTCGTGATTTGCCTATGTCCTTACATCAGGTTAAAGAAAAGCACAAAACAGTTTTTCAAAATCTTTCTATTAATTGTGATTTAGTTTACAAGTTGGTTGAATACAGAAATCAATTCAAAGAATTTGATATTGTCAAGCCAACAAAAAAAAATGATCTAAGTACAACAATTAAAATTATCAATGACACAGTTGGATATAGTAAAGAATATCCAAATGAATCAAAAAGAAACCTAGAACATTATATTGGTAAAGATTTGTGGAAAAGAGTTAACTACACTTGGCACTTTGTAACAAATTCACAAGGCACAAAGTTTATCAGGGTGTTTTGGTTCTTAGATGGTAACTTTACTAAATTATCAAAAATTTTATCTTTGAGGGGGTAATAATGATGCAAAACAGAGAACCCTCAAGACCTAAAAAAATTATAACAACTAGAAGAGGTAAGCCATTCAAAACATGGCTTATCTATTACAAGCTTGATGGCAAAGAGTGTAGATTTACCTCTGTAAGCAAAGACAAAGTTGATGCCAAAGTAAAGCAAGTAAAAGAGCAAATAGAACATAATGGTGGCATATACAGATCAACATCTCTTGCAAACTGTCACAAGCTATTCTTGATCCACAGAGCTACAATGATTGGTGTTTTGGATGGTATTAGCAGAAGACATTACGAGAATGATGAAAGACATCTCAGGCTACATATATCACAGTATTTTGAGCCTCAGACTAATATTACAACTATCAATGCAGGGCGAATAAATTTCTTTAATGATGAAATGAAAAAGAATGGTTTATCAGGCAAAACTAGAAGAGCTATTTTATCTACCCTGAACCTCATGTTTAAATATGCTATCTCTATGGGATGGGTCAATCATAATCCATGTAGTAGATCAGAAAGAGATATTATCAGAGGATCATCTCAGGAGAGAGTTGATTTTAGTCTTGAGGAGATCAAAAAGCTAATAGGTGCTGCACAAGATGATAGTCCTTTGTATTACAGTTTGTTTTGGACATCAGCTATAACTGGTATGTCAGCAAATGAATTAGCAGGTCTGCAATGGTCAGATATAGATTTCTACAAGAGGAGTCTGAAGGTTGTAAGAACTGCCCACAGAGGTGAGCTACAACCAACTAAAACCAAGTTCAGGGAGAGAACTATCCCATTATGCACAAAGCTTTTACAAGTGCTGAAAGATTGGCAAAGGGTCTGTAACTCCAATGTTTTTGTTTTCCCCTCTGCTAGAGGCTTACATGGCGATCAGGATGCATGGAGAAAGCAGATAAAGCATTATTGCAAGGTAAGTGGAGTGTCATATAAGGCAGACCCAAAAGATAGGGATGGAAGAGGTTTAGGTGCTTTTAGAAAAGCTTTCTCAACGACTATGGATGAAAGACTACAAGTACCACCAACAACCAATAAATATCGTATGGGTCACTCAAAAAGATCTAATACTGCAAAACATCATTATACTTTTGCTGATAAGGATAGGGCGCAATCACCTGATGATTATGAAAGATTGGTGGTAATGATAGAGGGGAGCTAAAGAAACATTTTAGTTTGTGTTTCAATAATTTTCCAAGATGTTGGGTTTTGCATTGAATCAATTTTCCTTGCCATTAACTCAGGACATTTGTTTTTATCTTTAAAATTTCTTGCAACATTTGTGCTATCAGCTGATGCAAAAGGGTACATTGTACCTGATAAAGACAAGCCTCTCATCATGTGTATATGTGGCAAATATCTATGTTTTTTTGACAAATGATTAAATAACTTATCAATTCTCGAAATCCATAAATCAGAACCAATTTTCCAAAACTCTCCTGAACTACCAAAACATATTTTAGGATAATTATCTGTTAGAAAATCTAGGTAATCTAATGGTAAGTGTATATGAAAAACTGGTGCTGATATTTCTTTTGGATATGGAAAATCTTTTAATAATTTTTTTTGTTGTTTTACTGATCCATCAATAAAGTCAGGTATTACTGCCCAGTGTGGATGTCCTATTTTGTCCTCTAGCCATTTATAATATTCTTTAAAATCAATCTTAATATTTTTTGAAAATGCACTAAATGCACCATTATCAAACATTATGGATTGTCCAATTTTCATGCATATATCAACATTGTCAGGTCTAAAAAAACTTACACAAAAGTTTTTGCCTGCCATTTTATAAAGCTCAATTAGTGGTGTTAATGGTGTTCCATGATAGTGGATCACTCTGAAGTAACCTTTACACCTAAATGATGACCAACAAGTTTGACATTGTCATATTGAATTTTTAACAATTCATGCAAACTTTCTTGAAACAAAAATTGATTGTAAACTTTATCTTGAAACTTGTTATAATCTTCAACATCAATTTGTGTATCTGACAAAACTTCTACATCATAAATATTTACTGATTTATCGTTTGGGCAACGACAAACTAATTTAAAGTTGTATTTGTGTGTCATGCTTTTTGCCCATCCAATACCATATTGCAAGACAAGCTAACATTTTGCTAACAAACATTGTTGTTGTAGCAAGTATGCTAAAATTGCCAATCATAATTAAAAATATTGCACTATCTATTGGTGTTGAAATTAAAGAGCTAAATAATATTCTTTGATGCAAAGGTTTCTTTGTAAAGCTATAAACACCCCAATCAACTGTTTCAGAAACAAGAAAAGCTACAAGTGAAGCTACAGCTATATACGGATTAGCCATAATATAACTCAGAAAAGCTCCTATAAGCATTGCAATAAAAACTCTATGTCCAATTTCTTTTTGAGCAAAATCCCTCAGAATAAAAATTAAACCAACAACTATGCTCATAGGTGGATACATAGTGTCGTAAAAAGGTATTAATGGCACATAAACAAATCCAATATTTATCAATGCTATTGATGTTATATAAGCTATTGTATATTTATAATTTTGCATTTTTTTCTCCTTTTAGTGCCATACTAGCTGCCATAGCTATGTAGGCTAATAAATCTATCCAACTATCTCTATTCTTTGGATCATGAAATAATCTAGTGAGTTTTGTAATTGCTAGTATTAGAGGAGATTGAAAAGGTTTTACTTCCTTATCTATGACAAGACCTAGACCTTTGGCATTGATCTTAAAGCTTTTGTTGTAATCTCCATACTGCTTACCCCTGATCTCAATCATATCTGCTGCTTGGCGCAAAATGTCAGAAGGGGATTTCATCATCCAAATCCTCATGCACAGTGTCAGTTTGTTCTTCTTTTATTTCTTTTTTAGGCTCTTGTTCTGAAGATTTTTCTTCCATAGGAGATATTGTTCCGGTCATCCATGTATCACTTCTCTGCCTTACATTGATCCAATAATTTTTATTATCTACAACTAAAGTGCCTCTGAAATCATCATGCCAATCTAATTGTTTGTTTTTATTTATGTTCAAGTTTAGTGTCATATTATCAACACCATGTTGGGTATATTTCTTATCCAAGGTAGTTCTCCCTCTGTCCATTATTTAAATCGTATATAAATTGATCTTTTTTTTGTATTTCTTCTTTTCTTTTAGCGCACTTATCAATGACCATTTTGCAAAGTATTGAATCAGATTCGAGTACACTTTTTCTTGACTTCCAAAATTTATTCAAATCATCTTTAAAATTAATTTTTTCTATTTGATTTGCAAAATCTTTAAATCTATTATCTCTCTCTTGTTTTTCTTTTCGTTCTTTTTCTAATTTTTTTAATCTGTCATTTTCTTCCTGATTACTGTCATTTTCATCTTGATCACTGTCATTTTCATTATTTTTTAAAGCAATTTTTTTTCTTCCAACTGCATCCATTTCGTTTGCTGATGCATATTCGCCACCACTAATTCCAAGTGAACTCAAAGCTCTGCCTACACAACTGCTCTCACAATTTTCTATAGCTGAAGTAGTGTTAATATTTCTTTTATCACCTTGAGAAAAATAACCTGACCCTCTAATTTCTTCAGCATGACCAGTTCCAATAACACGACCATCCTTATCAGTAATTGATGCTTTCATAACAACTCGTTTTCCATCATCTACTAATATCTCTGTCATAATTCCATATTGAGTACCTACATGACTTCTAAAAGCTTCCATTCTATGAACAACCTGAGTGTATTTCTTGCCACCCTTTTGAGGTACTCCATGTTTTTCATGCAATACTTTTACTAGCTCCATAACTGGTTTCAAATCTGTCATTTTGTCTCCTCAATAATCTCAATAGTTTTTCTAAAGTTTTTAGATACTTTGATATTTATTCCATGCCCAAAACAGTTAAGAGCATCTTTAGGAACAAGCTTTTTCAGCTTTGCCTCATATTCTTTATTAGCTACTGCAGCACCCTTAGTCTGAATAAAATTAAGGGCAAAATGCTTAAAGTCCTCATTAGATGCCATGTCATAAGGTTTTCTTAACTCAGGGGGTATTGGTGGCTCTGAGGTAACAATGTCTTCAGGTGGTGTATCTAACTCGACACAACCATGAAAATAAGTAGCTATATCTATCAGTTCTCTTTGATATTGGGGATCAATGGTGATCTCTTCCAATATAGGCTCATTACCTGATCTAATAATACTCAACACCCCTTTTCTAACTGTTTTACCTAAATGCTGAGACAATAGGTAAGCATTCCAGTTTATTTGTGGTGTATAAGTTTTGAGTAATCTTGGTATAACATCAGACCAACTCTCATCAGCTTTAGGTCTGCCATCAGTATATTTGGCATCTATAACTGCTATCTGATCATCATAGTTCATAATTGCACCATCAAGAGTGCATCTCATAAACTTATGTTTTTCTGAGGTAAGAACCTTTTGATATAAATCTATCTCGTAGCCATATTTTCTGCTGATCCATGCAAGGTTAAGTGGTTCTGTTACTAAACCCATCATAACCGGAAAGATGTCTGTAAGGTCTTTATTTTCAGACCTGCCAGTTTTTTCTTCCCATAAACTGTAAACAATATTTTCATCACCAGTAGCTAATCTATTCATATCGCTACCACTGATAAATTTCTTGCGAAACTCTAACTCTTTATCAGAAAATTTAAACTTATTAAAATAATCATGCATAGTTTTTTATAACCAATAGTAATAGTAAGAGCAAGTTTTAAATTTACAAAATAATTTATTGACCAATGAATATAATTAATTTAGTTCTATAACTATAAGGCAATAAATGGTTTAAAATATGAAATTATTACAATACTTAGTACAAAACGAAATAAGTCAGAAAAAACTAGCAGAAATATTAAAAGTATCACAACCAACAGTTCATAAATGGCTAAACAATAAAGCTGTTCCTTCAGGAAAAAGAATAGTTGAAATAGAAAGACTTACTGATGGAAATGTAAGCGCAAGGGATTTTTTCAATGGGTAAAGCTAGTAGAGATAAGGGTTATAGAACAGAAAACAATGTCAGAAAATATGCTGAGATACATGGTGTCAAAGCTTACAGAGTGCCATTATCTGGTGGTGGTTCTATCAAAGGTGATGTTGTTTTCAACAATGGAATAGATGAACTGGTGTCTGAGGTAAAATGCAGAGGCAATGGTTTCAAGCAAATCTATAAATGGCTAGATGATGATGAGAACGATTTGTTGATTCTCAAAGCAGATCACAAAGAATTTTTAGCAGTAATTAATCTCAAAGACTTTTTTAACTATTTTGGCAATCAAAAAAAGAAAGGTGGTGATGATGTCTCTTAATGCTATGAAATGGGCATTTGACCAACAGACAAAAGATGCAACTGCCAAGCTAGTGTTAGTTGCAATAGCTGATCATTTCAATGAGGATTTAGGATACTCGGAATGGAGTTCATATTCTCGCATTGCCAAGATAGGTTGTTGTTCTGAGAAAACAGTGCAGCGCAAAATAAATGAGCTTGTAGCAGTAGGATTTATCAACAAGGTGCAAAGAGGTTTTAGCAAACCAAATGTGTATTATTTACCTATTTATGAGGTCTATAAAAAGAAACAAGAAATGCTCCATATAGGTCAATCTGACCACTCCATTGTGGACAACCATGTCCAGTCCAATCAGGACAACCATGTCCAATATGGATTGGACAACCGTGTCCAGTCAAGAGTGGACAACCATGTCCAACAAACACAATATAACTCAACTATTAACACAAATAATATGTTTGGTGGACAAATGAAAAGGGAGTTAAGTGAAAAGCAGAAAAAGTTTATTGAAGTTCTGATAAAAAAAATACAAGCCAAAGCACATGATAGTCGGTTCAGCTATTCTAATTATGAGAAGATTAGAGAAGACATGAAAATGGGTATGCTGAAGAAAGATGGTTCTTTTGAGAAACTATGTGAATATTATGAGTTGGAAATTTGAAGAAGAAAAAACCTATAAATAAAACTGAGAAAGTTTTACCTACTCCGGAGTTCCTAGACAAGTTTGATGTCATTGAAGAGGACACTGAAAGAGCAGGGCAAAAAAGAATGAGGGTCACCAATCAGAGGTGGCTTGATATTTATCTGAAGAAAGATGTTATCACTTATGAACATTTTATGGCAGCTAGTAGGTTATATTCTATTTGGTCAGCAGCAGGATTTAGACAATCTGTTACAATCAAGTATGATCCTTTGTTGGTAGGTTACAGTTCTTCAGATATGAGTGAGAGACAATCTGCTTGTATAGCTGATTATAATAAGATTGCTGATAAGATGGGAAAGATTACGTTTAGTATTCTCAGAGCAGTGGTTATAGAAAACTACTCTGCATCAGATTGGGCAAGATACAACAAACGAGCCAAGAAAGCTGCACCTGAGTTTTTTAGGATAGCTTTGGATGAACTCGTTGATGTATTCAAGAATTTCAAAAGTTAGAAAGCAACCCAAACGAATATCAATGTCATGCAAAAGAATAGAAAAGCTATAGCTGATAAGCTTTCCCTGATTAGGTTCAATACCATTCCCTCTTCTTTTTTTGGGGTGGCTTCCTGAATGTGTCTAATAATATTTTTGTGTAACATCATAAACTCCTCAAAGTATTATATATTACCTATTTTATGCATATAAGGTAATAATGCAAGTAATAAAGTAATATAGTTGACGAAGGGAACTCTGTTTGGTAGTGTAATAACAGAATGGGAAATTGCCCATTGATGAAATTTCACAAACATTATTGGAACTATGGCTAGACCTTACAAAACTAATTCTAAGCAAACACCTGAATTGGAAGATAGGATATTGAGATGTATCTGTGATGGTATGTCTTTGCATTCTATCTGTAAGTTGGATGGTGTTCCACCAAGAGAAACAATCCATAGATGGATAAGAAATGATCCTGACTTCAGGAGGCGATATGATGAGGCAAGAGAAGAGAGAGGTAACTTCTATGGGGAAAAGGTAGCTGAGTTAGCTACTGCTGTTCTCAGAGGAGATATTGATTATAACAATGCTAGAGTTGCAGGCGATCTGTTTAAGTGGACAGCAGCTAGAATGTCACCAAAGAACTTTGGAGATAGGATGCAAGTGGAGCATGAGGTAGGTGAGACATTGGTTGATGCTCTGAAGAATGTGGAGTTGAAACTGGTTGAGG
>VTLG01003844.1_pt1 | contig 11261 bp, 8 predicted proteins | sample 4694571 | NCBI WGS metagenome assembly VTLG01 (sample SAMN12604809, study PRJNA352737) | marine metagenome | biome: ENVO:00000447; feature: ENVO:00000209|ENVO:00000569|ENVO:01000036; material: ENVO:00002151; isolation source: viral sequences binned using virsorter ... | reverse complement strand
TCTTACCTACAATTCTGATAGCAGATTCATCAACTGATCTCTTAAATTCATCTAATAGACCAATGATTTCATCAGGTGATACTCTAGGATGTAGTAATGTAGCTGCTAATTTCTTACCAGCTTCATCCATTATCTTAGATGAAATAAGTTTATTGGATTTAAGTCTCTTACTAAAAGATCCTCCTTCTTTTAACTGTTGTGTTAATTCACTAACTAAGGTTCTTTTACTTAGATTCTCTAGTTCAATACCTTCTTTACGTGCAGCTTCATGGATAAGATTACCTATCCTACCCCATGCAGAATCAATGTTATTTTGAATCTGTGCAGCATCAGATTGAGCACCAACGATACCATCAGCATCTTTAGTACGAACTAATGTTTCACCTTCATCATAAAGATTCCAATCAATAGGATCTTCACCTCTACTTATATAATATTCATTAAGTAAGTTAAGTTCCTTTTCTTTACGTGCATAGTTTCTAAGAGTAGCATCTTCTATAGGGTTATCAGAGAACTTGATATCTGTAAATTCATCTTTAGCTAAATCATTAATATTCTTATTACCACCTTTAGCTGCAGTGAATTTAGAGGCACGTTTCATGCTTCTACCAGCACCTCCAATGTAAGCTGCTCCTTCTACTACACTAGATAGTAATCCAAAGATAGCACCCTCATTTACATTCTTAGCTCGTTTCTCTCCAGGGGAATCATCATCAGTTGTAGCAATACTATTAGGTATCCATTGATATGTCTTAGGCCAATACTTCTTTAAAGTACCAGCTAAGTTATCATCCTTTTGGTTCTGCTCTGCTACATAATCAACTAAGCCACCAGTACCGATATCGATACCAAACTTAGACATGTATTGAAATGATTTTCTGTTACCTAAAGATCTTAACCACTTTGGTCCTACACCTCCAGCTGCTTGTAGTTTAGTACCAGCTTGAATAGCCATACCTCTAAGACCTAGTGAGGGTAACACTAAACCTGATATGTTACGAACTGCTGTAGATACTTTATCTTCATACTCAGGTAATTTAGGTACGTTAAAACCTGTAGCTAAGTTGTAAGTATCTGTTATTGTATCAATAATACCAACAGCAGGTGCTACACCTTCATATAAGTTTTTAGGTAAACCTCTAATGGTTCCTTCAGCTATATCTTGTACAGCTCCTAACGCACCTTCTCTAGGGACGAATCCCTCTTCTCCAGGTGCTATGTATCCTTCCGTAGAAGGTTGTTGTGTTTGTGTAGGTTCTACTGGAACATCCGTAGGTGCTCCTTCATCTTCAGATAAAAAGGAATTAGCTTCATCAAGCAAATTTTCTATTTCATCTTCAGATGGTAGTTCTACATTAAGTTCTTCGTCCATAGTTATTTGTCAGCTAATGCTTGTACAGCATCGTTTGCTATTCTTTTTCTTGTGTTGTAATCTTCATTTGCTTTAATAATACGATTCAGTTGGTTAGGAGTGAAACCACCTATTCCTAGCCTATTATATTGATTTAAAAGTGTTCTACCATCATTGATGCCTTCAAGAACGTCTCTCATTTCAATATCAGTGGAAGGTATGTATTCTTTTAATTTTTTAGGATCTAAACCAAATCTTTTTACAAAATCTTTATCACCTTTATCTTGGGTATTTTCTAAATAATCTAGTTTGGAAGCTATTAAAGCACTAGGTTGTATACCTAAGATACGAGATTTAAGTAATATATCAGGAGGAAATGTTGTTAATTTACCATCTTGTATACTTTCTACTACAGCTAAAAGTTCAGCATTTGTTATACCTTTACCATTTTCTAATACACCATTAAGATTTTTATATTCTGTAAATTCATTTATAAGATTGCGTACTGTACGTTGAGGATTAGTACCTTTTGTTCTTTCTATTTTAGATTGCTGCATTGCTTCCCAACCAGGAAAACCACCTTGACCGTCTGAAGTTAATATTCCGTAATCTGCGTCTTCTCTATCATTAGAAGCAAATAAACCCATTTGTGTTAATTCATCTTTTAATAGAGCATCTGTGGTTTTCCCTATAGTTTTGCGGTCTTGTTCTGGATCATTATATACTGTTGCATAAATTTCATCTCTTCTTGCTGAAATAAAATCTCTTATCTCAGTTTGAGTTCCAGGTACAAGACCTTTACCAAGAGGTGATATATCGAATCCTAAATCAGCTTTTAATAAGTTTGTAGCAAATGTATCTGAAGTTTTTTTATCGAACCCATTTTGCTCTCTATTAGCTTCATATAAGTCCTTATCTTCTTTCCATTTTTCAAAATCAATCTGACTCATATTCTCTACTTCATCTTCATACTGCCCAGGTCTACCTGTAGTGTTTATTTTTTCAATTCTTTCTGATTCTATTTGAGCTATGGCAGGATTATGTCTTTTAACATTTTCAAATGCTTCATATTCTGGATCACTTGTTTTACCACCATTAGTAATGTATGCACTTAATATTTCATCTTTTTGGTCTTCTGTTATATTCCCTTGTTTATAATTAACAAAACCATTTTTAAGTCCAGCTTTATTTGCAGCTATGGATGCTTCATAAACCTCCATATTATAAGATAATACTTGTGATTCTAATACTTGCCATTTATCTGCACTATATAATAATTCTCCTTTACCAAGTTTAGCTCCTACTTCAAAACCAGGGTATTGATCTTTATTTTTTTCAGTAACAACAATATCACCAGCTGGATGTTCAATATACCCAGATCGTATATCTGCTAATTCATGATCTTTTAACTCACCAGATGCTGCTTGTCCAAATAAATTTGAATAAGTATTATCTTTACTTGATTCTTTAATTTGCCAAGAAACTTCCTGTGCAAGACCACCTCCTTGTTGTTTTCTCAAGTTAAGTCTTGTTGCAAAGTTTTGATTAGCAGAACTTAGTAAATGATTTTTTATTTTTATTTTACTTAGAACACCTTTAGTATTAGAAAAATTTGTTATTTGATCTATAAACTTTTCAGCAATTAATTCATCATTTAGATTTAACTCAGTTAATTGATCAAATAAATATCTCTCTATAAAACCTTTTTTACCTTGTGTATCATTCTTTTCTTCAAACTTTCTCCAATCTTTTTGTAGGTCTTCATTACCTTCAAATCCTTTATTAACAACTTCTATACCATTATCTATTTTTTGTTGAGCTAAAATTTGTTGATAATAAACTATGTTTGCACCATGTTCATCTAATAAAAGTTTCCCAGCTTCAGGTGATAATCTATTAAATTTTACAGCTTCATTAACTTTATTACGAAATTCACTATAATCTTTTTTTAAATTAGATTCGTCAGTTTTCCATTTAATTAATTTAATTGCTTCAGGTTTATCTGTATCTTTTACAGTATCTAACCATTTAGCTTTAGATAATTTTAAATTTTGATCATCTTGTTTCAGCTTCCGAGTTTGTCTAGCCTCCATTACTGAACTGACAGTTTGAGAGAAGTTAGCTAATTTACCCAATACTTCAGGTATATCTATCCTAGCTTCTCTTTCTTGTCTGTCTCTTTCTCTTAATTGTTCATGGTATCTTTCTAATTGTTGAGACTGCCTAGCGTAGACCTTCTCTAAAGGAGTCAACCAGTCGGTAACTTTCTGTGGATCATATTGTATTGTCATGGGTTAACCTCTTTAAATTGAACGTCGATTAAGTCATATCTAACACCGAAGTAACCATTTGACATGCGGACAACAGCTTCTGGAACTACTTTTATTACTTCATCAGCCATAGTTCCGATGTATTGTTTAGCTTGACCAATGTAGTTAAATTTGTAAATACCTAGACCAGATATTGATTCACCTATTTTCTTGATGTTTTCTTTTAGGCGACGATCAGATACACCACCACCAGATAGCCAAGCCCCAATACCACCTGCTTGTGCAATACCTCCAATACCAGTACCTATAGCTAGAAGAGAACCAGCAATACTTAAACCATCCATCAATGCTGCCATACCAACGTTCTGCATAACAGGTTGTGGAGGTGCAAGGTCTGGGTTCCTGATTATATTGTTCTTAGCAAAGCTGTTCATCTGTTCAGCCTTAGCCATATTAACAGCCTTTTGACCAGCTTTATCTAATTCTTGTCTACTTTCTGTTAGTTCATAAGCTTTACGTGAACCTTTAGCTAAGTATTCACCTAACTCTAGAGTACCAATTCTAGCAGCAGATCGTCCTGTTACACCACTAGTAGCTAACTTAGTAGCACCAGTGTCTTTTTCTAAAAACTTCTTCCAGGTAACTTGATCTTCCTGCAAAGCTGTTCCAATTTCCTTCTGAAATTTAACATCTAGATCACCTAAAACTTGGTTAACTGCTATGTTACTAGCATCAACACCCATTTCATGCATAATCCTCTCAGTACTAGTAATACTAAGAGTTTGAAACCAATTTCGTTCTCTTTGTTCTAATTGGTATTTGTAATTTCTTCGGGCTTGCTCGTTAGCAGCCCTTGCTCCTGCTCCTAAGCACACGGCAAAATTCTATAAAGGATAAGTTGTTAGGTCCATATTTTAATTCCCTTATAAATTTGAACCCAAGGAATTTAAGTAACTTTAAATGGACAGTGTTGCGTTTATCAACAATGTTCCACAGTAACTTATGAGGTTGTCTTTCCACATAACGCTTTGCTTCTCTAGCAAAAGCTATAGGGTAGTCATGGATAACGGGTGTACATAGCATCCAGATCTGACCTCCAGGGTCTACTCCAGCCATTCCAGCAGTCTTGCCGTTAGGCATTGTGAAATAGATACAGGAGGGAGATTCAGCTGCGTATAATAATGATTCTACAGGATCTACACCATGTCCTTCTACGACCTCTCTGAGGTCATCTGGACGTAAATTAGAGGCCACTTCTAAAGCAGCCTCCTTTGTAATTGGACGGATAGTTATTTTAGACACGTTGATAGAATCTAGAAGTGTAGTCTCCTTCCCATACCATTGAATATAATGTTACAGGTGAAGGGTGTGTGGATTTAATAGTTATAGTTGTATTAGTATTTCTTTCATATATAGGGATAGTTCTTGTTATTTCAGGTTCAAATGATACTTGGTTTGCTAAATAACCATCAGCTAAAGTTGATTCCCATGTTTCTGTATAATCATCTTTACCTGTTCGTTCTACAATAGTTTCATATAAACCAGTATTACCAAAGTTTAATTTAATTCTATGTAAAATTAATGAACCTCGGAGATCTGATGTATATGTAGTATCAGATTTACTTTGATAATATAAAGTAGGTAACTGTACTTCCATATCATACTTCTGACCTATTATAATTGTATTAGCAGGTGTTTGTGTATTACCACTAGCATCTACATAAGTTTTCCAGTTACCAGGGAAACTAAGTTTAGTAGTTGTACCAACTTTATAGACAGTTATATTATCACATAAACCTTGTAAGGTATCATCAGTTGTTGTGGCTAATACATATGCAGATAGATCACTAGTAAGATTAAATGCTGTAGGCATTGTAAATATAGTTCTATCCTCTGATGTGTTGTTTAGAGTAGGATTAGTAGTAGTACTTACAGGTTCATACGTTAAACTACCTGAATCTAATGCATACATATTATCTAAATGAAGCTTATAAGTGATATCATCTGTTGTATCAACAGTATTTCTATCATCAGTAACTATCATACTATCTGTATGTATCTTTAAAGGTATCTTCTGTAATACATTCTTATTAGATGTATAGTTGATATACATATCAGCATTACCACCGCCTAAAGTACCAACAGTAGTATTAGCAGCTGTAGATATAGTAAAATTATTTGAATCAGGAATTGTACTTACATAGAATGTAGTATCATCAGCAACATTTGCACTATTATAAGTTAAAGCTGTACCACCTCCATTATGGAATACAACTGTATCACCTACAGCTAATCCATGATTAGTTAGAGTTAGATTATTGGTACTTCTAGTTACAATTTCATTAGTAAGAGTTCTTGAGTTTGCAGTGACTAAAAATAAATCATCATCTAATACTGCATGATGTACGATCTTATTTTTAAATTCCCAAGTAAACCAAGACTGTTGTATACGTTTATCAGAAGAGTTGAAATATCTAAAACCATATAAAGTTGTTTTATTTTTTTCACTAAAAAATGCTAGACCATTCTCTCTTGAGTTAGACACAAGATCTAAATTTTGATCTAGTAATCTACTTATAAGTTTACTTTGTTCGATTACATCAGGTTCTCCTTCTCGTAATACCCTAGCCATTTCCATGAAACGTGTGTGTTTACCTGCGTTATCTAGGAAACCAATAGTTGTACCTAATGAAAATGGGTTAGTTTTAGAGTTGAAATTAAAAGAAGATATGAAGTTCATCTTCACTGTTAATGGGCTTAAAACATCACTATCTGTTGTCAACATAAATTGTTGATTCTTAGTGAATAGAACTAAACCTGTATTAATTTGAATTCCATCATAAAGAACAGCTGGATATTCAGAACTACATGATACATCAATGTGATCTTTAGGTGAAGCTGCTATAGCTGAAACCGCCCAGTAATTAGTAAAATCTCCTGGTCTAGATAAAATGACATTTTCATCACTTAATATCGCTAACCTGTTTCTAAAGAACAATAGTTTGTTAACTGTTTTACCTACAAAACTAGCTCTAGGGTTTGTACCATCAGGAGTAGTATCACCTGACGTACATTTATCCCAGTCTATATGATCAATTACAAATGATCCATCAGCTTGTCTAGCAAGTTGTATAGGTAATGTAGTTTTATCATATTCAACTTCAGCTCCAGGCTTAGCACATTCTTGCCATACACCATCTCCATCAGCACCATTTTTACCAATGAATTTTACATAATAATCATCTTCATCTGAATCACTATTAGCTACTTTAACTACATAGCCGTGTCTACATTGAGTAGGTAGGTCTGCTATATCTAATACTGAATCAGTTAATACATTTAATAATTCATCATTAGGTGTAGATATATTAAATGGAGTATTAACGTCCCGTCGTATATAAAGACCATTTCCTACTTGTTTAACACCAACACCAGCTATACCATCTAGAACGGTTGATTCATTCCAAGTATCCCATGTACTATTAGCAGCTATAATTCCTGTACGTAAATCTCCTAAAATACTTTCAGATGTTACAACTGTTTTAGCATCAAATGAAGTAGGTGTTGGTCTTATTAATCCTAAGTTAGATTGTATTTGAGAAATACTTACTTTCGTAACAGTTACTTTATAATAAGCATCTTTCATCCACAAGTAAAAATAATCACCTTCTACCCAACCTTCACCACCATATAACATTTCATGTGTGACAGTGTATCTAGCTTGGTATACGGTTGTAGCAGAAGAACCTGAACCTTCTGAATAAGGTACTGATTGACCTGTTGTAGTTAGTCTAAAGTATAAGTTAGTCCCTCGATTAACAGAACTATTACCGCTATCTTTAACATCTATAGTATATGAATGATTACCTGATATAGCATCATAATCTTCTATAGATGCACCATCAGTTATAGCAAATATACGTGTAGCAACATTAGGAGCGAAAGCATCTCTACTATCTCCAGCTGATTCATTGCACCTAGTATTATCACTAATTCTTGTACTTCTGTTTCTAAGTGTACCATCAGTATGGCAATAATCATTACTAGATTTAACTAGTTCAATGTCAAGACGTGTAGCTGTATTAGTTGTTGTGAGGCTGGTAGAATCATATAAGTTTATAGCATATTGATTAGCATAAGCTACTCTTCTTAATTGAACAAATGCTTCAGCAGGACGTTCAGGTTCTACAGTAGCAGTCATTGCAACAGTTTTTGTTCTGTTGGTAATGTATGTATAATCGTTAAGAGTTAAAGTTTGTAAATCTTCATTAGAAGTATGTGTTAAATAGTTATTTAAACTAGTTTCTAACCCACTTAAAGCTGCTACATAATCCCATTTAGCAGTGTTATCTACTATACCAGTCCCTGATCCTGCAGTAGGACCACCTGATCCTGCAGATGTACCAGCAGTAGAACATTTATAAACATTACTATTATTTTTTACTTTCTGTCCAACAGTATATGCAGTATTAGCAAGCCAAGGTTTTGCTGCTACATGGACAGTTTGTGAAGCTCCATTGCTACACCTCCACATATTTACATCACCGTCTTTAGCTATTTGACCTACATACTGTTCATCCTCATCTCTATAGTAATGGAACCATTTCCCAGTATGATCTGAGTTTAAAGCTGCAGTACTATCATCTGATAAAGAAGCAATTAATTGGCTTCCTGGTCTTTTCATTAAACCTTCAGTTACATCAGGTAGTACATTTTGAGCTTTATTAACTTGACCAGGAACTTTTAATGCATCAGGTTGCTCAGATATTCCACCTGTATAAGAAGGTATTGTTTGTGTTATGCTTGACATTATCTACTAAGTACCGAGAAAGGTGTGTAAGGTCTATACCCAGATCCATGAGGAATACCAAAGAATGAATGGTCTCCTTTGTCACAATCGTATTCAATACAGGAGGCTCTAGATTTAGCCTCGTCTTGTTGTAATAGTTGTACTAATCCAGGGTTAGATACAAGCTGTGTAGCAGCTCTTACAGCAGCTCTGTAAGTAATGTATCTTTGAAAGCAATTAGGTATATCAGAAAAAGCATATAGACTTACTATATCTACATATATATCAGCATCAAATTCATCAGTATGATTTACTAGGTCATATAACCTACCATACCTCGTTACAACATCAGTTACTTTAGAAACTAAACCCTCATGTATATCATATCTAAGAGTGTTAGATGGTAATGTCATATACTTAGTCGTCGGATCAGGACTGACCTTGACGTGTTCTTCAGTATTGAAATGCCAACCTTCATTCTGTACATCCTTATTTACTTCAGTAAGAATATTATAAATAAATGATATCTCTGGGTTAGTACTAATTAATGAGCCTGTTGCATTTTTTAATTGGGTGATAGGAGATTGACCGATGGCTCCCAGTATAGAATTGACTGCGGATAATTCGGTATCGAGTTCAGTTGTTGTGGTAGCCATGAAAAATTTTTGAGAAAAAAAAGGGAGACCGAAGCCTCCCCATGTGTGTATAAAATATAAATTAAGTGAAACTTGCGTTTGAAACAGCAGTATCGTTCCAGTTGGAAGATACGTCTACACCAGCTACAAGTTCAACAGCGGCAGCTGGATTCAAGAAATCAGCTCCCATTGCCAACCTACCTAAGATTACGTCTCCCTGGTAAACCACTGAAACGTCACCAGATGTTGTTTGTACAGAAGGTCCAATGGCTTCTACAACACCAGCAGCTTCCTTCTGGAAAATAAGACCACATGAATGATCGAATTTAGAAGCTGTACCATAGTTGTTTGTAGTCTTCTGACCGCCTGCAGGTGTACCACTGTTAGCAGCTTGATCCCAGTCACCCATTGCTTCACCAACGAAAGTACCGTTGTTATCATTAGAAGCTCTTGGGTTCATAGTAGTATTAGTACCAAACTTACCAAAGAACGGAATGTTCATTGACTTGTAGATCTTGATACCAGCAATTTCTATGATACCATTACCAGACTGTAGTGCTGTACCTTGTACGTCACGGTTGATTAAACCATTAGAAGATATATCTTGGATCAGTGCATAGTACTGTCTTGGGTTAAGTACAGCTACTCTACCGTCACCTGAGACACCTTTTTCATCAAGGATTGCAGCAGCATCGAAGAATGCGTTTACTAGTTTACCTGCATCATAAGCATCTGCAGCAGTAGTACTATTAGCAGCTCCAACCTTGACTACAGAACCACCTGGTTCAACGAACCCTGACATGGTAACTGGTGAAGGCTGTCTAGCAGCTTTAGTAATAGCTCTGAAGATTCTTCTATCATAGTTTTCAGCTAGAGAATAACCTATCTTACGAGAAATCTCTCCCCTCAAATCGAAGTGAGCAAGTGTCTCATCAAGCTCATAAACAAAAGCACTGGAGATGAGTAAGTCATCAACGGTGATTGTCTTTTCTGCTACTGGAGGTGACTTCTCGTCGTTACCAAGTATGCTTTGGCCTGGAATATGGAATTCACTTTTGGTACGACCTGTGTAGATGAACTGTAATGATTTACCGTTCTTAAGTGTACGTCTAGTGACTAAATCTCTAGCGATTGTATTATGTTGGAAACCTTTGAACATCTCGCCCGAAAAGAGCTTGAGGTAAAGGGCTCGCCTTTCAGCAGCGGTACCCGCATTAGTTAAGGCACCGTTATTGGCACCTCCATAAATAGGACCGTTAGCTGTGGCAGTTGTGGCTTGTTGTGCCATGATTAATTAAAAATTGTATTTGTTTACTTTCTTCCGTACGAAAATTGTTTGATCATTTGTTGTGGTCTATCCCACCGTCTAGACGGCTAAAGGGTATCCTGCGTACAGGGCCAGAAGCCAAAGCGAGTGAGGGGAATCGAACCCCTGTTAAGTTAGGTTGGAAACCTACTTTCTTCCTCAGTCACTCGCAAGGTTGCACAATGAGGTGCCGCCTTTTCATGATGCCTCACATGAGACAATTCTATAAAGAGAATAAAGGATAGCAACCCAAAAGCTACTATCCATAATTCATTTAATTTCTTCACAAAGTTGAAAGAGCTTCTTCAATGGAAATGTCTTCATCCCATTTCTCTTCATCAGTACCTGGAGGCTGCTTATCACTTGGTAAAGTGTCAGGCTTTTCTCCTTTAGGTTCTGGTGAATAAGGAATAGGGTTAGCTACTCCAAATCCACCTTTAGATTGTTGTGCCATTAGAAGCTATACTTAGCACCTAGTTTTGTACCATAGCTGTTGTCTGCATCTTCATTAGAGATACCAGACCACTCACCATAGATACCAAGGTTTTGTGTTACATTGAATGTACCACCAACTTTACCAGATACTCTTGAGTCTGTACCATCTACATCAACGACTGCTGTGAAAGCAGGACCGCCTTGGATGTAGTAGTCAAATTTGTTTACAGAACCTTCATAGCCAACGTGAAGATCTACAGTTCTACCTGTATAATCTTTACCAGTATAGCCATCATTAGACTCAGCGTTTATATAAACACCAGCCATTGCAGGTGTAGAAGCTAGAGTGGTTGCTAGAACAAGTGCAAGTTTTTTCATTAAATTAAATTAGATAGTTTTAGTGTAAGTGACACCACGATACTTTAGTTTTACAGTCATTGTAAATCTCTAGTACCTAAGCCCCGTTCCATGCTTA
>VTLG01016033.1_pt1 | contig 11262 bp, 14 predicted proteins | sample 4694571 | NCBI WGS metagenome assembly VTLG01 (sample SAMN12604809, study PRJNA352737) | marine metagenome | biome: ENVO:00000447; feature: ENVO:00000209|ENVO:00000569|ENVO:01000036; material: ENVO:00002151; isolation source: viral sequences binned using virsorter ... | reverse complement strand
ATACTTCGGGTGGTGGTCTTAAAAAAATTGCAAGATCAGCTGTAGTATCAGGACTTGCTTCATCAGGTGCAATATCAAATGTAGTAGAAGATACAACACCTCAGTTAGGTGGTAATCTTGATATGAATGGTGCAGATATTGTAACTACTTCAAATGCAGATTTAGAGTTAGCACCAAATGGTACAGGACATGTAACAGTTAAAGGTAATACAAATCCAGGGATCATTCAATTTAATTGTGAAAATAATTCTCATGGACAACAAATAAAAGCTGCCCCACACTCAGAAAGTGCTAGTAATGTTTTAACTCTTCCTAGTACTGGTGGTGATGCTAGATTAGTATCAGCAGCTTCAACTGCTACACTTACAAATAAAACTTTAACTACACCAGTTATTGCAGAAATAGATTCAGGTGCTGATATAACTTTAGATGCTACAGCAGATATAGTTTTAGATGCAGGTGGAGCTGACGTTACACTTAAAGATGATGGTACAACTTTTGGTAGTTTAACAAATTCTAGTGGTGAACTAGTAATTAAATCAGGATCTACGCCTACTACAGCTATGACGTTTAGTGGTGCTAATGTAACATTTGCAGGTACAGTAACTATTGGATCTGCAGGTATATCAGAAGCAGAATTAGAAATATTAGATGGTGCGACAGTTACGACAGCTGAATTAAACATAATGGATGGAGACACATCAGCTTCATCAACAACATTAGTAGATGCAGATAGACTTGTAACAAATGATAATGGAACTATGAAACAAGTAGCTTTATCAGATGTTAAAACATACTTAAATACTGCTGGATATGTAACAGAAGATCCAACAGCATTAGCTATAGCATTAGGATAAATAAACATTGACTTTTTGTCAAAAAACGGTATAATATATACATAAATAGGAGGAAATAAATGGCAAATACTTTTAAGGTAGTTACTTTTGCAGCAGAACCAGCTTCGGCAGGTACAGCATATACGATGTATACAGTAGCTTCAAGTACAACTACAGTTGTTCTTGGATTAATACTTACTAATATTCATACGTCAGCAGTTACTGTTGAAGTAGAATTAGTTAGTGATACAGGTAATCGTAATGGTGCAAACAACGTTGCGAATGGAACAGCTTTTTTAGCAAAAGACGTGGTTATTCCTGCGGGAACATCACTTGAATTATTATCAGGCGGTAAAGTTGTAATGGAAACAACTGACGTTTTAAAGATTGATTGTTCAGTCGCAGATAAAGTTTCAGGCACGTTAAGCATAATGGAGATAACATAAGATGAGTTATATTGGGATCAAACCTGCAGAATCATTTACTTCATTTGCAACACAGACATTTTCTACAAGTGCAACATCCTCCTATACTTTAGATCATGCTGTTACAAATGAAAATGAATTAGCGTTATTTATTAATAACGTAAGACAACAGCCTGGATCAGGAAACGCATATACAGCAACAGGAACTGCTTTAACTTTATCAGCAAATACAGCTAGTACAGACACAATGTATGCTGTGTTTTTAGGTAGAGCATTACAAACAGTTAATCCACCTGCAGCATCAGTTGGAGCAACTCAACTTGCAGATACTTTAATTTCTGGTAAAACTGCTTTAGCAGCCACACCAGCAGATACAGATGAATTTTTAATATCAGATGCAGGAACATTAAAAAGAATAGATTATAGTTATATTAAATCTACACCTGGTTTAGTTTTTTTAAATTCACAAACAGCTAGTAGTAGTGCAAGTGTTGTTTTTAACAGTACGTACATAACAAGCACATACGAAGTTTATAAAATTTTTGCTACTGATATTATAGCGGCATCAGACAACGTAAACTTTAGAACGCATTATTCTGATGATAATGGTTCTAATTATGATAAAACTTTTAGAATGGCAGTTCTTGGACTAGATGACACAAATAGTTCAATGATTTATAATCAAGAAGGAAGTGGATCAGGTACTACCACAATAAATGCCAATAGACCTGGAACTGATGCAGATGAACAAAATAATATGGAATTTACTTTGTACAAACCATCAGGCGGTTATGGTTATGCTCATTACATTATGGCTTTAGGTGGTTCTAATGACAGAATGAGTGTTCAAATAGGTGCATTAAGAGTTGGTGAGTCTGACGCAATTAATAATATTAAATTTGACTTTGCTTCAGGAAACATTGCAAGTGGCACGTTTCGTTTATATGGAATAACAAATAGTTAGGAGAAATAATGGCATATATAGGTAAAGAACCAGTAGTAGGAAACTTTCAAGTTTGTGATGCTATTACTGTAGTAAACGGACAAGCTGCATACAGTTTAACTGTAGCTGGAGCAGCAGTAAATCCAGAATCAGCAAATCACATGCTGGTATCACTAAATGGTGTATTACAAAAACCAGGATCTTCATTTACTATTTCAGGATCTACAATGACATTCGCTTCAAACTTAGCAACAGGTGATGTTATTGATTTTGTACAAATATTAGGAAACGTATTAGATCTAGGACAACCCTCAGATGACACTGTTAAAACAGCTAGTCTTCAAGCTAATGCAGTTACAGGTGCTAAATTAAATACAGATGTTATATCAGCTCAAACTGCTCTAGCCTCTGCACCTGCTGATACTGATGAATTATTAATTAGTGATGCTGGAGTTCTTAAAAGAATTGATTACAGTTTATTAAAATCTACTCCAGGACTTACATTTCTTGCAACAGCAACTGGGTCTGATGCTTCTGCAATATCTTTAGATGGTTATTTTTCTTCAAGCTATGATCATTATGTTATTTTTTATTCTGTTTATGCTGCAACTAATAACACAGACACAGTAGTTAGAGTTAGACAAAGTGATTCAGATGTAACTAGCAGTAATTACAGATATGCTGGTCAAGGTCAATATATTACTTCATCAGCAAGTTCTGCAAACGATTCTGGTGGTTGGGATGCTGCATATTGGAAAATTTCGTCAAGTGATAATACAAACAATATCCAATATCAAACAACTGGTCAAATGATTTTGTCAAATCCTTTATCAACATCAACTTATAAAACTTTTACAACGACAAGCATTGGATATAACTCTTCTGATCCTCCAAACGCAATAAGAGTCTGGAATTATGCTGGATATTTTAAAGCAAATACTTCTGCCTTATCAGGTATAAGTTTTCTTTATGATGGTGGTAATATTAATGGAACAATTAAATTATTTGGAGTTCAAAATAGTTAAGGAGATTTATGGCTAGAAAAAGAATATTAGTTAACCCTTTAAATCCAAATGGAATAGAGGTTGAATTTACAGCAGAAGAAGAAGCTCAAGCTGATACTGATGCAGCAAATGCTGTTACTAGAAGAGCAGCAGAAGCAGAAGCTAAAGTTGCATCAGATGCAAACAAGGCATCAGGGAAACAAAAACTCAAAGACTTGGGTTTAAATGATGATGAGATAAAAGCATTAACAGGAGCATAATAAATGGCTTTATCTAAAGTTAATTATAATAGCCTAAATGTAACTCCCACGGCAAGTAAGTTTTTAATGTGGGATTCAGATGCAGATGCACTGCAGGCTTCTGATGTTGGTGGTGCGTTAAAGTTAATATCTACATCTACAGCCAGTAACAGTGCTAATTTATCTATTACAAGTGGTATAGATTCTACTTATAAAGAATATATTTTTAAATTTCACAATATACATCCTGTTACAGATGGTGCTGATTTTACTATGAATTTTTCTGTTGATGGTGGTAGTAATTATAATGTTACAAAAACTTCTTCTATCTTTCAATCATATCATGGTGAAGGTGGTGAAAATCCAACATTTAATTATGATGAGGATAGAGACTTAGCACAATCAACTGATTATCAAGTTATTATGCAAGATCCAGGAAATGAAAATGATGAAAGCGGTTCAGGTACTTTACATTTGTTTGATCCAAGTAATACAACTTCTGTAAAACATTTTATAGCTGATATTCACGAGCATCAAGGATCAAATTATGCAGTTAGAAAATTTGTAGCTGGATACGGAAATACTACAAGTGCTATAAATGCAATAGATTTTAAATTTGCATCTGGTAATATAGATTCGGGTGTAATTAAAATGTATGGAGTATCATAATGGCTTTAACAAAATTTAATTATAATAGTTTTGATGTAACACCAGTTGCAAGTAATGCTTTTGCTTTTAACTCTACACCTAATGGATTAAGCACAGCATCTTCAGGAGCAATGAATTTAATTACAACAAATACAATATCTTCAGGAGTATCATCTTCAAGTTTTACTTCAAGTATTAATAGCACATATGATACTTATTTGTTTAAATTTTTTAATATTCATCCAGCAACAAATAATACAGAATTTCAAGTTAATTTTAGAGATGGAAGTTCCGCTTTTGATGCAACTAAAACAACAACTGTAATTGATTCAAACCACGCAGAAGATAACAGTTTTGCTGGAGTAGATTATGGATCATCAGATGATATAGCACAAGGCACAGGCTATCAAACTATTGGAAAAAATATTAGTAATGATAATGATGGTAGTTGTTCAGGTTATTTATATTTATTTAGCCCAAGTAATACAACTTTTGTTAAACACTTTATAAGTAGAACAAATAAAATGGAAACAAGTGTTACAGCAGATTTTCTTGTTGCAGGATATTGTAATGTAACTGCTGCTATTGATGGAGTGGATTTTAAAATGTCTAGTGGAAATATAGATTCAGGTGTAATAAAAATGTACGGAATTACAAAATAATGGCTTTAAATAAATTAAAATATAATAGTATAAATGTTACACCTGCTGCTAGTGAAGCTATAAGATTTAATTCTGATGCTGATGGTTTTGAAACAGCAACTGCTGGGGGTTCATTAGTTAAGATATCATCTAGCACTGCAAGCTCAAGTTCAACAATAGATTTTACAAGTGGAATAGATAGCACATATAAAGAATATATATTTATATTTAATAATATACATGCGGCAACTGCTGGAACAGATTTTGGTTTTCAAGCAGACACAGGCACTAACACTAACTATAATCAAACGATTACTTCATCATTTTTTAGAGCTGCACATAATGAAGGTGATAGTACAGCAGTAGTAGGTTATGATACAGGGTTTGATCAAGCACAAGGAACTAGTCTTCAACCTATAGCAACAAATATGGGAGATGATAATGATATGTGTGGTTCTGGTTTTTTACATTTGTTTGAACCATCATCTACTACTTTTACAAAACATTTTATTGCTAGCTCAAATGTTTATCAAGAAAGTGTATTTAATAATAACCAATATATAGGTGGATATTTTAACACTACGTCAGCAATTACAAGAATACAATTTAAAATGGCTTCGGGAAACATAGATGCAGGAACCATAACACTGTATGGAGTATCCTAATGTCAGTAAATTTTGCTAACAACAATTCACTATCAGCAATTACAGCTTTACCAACAGCTATATCAGGTGGTTCTTTAAATTTAATTTCTACACAGACAGCTAGTAGCAGTTCAACAATATCTTTTACGAGTGGCATAGATTCGACTTACAAAGAATATATTTTTAAGTTTATCAATATGCACCCAGCAACAGATGGTGCACATTTTACATATCAATTTAGCATTGATGGTGGTTCAAATTATAATACCACAATTACAAGCTCAGCTTTTAATGCACAACATAGAGAAGATGGTGGAGATCAAGGTTTATCTTATCAAGCAGGTTCAGATTTGGCACAATCAACTTCTTTTAGTCCAATAAAATCAGTTGGTGCAGATAATGACCAATCCCTATCAGGAACAGCAATTTTATTTGATCCGAGCAACACAACTTTTGTAAAGCATTTTATTTTTAGAACAAATCACGTAACAGATAGCGATTATTCTAATGATCAATTCGAAGCTGGATATATAAATAGTACAAGTGCAGTTAATGCAGTACAATTTAAAATGAGTTCAGGCAACATAGATAGTGGAGTTATAAAATTATATGGCGTTAGTTAAATATAATAATAATTCAATTTCAAGTGTAACTGCTTTAGATAGTATAGCTAGTGGTGATATAAATTTAATTACTACAAATACTATTTCATCAGGAGTATCTTCATCTTCTTTTACTTCTAATATTGATAGTACATATGATACTTATTTATTTAAATTTATAAATATTCACCCAGCAACTGATAACGTAAATTTAACAGTTAATTTTAGAGATGGTGGAAGTGATTTTGATGCTACTAAAACAACTAGTTATTTTCATGCTTATCATGATGAAGCTGACTCGGGAACTAGTGTGGGTGAAAATACTTCTAATGATATTGCACAAGGAACTGGCTATCAAATGATTGGTCATATACCAGGAAATGATAATGACCAAAGTGTGTCAGGAACACTATATTTATTTTCTCCTGCGTCAACTACTTTTGTCAAACATTTTATTTCTAATTTTAATTCTTATACTTATCATAATTATAGTTTAAATACTTATGTTGGCGGATATTGTAATGTAACTGCCGCTATTGATGGAGTAGACTTTAAATTTTCTAGTGGAAATATAGATAGCGGAGTAATTAAAATGTATGGATTAAGTAAATCATAATGAGTATAGTTAAATTAAATAACAGAGGAGTAAAGAACGCAACTGCTTTTGGTAGCATAACAGGACTTGGTAATTTAATATTTATAAGTAGATCAACTGCGAGTTCATCATCAAGCGTAAGTATTACTTCAGGTATTGATAGCACTTATAAAGAATACATATTTGTTTTTAATAATATTCATGCTTCAACCCAAGCACATTTTCAAGTTAATTTTAGTGCTGATGGTGGAAGTAACTATAATGTTACAAAAACTACAAGTTTTTTCTTTTCTTCTCACAACGAAGCTGGAGATTCTGTAAGTTTTTCTTACCAAGGAAGTTATGATTTAGCACAATCTACTTCAGCACAACCTTTAGGTTTATCTTTTAGTAGTGATAGTGATGCTGGAGGGGCAGGATATATGCACTTATTTGATCCAAGTAATACAACTTTTGTAAAACATTTTATATCAGTTGCTGGTGGTTTTACAGATTCTGATTATTATAATACTAATTATGCGGCTGGATATGGTAATACTACAAGTGCTATAAATGCAGTTCAATTTTCAATGGCTTCAGGAAACATAGATTCAGGTACAATAGATATGTACGGAGTAAGTTAATAACAACAACAATAATACGGAGAAACAAACATGCCAAGATATAAAATGGTCAACGGTGAAAGAATCCAACTAACTGCTGAAGAAGAAGCAGCTAGAGATGCTGAAGAAGCAGCTTGGGCTGATGGTGCTTTAGCAAGAGCACAGGCTAGCCTAAGAGCTAAAAGAAATCAGCTTTTAGCAGAGACAGACTTTTATGCTTTATCTGATGTTACTATGTCATCTGACATGGAAACATACAGACAAGAGCTAAGGGACCTGCCAGATGGAAAAGATACTGTTGATAAGTGTAATAACGCTACATTTCCAGACAAGCCATAATTAAATGGCTAGAAAAAAACCTCTCTTTGGTGTTAATACATACATCAAAAAAACACAAAAGAAAAGACCTGGAAGACATGCGAAAAGACCAAATAAACATAAAAAGAGGACAATGAAAAAATATATAGGACAAGGTAGATAATGGCAACGACATTACAAACAGGTGCATTAGCACCAGGACAAACACAACAAACTGGCAGTAAAAAAGCTGTAAGTTTAATTGATAGTTTATTAAATCAACCAACATTACCTCAAAATACAGTAATAACTCCAACAGCACAAAGTGTTCAAACTAATGAACTTTTATCTACACCAGGTGTAACAGGCACTGCAGCTGCACAAACAACAGCCGCAACAGCACCAACTGCAACTGGAACTACGGGAGCAACCCCTACAGCTGTATCTACGGTAACACCAGCCACTGCAGCACAAGTAACACCAGCTACCGTTGGGACTGCAGCAACTATGGCAGCTGCACAAGGAACTGTAACAGCTCCTATGACTGCAGCACAACAATCATTAGCTAGTTTAGATCCTAGAGCAACAGTTCAAGGTCAATTAGAAAGTATATCTAGTGATATAGAAACATCATTAGCACAAGGATCACCTTTACCTGCATTTGCTAGAGGAGCTGCTGAAGCTGCAAAAGCAACTATGCAAGCTAGAGGATTAGGTTCTTCTACAATGTTAGCTGAAGCATTAGCAGAAGGTATATTAAGATCATCTATACCAATAGCACAACAAGATGCTGCTACATATAAACAAGTTATATTTCAAAACTTAGCTAACAACCAACAAGCTGCTGTTGTAAATGCACAATCATATCTGCAAATGGATATGGCAAACTTGTCTAATAATCAGCAAGCTAATTTACAAAATTTACAAACAAGACAACAAGTATTATTAACTGATAATGCAGCTAGAAATGCAGCACAACAATTTAATGCAACTAGTCAAAATCAAGTCAATCAATTTTATAGTAATTTAAATACAACAATACAAGAACAAAATAATAGAAGACTTGATGCAATGAATCAGTTTAACTCAGCAGAATTAAATAAAGTTTCAGCATTAAATGCAAAAAATGCTACAGCTGTTGCTGATGCAAATGCACAAAGAGAAGCTGCAATATCACAATTTAATGCTACACTATCTGATCAAAGACAAAGATTTAATGTTGAAAATCAAAGAGTAATTGATCAATCAAATGTTACTTGGAGAAGACAATTAAATACAGCTAATACAGGTGCTATAAATGCTGCCAACCAAACTAACGCAGAAAATTTATTAAATTTAAGTAACTATGCACTGTCTGCTTTATGGCAACAATGGAGAGATGAAGCATCTTGGATAAATACTTCTTCTCAAAATGAGGCTAATAGAAATCACAACTTAGCAATAGCTGCACTAGAAAGAACAACAAGTTTAGATTTACAAAGTAATGCACAGAAACAAGCTCTGTATGGATTACTTGGACAATTTGGTATGTCTGTATTTTCTAAATATGGAACACCATAGGAGTATAAATGATAAACAAAACAAAAGATTTATTTAATACTGCATCTAAAAAAGTTGCAGATTTTTTTACATCTAAATCTGATAGAGACATAGATTCAATGGATCCTAATCCAGGTGGAACTTATGAAGATGGGGTATTTAAAAAAGCACCTAGAAATATTGGTCAAAAAGTATTAGGTGCTGTTAAAGATGCAACAAAAGATTTAAGTTCTTATGGAAATAGAATAAAAGTTTATAATCAGTATTTAAAAACAATGAATAATTATAAACAATATAAAACTAATTTATCAGGAAAAGTTGGTAATCTCGGAATGATGTCACCAGGTTCAGCAAGAAGAATTTCTGGACCACAACAAACAAGTTATGAACAAAAACTTGCAGAATGGAATAGAAGAATGAGAGAGTTTTCTATTAGAAAATATTATGCAAGTTTAGGGAAAAGAAAATAATGTCTATAATAAAAGAAGATAATATAAAACAACCAGAGTACGATCCATTTGATGCACCAATACCAGGACAGTCTTTAACAGATACTCCAGGCAATTATCCTTGGGAACATCCACCAAAAACAGTTGATCCTGAAGAAGCATTAGATAAATTTTGGAATAGATTAACTGATCCTGAAGTTGCAGAAGAAATAATTTTAATGATGGAAGCAGGAGTTCCTGTAGAAGCATTAGCAAGAATATTAACATTTACAGGATTTGCAGAAGGTGAGTTTACTCCTGATGTAGGATTTTTAACAATAGAACCATTAATGAAAATGATAGCTGCAATCGGTATGAGAGCAGGTGTTAAAAATTTAAACATATCTTTAGAAGATTTTAGTAACAAAGAAACAATAAAAAGTATGTTAAGTTTAAAAGAAGTTAATGAAAGAATAGAAGAAGTAGTAGATGAAAAAAAACAAGAGCAACCAAAAGGATTAATGGCTGCTCCAAAAAGTGAGGAAGAATAATGGCTGATTTTTTAGTACCCTTTTTAACAGGTGGTATAACACAATACTTATCTGATGAAGATGCATCTGATGCATTAAAAGGTAATATTATAGATAACGTTTCAAAAAAATTATATGATGAAGAAATACCACAAGCTGAAAAAGAAATTAGACTTATAAAAGATGTTAGACAAGCTGTAGATAATCAATTTGGACCAGGTGTAAGTAAAGCATTTGAAAATATGGGATTCTTTGATAGTGGTGATAGAACAACTACTTTTAATACAATAAGACAATACTTAAATGATTTAAAAAAGAATAGAAATGTTACTGAAGATCAATTTAAAAAACAAGTAAATAAATTATACAAAGATAGCCAAGGTGTAGGCACTGTAGCTACAGAAGCAGCACAGCAATTTAAAAATCAATTTGGTGGAGCATCTCCATTAGATTTAAGAATAACACAATTAGAAAATAGAAAAACAAAAGTTAATGAGTTATTTAATGATAGATCAAACATAAGAGATTTAATTGTATCACCAAGTGCACCTAAAGAAGGTATAAGAGGTGCGTTATTTGGGGATAGAGTAACTCCTGGTGATGTGCCAGGTGCTATGGCTAGAATAACTGAAGCAACTAAAGTAGATACTCCTGATGTAACTACAGAAGACAGGGATGCTACTAAGAGTATATTTCCTGAAACGGCTGGTGTTGAAGTATTTGATTTTAATAATACTAAACACACAGGTAGACTTTCAACAGCAAGACAAAATTTTAAAGATCAATTTTATAGTCAAAGTCTGTCTTCATTTAATTTTTCATTTGACAAAGATGATCCCAGACAAAAAACAGCAGATTTTATTATAGCAGGATATGATGAAGCTGTAAAAAATGGATATCCACTTGGGTTAGTTGATTATGCTAGAGAGAGATATATTGATTTTGTTTTATCTAATCAATTTGGTATAACTGGATATTTATCTAAAACTGCAGGCACAACAAAACAAGTACAACCAGGCACAGCTAAAGGAACAGAGACAGGAACTAAAGTAACAGAAACTCAAACAGTTCTTGGTAGTGAAGATGTAGGTGCTATTAGTGCAAAACGTGCAGAAGGTGAAACAGCTAAAGAAGCAGCAGAAAAAACAGAAAAAGTAAGTGTACCTAAATCAACTGTAAAAGTTAATATAGGAACTGGTGATTCTGCACCTGACCCATCTGAATTAAATCAAAATGCACCAGGACTACAGCTTGCTAATGATGGTATGTTATATTCAAAAGGAAAAGCA
>VTLG01001497.1_pt1 | contig 11262 bp, 8 predicted proteins | sample 4694571 | NCBI WGS metagenome assembly VTLG01 (sample SAMN12604809, study PRJNA352737) | marine metagenome | biome: ENVO:00000447; feature: ENVO:00000209|ENVO:00000569|ENVO:01000036; material: ENVO:00002151; isolation source: viral sequences binned using virsorter ... | reverse complement strand
GCATTAATTGGTGGAGGTTTTCCTTTATTGTTCGGAGCTGGTGGTTTAAGTTCTGTTCTTGGAGGTTTAGCAGGTGGTGTTGGAGGAGCCCTCGCACCAGGTGGTGGTTTTGCTGCTTCTATTGCTGCTACTGCTTTTGCTGCTCAAATAACTAAAGCACAAGAATTTGATAAAGCTATAAAAAAACTAAATAGGTCAATAGCAGCTACAGGAAATCAATCTCAATTCACCGCAGGTCAGATAAGAGAATTTGCTAAATCAATGGATATGACAAAAGAGGAAGCATTAGAAGCATTAAAGGCATTTGAACAGTTTGGTGCTTCTGCTCGTATTTCTTTATCCAAAGTATTTGGAGATGAAGCTACTTTTAATATGCTTGCCAGTTTAAAAGATAATGCTGCGATATTGAGTCAAATGGATCAAATTACAAAAAATTTAGGATTTGAACAGGCAGGACTTGTTTTAGAAATTTTAAATACACAAGGAGCAAGAGCAGCAGAAAATAAAATTTTAGAACTTACTGTTAAAAAGAATAAAGCATTAAATCTTCAGATTAAAGAACGAGTAGGAGCAGAAGGTCGTTTAAGAAAGATAAGAAAAGAACAAAGATTAGAGGATGAGTTAAGAGTTCAACAAGAGATTAATAATGCAAAAACTATTTTAGAATTACAAATAAGAAGAACAGAAGAACTTAGAAAACAATCAATTATAAAAGCACCTACTGATGAATTACAAAGACTACTTGATCCATTAAATCAAGTAAATGCTTTAGCTCAAAGCATCGGAAGTAGTTTTCAAGAATCATTTAAAGGAATTATTACTGGCTCAATGACGGCTCAAGCAGCTTTGCGTAATCTTTTTATGCGTACAGCAGATCATTTTGCAGATATGGCAGCACAGATATTAGCAAACCAAATCAAAGCTGGAATTCTTGGTCTATTTCAAAATTTTATGGGCATTGGTCCTTTAGGAAATACTTTATCGAGAGCAACAAATACAAGTGTTGCTGCTACAGGTATCCCTAGTGGTGATGACTTACTTCCAGGATCTTTTGGAATATCTACTATAAATAGATCAACACCTAATGTCCGAGGATCAGGAATGTTTGGGAGAAGAGCTAATGGTGGGCCAGTAATGAGAGGAGGAAGTTACATCGTAGGAGAACGTGGCCCAGAAATGTTTAGTCCAAGGTCATCTGGAATGATCACACCAAATCATGAACTTGGTGGTTCAACAAATATAGTTGTAAATGTAGATGCTTCTGGCTCTTCTGTTGAAGGAAATGATCTACAAGCTAACCAGTTTGGTAATGTATTAGCAGCAGCTATACAAGCTGAACTTATTAATCAGAAACGTTCTGGTGGTCTTTTATCTAATACTTAATTATGGCTTCTTTTCCTACCACAGTTCAACCAGCTTACAGTTTTCAAAAAGCAAGTAGACCGAATGTACAGACTGTAGTATTTGCTGATGGTTTTCAACAACGTCAACTTATAGGAATAGCAGCACATCAAAATAAAAAATTTCTAAATTTAATTTTTAATGTTTCAGAGACAGAAAGTGATGAAATTGAATATTTTTTAAATGAAAGGGCATTAGATCAGGCATCATTTACTTTTACTCCACCTGGAGAAGAATCAGTAAAAACAGGAACTTATAGCCAAAGTGGAACTACAATCACTGTTACGATTGCTGCTCATCAATTATTTGCAAACGATTCGATTACTATAGATTTCACTTCTGGCACTGCATCTGATGGTACATTTTCTATTGTGTCTTTAACTGATGCAAATACTTTTGTTGTTACTGCTAGTGCTAGTGCAACAACATCTGGCAATTGCACAGTTACTAAACCTGGTACAGCAAATTTTATCTGTAAAAATTGGTCTAAAACAATTCCTTATAAAAATAGAGCTACAATAAATGCAACATTTGAGGAGGTGTTTGAACCATAATGGCAATACCTACTGAAGAGCTACAAAAAATTAATCCTAGTGCAAAAATAGAATTGTTTGAGATACATCTTGTTGCTGCATTACATGGCAGTAACGATGTAAGTAGATTTCATAATGGAATAAATATGAACACAACATATAATGTTATTTTTCAAGGTAATACATATCAGAGAATACCAATTGAAGCTAATGGATTTGAATATTCAATAGAAAGAAAAACATTACCAAGACCAACAGTAAGGATTAGTAACCTGTTATCAACTGTTACGGCATTAATGACTCAGGCAAATCTGACGACACCTAAAAATGATCTTAATGGTGCGAAATTCAAAAGAATTACAACATTATTAAAGTTTATTGATAATGAAAATTTTGCTTCTGGCACAAATCCATTCGGAACACCTGCTAATAATACATATGAAAATCAAACATTTTTTATAGATAGAAAAACTATTGAAAGTAAAAATTTTGTTGAATTTGAACTTGCAATGTCTTTAGACTTGCAAAATCGTAATGCACCTAAGAGAATAATTACAAGAAAAGATTTTCCTTCTGTTGGTACTTTCGCATGAATACTTGGCAAGAACAAGCTTTACATCATGCTAAAACTTTATTACCACAAGAATCATGTGGTTTAGTTTTAGATATTGATGGTAAGGAAGAGTATTATCCTTGTAAAAATATATCTGTTGAGGGTGTAAATAGTTTTCTTATCGATCCAGATGATTGGGCAAAAGCCGAAGAAATTGGAACTGTATTACATATTTGTCACTCGCATCCAGATGGTAATTTAACTGCATCAGAAGAGGATATAAAAAATTGTGATTTTATTGGTTTATCTTGGTTTATTTTTGATCCAGAAAATGATGAATGTATAGAACTCAAACCCAAAAAACATAAACCTATGCTTGGAAAAGATAAATTTATTGATAGAAAAAGAAGAGAAGATGAACAAGGATTAAGGAAAATAAAAGTTTATGGAAGGTTAGCAGAGTATGTAGGCTGGCACGTTAATTATGCAGATGTTAAAAATATGAAAGATGTTTATAAGTATTTAGTTTGTAATTATCCAAAAATAGAATCACATATTATGGAAAATATGTACAGAATTACGATTAATAATGATGTGATTAAAACTGAAGAAGATTTGCTTGTAAAAAATGAGGGTGAAATAAAAATAATACCAATTGTATCTGGATCGGCTTGGTGGTTTCTTGCACCTATTTTTGTTGGAGCAGGTGCTGCTGCTGTTACTGTTGCTGCAACAGCTACATCATTTGCATTTGTCCTTGGTTCAGCTTTGATAGCAACTGGAGTTTCTATGGGAATACAAGGTGTTACTAATTTATTATTTCCACAACAAACTCCTCAAATTAGTTTTTCAGGATTAAGTGAAACAGATACAAGGGTTAATTATTCATTTAACGGAATACAAAACGTTAGCCGTAGTGGTGTTTGCATACCTTTGATATATGGAGAGGTATTTTGTGGATCAATCGTTGTTTCATCTGGAACAGATACAGCACCAGTGTTTGCAAATTAGGAGGTTAAATGACATTACCACGCAATAATACTGATTTCCAACATACTCTTTATCAACAAGGTGGAAGTGCGATTCAATATTATGACACTCAAATGGAAGATGGCGAAGTTGGATCTCGTCAGCATTTAACAACGATAGATGTAATATGTGAGGGTGAAATTGCTGGTTTTCCTTCTGCCGTAGATGCTGGACATACGTTAGGCACTGATGATTACAACAGAACAGCACTTAAAGATGTATTTTTAAACAATGTACAGGTTCTACGAGAAACTGCGTCTGATACAGCACCTACTGATGAAGATTTTAATTTTGGAACAACAGAAACCAGACCAGCTTTTGTTGCAAAGGTAGGTAAATCAGATCAAACAAATATTAGAGGTGTTGCAGAAACTGAAAGAGATAGACTTGTGGGTGTAACTGTTACAAAATCACAAGCACAAGTAGTAACAATTACAGATACTAATACAGAGGGAGTAAGAGTTACTATTGGTTTTCCTAGATTACAAAAGATTGAAGATGATGGAAATATAGTAGGTACAACAGTTGATTATAGTATCAAACTTGAAGATGTTAATGGTACTCTTATAAGACAAATAATTCACGATGTATCTGTACAGACTAACTCTTCAATACAACATCTTGGTGCAACAGTAACGGGTAAAAGCACATCACCTTATTTTAAAGATCATATTATTGTTTTTCCTGTTACGGCTGATGGATTAGGAGTAAACGTTGATGCTTCCAGCTTTCCTTTGACACTTACTGTTGAAAGGGTTACTGATGACAGCACAGATGATACATTATTTAATACTTTTGAGTTAACATCTATAACTGAATTAGTTTTTGAACAACCTACTTTTGCTAATACTGCTGTCGCTGCATTACGTTTTGATGCAGAAATTTTTAGATCAGTACCCAATCGTACATATAGAATTAGGGGGAGACTTGTAAAAATACCACATAATGCAACTGTTAGATCAGATGGCTCTTTATCTTTTAGTGGTGATTTTAATGGGACATTAAAAACAACAAAAGAATGGTGTAATGATCCAGCTTGGGTGCTTTATGATCTCATCACTGAATCAAGGGCGGGTTTTGGTGATTTTGTAACTGAAGATGAGGTTGATAAGTTTTCTTTTTATAATGCTTCTTTTTATAATTCAACTTTAATTGATAATGGGCAGGGTGGGACTGGCCCTAGATTTAGCTGTAATATTGTTATTCAAGAATCTACACCTGCTTATACACTTTTAAATAAAATCGCATCAACAATGCGAGCTAGTCTATATTTTGAAGATTCTAAAATTACTGTTGCACAAGATAGACCCACTACATCAAGTTACTTTTTCTCATATGCCAATGTGACAGAAGGTGGTTTTGTCTACACGAGTGCTAGTAAACAAACAAGAGATACAGTCGTTAATGTTAAATATTTTCAAAATGAAACTAGAACTTTTGAATATGAAACTGTAGAAGATACTGCTTCTAATCAAGCAAAATTTGGTGTGGTTGTAAAAAATATAGAAGCTATAGGTTGTAGTGACCAAGCACAAGCACGAAGAATGGGTTTATGGCATCTTTATACACAAAATAATGAAACGGAAACAGTGGCATTTACTACAACTGCTGATGCTGGATCTTTAATTAGACCTATGCAGGTGGTTACAATTCAAGATCCTGTGCGTAGTGGAATAAGAAGGTCAGGAAGAATAGCAGCAGCTACTACAACAGAAATTACTGTTGATAATACAAAAGATTTACCAACTGAAGTAGTAACTGGAGATAAATTATCAGTGATACTTAGTAATGGTACTTTAGAAACCCAAACAATATCTACAATATCTGGATCTGTAATCACAGTGTCAAGTGCATTTGCTTCAGCACCACAAGCAAATAGTGTTTGGTTACTAGAAAGAGCAGCATCTATTACAGAAGATTTTAGAGTTTTAAGTGTTAAAGAAGAAAATAATTTATTTACAATCACAGGAATATTTCATAATTCTGATAAATATGATTTTGTAGAAGATGGTTCAGCAATAACTATACCTGTAATAAAAAATCTTATTGAAACAAAATTACCACCAAGTAACTTATCTGCACAAGAATTAATTGTGGTTTTGGGTGATAGAGCCGTTAGTAAAATATTATTAAGTTGGTCGCCAGTTGCAGGTGTTTCTCAATATTCAGTAAAACATAAATTAAATAATGGTAGTTTTCAAACAACTATTGTACAAAGTCCAGTTTTTGAAATATTTGATAGTGAACTTGGAACTTATAAATTTGAAGTTTTCAGTTATAACGCTTTATTTGAACCAAGTTTAACACCTTCATCACTTGAATTAATAGCTGAAGGTAAAACAGCAGTTCCAGCAGATGTTCAAAATGTAAGAATCGAACCATTATCAGATGAATTTTTAAGAATACGTTTTGATAAATCAACAGATGTTGATGTAACTCATGGTGGAAACGTGGTAATCCGAAGTTCTAATCTTACATCTGGTGCGACTTTTACAAATTCTGTTGATGTCATTCCTCAACTTCCAGGATCAGTTAGTGAGTCAATCGTTCCAAATATTGTAAATGGTACATATCTTCTTAAGTTTAGAGATGATGGTGGTCGTTTAAGTGCTGGCGATGCTTCAGTAGTTGTTATATCAACACAACCAAACGCATTTCCTAAATTGACTGTTTTAGAAGATAGAGAGGACAATGATTCACCACCATTTCAAGGCACAAAAGTTGATTGTTTTTTCAGTGATGATGTGAATGGTCTTGTTCTTGGTTCATTAGAAACTCTTGACAGCCAAACAGATTTTGATGCTATTGCTGATTTTGATTTCCTTGGTGCTGTTGATATTACTGGAGGTTCATATAGTTTTGCAAATACTTTAGATTTAGGAGGAAAACAACCTTTAAGATTACGCAGACACATGGTTACTCAAGGTTTTTATCCTAATGATTTATTTGATAAAAGAACCGCCTTAATAAATACATGGGATGACTTTGATCAGGCAACTGCTTTTAGTGTTGGAGCGTCTTTATTAGTAGCGACAACTGACCAAGACCCTGATTTGTCAGTTTCTGCTACTTATGCAATATCTGGAACAACAATAACAATAACAAAAACTGATCATGGATACTCTGCGGGTAGTTTTGTTACTGTTGATTTTACATCTGGAACGGGTGTTGATGGTGACTATAAAATTCAAAGTGTGCCAAGTGCAAACACATTCACACTTACCTCTGCAACTTCATTGACTACAAGTGGTAATTGCATATATAGTGCTGAATTTTCACAATTTAATCCTTTTGTAAATGGTGTATATGTTGCAAGAGGATTTAAGTTTAGATGTGATATGGATTCAGACGACCCAGCACAAAGTATTGAAATAGATCAACTTGGATATACAGCCGAATTAGAAAGCAGGACAGAAACAAGTCTTGGTAATGCTGGAGCAACAAATGGTTTGATTGCCTCTGGTACATCTACAAAATCAGTGACTTTCACTAATAGTTTCTTTACAGGTCAATCTGGCACTAGCGTTGCAGCAGATAGTGTTAAACCTTCTGTTGGTATTACGATTGAAAATGGACAGGCTGGTGATTTCTTCACAATCCCAAGTATCACCTCAACAGGATTTACAATAAATGTAAAAAATAGAGATACTTCTGGCAATGAAACTTTTGTAAATAGAGATTTCAAATACGCTGCCACTGGATTTGGGCGTGGTAGTTAATTTTAAAGTAGGATATACTTAGATAAAAATTTGGATTAGACAATGAGCCAAAATGATTTTGTAATAGATAATGGAACTGGACAAGCTGTCCGTTTAGATTTACAAGGTGCTTTTCAAGCTGTTGCAACTAACAACTCTGGAGCGTCTGCACCATCTACTAACTACGCAAGTCAATTTTTTGCTAATACCACCTCGGGTATTATGCAAATCAATAATACATCTGGAAACGCATTTATAAATTTATTTACGCTTACTGGTGGTCCAGCCTTTGCTGTTGATGGAACGATAAACTCTGTAAATATTGGTAAAGGTGCAAACTCTGTTGCTGGTAACACTGTTCTTGGAGAAAGTGCTTTAAATGCTTCTGTTAGTGGTGGAAATAACACTGCTATTGGTAAACAGGCTTTACTTTCATTAACTTCTGGAACTCAAAATACTGGTGTTGGTGCTGAATCCTTAGAAGCAAATACCACTGGTTCTGCGAATGTCGCTGTAGGACTTCGAGCTTTAGAAGCCAACTCAACTGGAGCAAACAATACAGCTTTAGGTGCTTTAACTCTTGATGCTAACACAACAGCCGACAACAATACAGCCGTAGGCTATAACTCTTTAGGAGCAAACACAACTGGTGAGAGAAGTACATCCGTAGGAGTTAGATCCTTAGAAAATCAAACAACAGGAACACTTAATACTGCTTATGGTTATGAATCTGGTCAAGCAAATAATGCAACTGGTATTACTGCTATAGGTTATAAAGCTTTGGAAGCAAACACAACTGCTAATTACAATACTGCTATAGGATTTGAGGCACTGCAAAACAATACAACTGGGGGGGCAAGTGGGCCGAATGTAGCTGTTGGTAAGTTTGCATTAACTAATAACACAACAGCAGATAATAACACAGCAGTAGGAACAGCTGCTTTACTATCAAACACAACTGGAGCTTCAAACGTAGCTGTAGGAACTTTTACATTAGATGCTAATACGACAGCAAGTAACAATACAGCAGTTGGATTTAATTCTGGAACAGAAATAACAACTGGGGCAGATAATACAATCGTTGGTGCTTCTGCTTTAGATGCTCTAACAACTGGTTCTAGTAACGTAGCAGTGGGCTATCGTGCCTTAACTCTTGCCACTACATCTAGTAACAATACAGCCGTTGGTACTGATGCTTTATTATTAAACACAACTGGAACAGCTAATACAGCTTTAGGTACTTCAGCGTTAGACGCAAATACGACTGCTGATAGTAATACGGCTATTGGTTTTAACTCACTTGGAGCAAACACAACTGGAACTTCTAACACTGCTGTTGGTAAAGGATGTTTAGACGCAAATACAACAGCTAATAACAATACTGCGGTAGGACAATCATCTTTAGGTGGAAATACAACAGGAGCAAATAATACTGCTATGGGTAGTGGTGCATTAGAAAACAATACAACAGCTTCTAACAATACAGCTTTTGGTAATTTTGCATTAGGAGTAAACACAACTGGTACTCAAAACGTAGCCGTGGGAGCTGGAGCATTAGATGCAAATACTACTGCAAATGATAATACTGCTGTTGGACATAACTCTTTAACAAAAAATACAACAGGTGCTGCAAATACAGGTGTTGGAAGAGGTGTATTATCAGAAAATACAACAGCAAGTAATAATACTGGCCTTGGTTATTTTGCTTTAGTCAATAACACAACAGGAGCAGGTAACGTAGCGGTAGGTGCTCTTACTTTAGATGCAAACACAACTGCAAGTTTTAATACTGGTATTGGTTATGCTGTCTTATCAACAAACACAACTGGTGATTTTTTAACAGGTGTAGGTTCTGGGGCTTTAGCAGCAAACACGACAGGAACAAATAATACTGCTGTTGGTAGAGATGCTTTAGCAGCAAACACAACTGCTAGTAACAATACTGCTGTTGGTAGGGAAGCTTTGCTTTCAAACACAACTGGAACATCAAACGTAGCCGTTGGATCGGAAGCTTTAGATGCTTGTACAACTGGTGCAGCTAATTGTGGGATTGGTAGTGGTGCTTTGGGTGCATCTACAACAGCAAGTAATAATGTGGCAGTCGGTCATGATGCTATGTCAACTGTTACTTCAGGAGCTAATGTAGCCATTGGAGTTAGAGCTATGCAAAATGCTACTTCTGCTGAAGATAATGTTTGCATTGGTTATCAAACTGGCGATGGTATATCTACTGGCGACAAAAATATATTGATTGGTCATGGTACTGAGGTTTCTAGTGGTTCTGTTGACATTGAGTATACAATCGGAACTGGCTTAACTGGTAAGGGTTCACAGCAAATGTTCTTAGGTGGTAATTTAGGAACATTTAATGAAGCAAATGAGAGTCATTTTGATACAACATCTGATGAAAGAATCAAAAAAAATATAGTTAATTACGACACTGGTTTATCAATAATCAACCAATTACAGGTAAGAAATTTTGAATATAAAACAGAAGATGAAATAATTACAGATAATCCAGAATTAAAAGATGTTATTAAATCTGCTGTTGTAAATAAAACAGGTACACAAACTGGCTTAATAGCACAGGAAGCTGAAAAAGTTTTAGCAAGCACTGTAATTACATCATCAACTGGTGTTAAAACATTACATTCAGATGATATTTTCTGGCATATGTTAAATGCAATAAAAGAGTTATCCGCAAAAGTCACAGCCCTCGAAGCAGGGTAAACTGTAAACAACTACTTTTTTAATTATGGAAGAAAGAACCGCAGATGAAATTGCAGAAATTTTTACTGCTGCTGGCGATAGCGTAACTGTTATCGGAACTGCACAAACATCAGATGAAACTGATGCTGATTTTAAAGACAAAATCAAGCGTAATGTAGAGCATCTTGAAATCATCAAGGCTTACAAAAAACTTGATGAAACAACTTCTATCTGGACATCAGAAGATTTCACTGCTATTGATGCAGCTATAACTGCTGGCAAAAAACTTTACTAAATTATGAATTTACAAGAAAGATTACAACAACTTGCTCAACAAAGAGAGCAATTATGGATTGCTTTGCATGAGACTAACGGAGCGATGAAGATTTTGGAACAGCAGATTCTTGAGACTCAAGCTGTACCCGAATCAACCCAGCCATCAGATACAGAGGCATCAACCCCACAAGAAGCAACAGCACCATCAGAGTAAGTGGTGCTACCATCTTATTAAGAACTTCTTTGACCATGTTTCAAAAAATCGCTAATGTTTTGAGTATTATCTCTTTTGTTATGGTAGCTTCCATGAGTGGTGGAGCGTACTTTGGTTACAAGTATGTAACTTCAGAACAGTTTAAATCAAGGGTTATGAATGAAATTCTTGGAAATGTACAAGGAATGATGCCAAAAATATTAGATAATGGTCTACCTAAAATGACAGGTCCATCAATGCCGATAATCAAATGAATGAATGGAAATACCTAAAATAAGTATTCCCGATATATATATTCCAAACGTACCAACTCCCTATACTCCTCATTATTTAACCATTACAAAGCCACCAGATATAGATGTTCCTGGTTGCACTTATCAGCATCGAGATATAAAAAATACTGGCAATCGTAATTTATTATTAGATGACCCTAATGGTGTGTTTACAACGTGTGATTTTCCGTTTCCTAGTTTTATTCCTCTTGACTATACACCTGAGAATCTTGTCATTACAGAAGAACCGCTTGTTGATAATGAACCACCGCCCTTACCTGAGACAGAGCAGCCAAAAATTCCTCCACCACCTAACCCTCCCCCACCAGATTTTTCTCCTTGCCCTGGTAAAAACGATCAAAGAGTAGGAGACTTTCGTAACGATAAAAAGTTAGAACGTGTTATCGGACATGAAAGAGGGCAAGATGGAAGAGAATGTATAACTCTTTATGAAGCAGTTGAGTGGAAAGAACAATACATTCCTTCTGCTCCACAGTTTGTTGGGGTTTTTAGCCTTGCTTTGGTTGGTGCTTCTGCACCATTGGTACTTCAGCTTGTACGGCCAATAGTTAAACAA
>VTLG01015464.1_pt1 | contig 11263 bp, 17 predicted proteins | sample 4694571 | NCBI WGS metagenome assembly VTLG01 (sample SAMN12604809, study PRJNA352737) | marine metagenome | biome: ENVO:00000447; feature: ENVO:00000209|ENVO:00000569|ENVO:01000036; material: ENVO:00002151; isolation source: viral sequences binned using virsorter ... | reverse complement strand
ACTATAGAATAGTCTTCCTCACATCCATAGTCTTCACCACTGAAGTCACACCCCCAGATAAGTTCTGTCTGACAGTGCCAACATTTCATATGCCTAGAAGTTTACGTTGTCTTTCAAAGTATCCGTGTAGAATCCATGAACTACTGTTCATTTTATCTGTGCCACCGATACCCCATTCAAACTTCACTCTATCATGGTTTGCAAATTTGTCAAGTTCAGGTGTGTTACCTTTGGCACGATCACCTCCATTACAGAAGATAACTTCTTGAGATATGTCAAGACATTTCTCTATAGCACCACAGGCAGAATCATCAGCATCATCCCATGATATCACAGCGTCAACCATGTCTAAATGACGTACAATATCTGCACGTTCTGTCCAAGATTGAAAGTATTGTCCTTTCTTTCTTGTCAACCATGGGTCACCGTTGAGACCTACCACCAAGTAGTTTGATAGGTCTTTTGCTCTTGCAAAGTATTGTATGTGACCACTATGTATAGGGTCAAATCCACCTGTTACCAGACTAATCTTATCAAAAAACATTACTTCTTGAAGTATTTGTTTATGACATCTATTTGATCTTGATACTTAGCAATGATATTCAATTCAGTTTCTATTGCCTCTGTGATATCGGAGTGTTCTCCAATACCTACAGGGTTAGTGAGGTAGACTTCTACATTTGCTACATGCTTTTGAATATCTCCTTGTGCATGTGCTAGAAGTGCTCTGATAAGTTGTTCTCTCATTAGATTACCATCCCGTATTGTTCTCTAAGTATTTTTTTGTAAGCTCCGTTAGGATATTCTGCCCTAACTTCCTTCACAAGTTTCAGTTTTTGATATAAGGATGAACTACCACCTAAAGTCAATGACTTTACGATTGTAGCAAGTTCCTTATCATCTATAGGTAAATCCATTTAGTAATAGTGATGTGTACATTATAGCATCAAACAAAAAAAGAGTCTAGTGTTGCAATCTTTTCGACTGACCAACCAATAGCATCTAGTATCGCCTTCAGTGGTTCGATAAATGACTTATCAAACTGTAAATCGTAATCAATATAGGGTGCTAGACCTAGTTCTACAGGGAAATCGTTGATGAATGATATAACATTCTCTCGTATCGGGTTCGGATTTTTTAGATAACAAAATCTAATTTTCTCACCGTTGTTGATTACATTATATTTACCCAACAAATTTTTCTCTTTTAGATAATGATTGAATAAAAGTGATCCTCTGACATGTATTGGTGTTCCTTTCTGGTAGATAGTCAAGTGACTCCTATACTTTGCAACATTGTTACAAGTTCTAGGAAATGCTATGTCAGCAGGGTTCATATTACGAAACTCTGTCCTCATTTTCTTGATATATTCTTGCACATTGTTCTCTGTCTCGTTCATAATGATACTGATAGCATCCTTGATCATCTTACGACATGGTGCAGGGGTAGATGACTTGACTGCTTCAATGCCCATCATCTTCAACTTTGGTTCTGCAAATCTAACTCCCTCTATATCCCATGCATTCAGCATATATCTCTTCTTTGCTGTCCATATACCACGTTCAGCGATGGTTTCTCGCTTCATGAACATCTTTTGTTCGTATGCGTTTACGTACGAGGCCAACGCTTCGTAAGAACTCGAAATATACTTCTCAAGTTCCACCCGACACACCTTATCAATGAACGAAACAATCCCCTCAGTAGTCTTTTCTCTACCTTCGTATACCCTACTGACCAAATCACCCATATGCAGGTAAATAGAATCAGTGTCACTGGCAATAACATAGTCTTTCTCCTCCGTTTTTAGTACTTTGTTCATGTATTGATTGATTTTACGCTCGATCCACCGAATGCTGAACTGACCTCCGAGAGTAATCGCTTCAGCATTCGCAAGCATATAATAACGAAAATAGTTGTTACCGATAGCACCATAGGCACTATTAAGTTGAATCTTTTTCGCCATCTGGATGTTGTTGCACCTTGCGATTTCCTTTTCGAGACGCTTTGTAGGGGTCTTTTCATACTCCTTTTTTGCTTCAAGCATTTTCTTCTTGAAGATAACTCTTTCATTGTAAATTTTCTCCATCAATTTGGGTAGAAAACCACGTTTCTTTGTGGTAAACATGGCACCGTTAGGACACACGGTAACATCTTTGAGACCTGATAGATCTACCTCCTCATTCAACAGTTTATCAACAGAAACTGAAGGGAACCGTTCATCAAGAACTGTCTCAGGAGATATATTATACTGCATTATAAGATGAGGATACAGTGAATTCAAGTCAAAAGACACAACCCAGTCATACATGCCAGGTATAGGTTCTTTTACGTAGGCACCTGCATACTTTTCACTCTTATCATGATCTTTCTTAGGTGGTATGACTATACCTTTCCTCTTCAAGTCGTTGTATATTATCATATCCCACATACGAACTTGATAAAACACATCAGTAAAGTTTACCTTTGCGTCAAATGCCATAGTGATAGCAAGTTCTATCAATTTCATCTTCTCTTCTAGTCCGTCAACTAATCTAACGTCTTGTACGTTGTAATCTACGAACTTATTCCATGCTTTTGTGTAGAAATCCTTGAATGTATCATATTCTGAGTGATCAAGTTTCTTCTTCCCTAGTTCCACTTCACCAATATAATCAAGTCTGTATGATTCTTGTGCCTTGTATGTGAATTTTTTGTACAAATCTAGGTAATCAAGCACAGTCACACCACCAATATCATAAACAAGATGTGGTCTACCTGCCATGTAGATCTCTTCATGTGTAACCAATCCCCATGGTGACAGTTTCTTACATGCTTTGTCACCTAATACTCTTGTAATTCTCTTAGCAAGGTATGGTATGTCATATAATTGACAGTTCCACCCTGTGACTACCTCTGGTGGTGTCTTAGACCAGTAATTTATGAAGTGTGTGAGCATATCATACTCGTCATTACACTGCACATACTTGACCATCTTGTCTTGTGTCCTGTAAGGACCTACACCAAACGTCAAAATACGTTTAGTGTTGTAATCTTGTAGTGAAATGAGCAGCATCTCTTCATCACACTTCTCCACAGTGGGAAATCCACCCTCAGATTTGACCTCGATGTCAATCGTGACGAGATTCATTTTCTTGAGATCAAATTTTATCTCATTCTCTGGGTATCTGTCAGAAATATATTGATATATGTACCTATTGTTGCCATATATCTCAAAATTTTCTACGTTTTCATGACTTCTAATAAATTCTCTGGTCTCTCTTACTGTGCCAGGTTGTATGCTCTGCACATACTTACCATCTAGAGTCTTATATTTTGTCTTTTTCTTACTAGGAACGAACATCGTAGGTTGAAAAGACTCCCTTGATGTAAAACTTTTTCCATTTTCATACCCACGGACGAGAAAATCATTCCCGACCATCTGCACGTTTGTATAATATCTCACTTACTTAGCAATTAATGCTTGATACTTGTCAAGTTGTGTTTTATCTGGTTCTATTATAGTAAGAAAACTGTCTGAGTGCACCATCATTTCTCTTTGCATAGTAAATGATGGCCATGACTCAAGAAATTCACCCTTCAATTCAAAAGGGTCTATGAGTTTACAATCTGGTTCACCCATTTCAGATCCAACCTCTTCTAATCTTGCGATAAGAACGAGGTTGTTCTTGAATAATATAATTTTGATCATAATGAAAGACTTCTAGATTTCAAGTTTACCACAACTGTACGTACTTTGTCAATGTAACCTTGATTTCTAAGTTCTTTGAAGACCATATTTTCAAAACCATACTCACCATATTTCTGTAGAGACACTGATCTACTATCCCTTAGTTTCTTGACCAGTTCTCTCAATCCCTCTGCATTTTCATTCTTGATAAATGCATCTATTCTAGTCTTGAAGTTGTTTACTTTTTTCTCAATTTCTTTTTCTTCAACCTCACCCTCTATTCTTTCTGGTCTCTGTATCCATGTCTTCTTCATCAGACTATACACACCTTGACTCTTCTTACGTGTGACTTTTGGTCTCTCAATATATGGTTCTGCTTTGACACCATACATTGTGACATTGTGAGTCAATTCCCATAAAGTTTTCTTGTCCATGTAATATTGGTCAAGTAAGTCTGGGTTACAATCAGGTATGAACTTAGGATCTACAACGATATGCACATCCAGATCAGAGTATTGTGTGTAATTATACCCTGCGTTACCACCTAGTAAGAGCACATCAACGATAGCTCTGTCATCTAAGTCAACGTATGCAGCGAATGCTTCTGCAAAATTCATCAATGCCTCGTTCACCTCAGGCTTGAGAGAATCCCCAACCCAGAAGACTGGATTGAGGATCTCTGTAAACCTAAGAGTCAGTGACTCTCTAAGGTCTTTGGGTTTGATATGTCGTAAGACTCTTGAATACATGTATGTATTTAGAGCCAATCTTTTCGCTGCTGTGTCTCTGGTATAACCTTTTCAATGTCTATGAGTAATAGACCGTCCTCAAACCTGACATCTTTGACAACAAGTTCTTCTGGTAGTGACCACGCACGAGTGAATGCTCGTTGTGCTAGTCCTCGGTGCATGTATTCATGCTCTACTCCGTCTTCCTTCTTGCCCTCTATCACAAGTTGTCCTTCTTGTGTATAGACTTTTAGGTTCTCTTTCTTGAACCCTGCTGCTGCTATCTCTACCCTATATTCATGGTTAGATAATTTTATAGTATTATAAGGTGGATAGTTTTGAATTGGTGTGTCGAATTTCGTTTGCCATTCGTCAAAACCAATCATATTTCTTCTTATCTTTTGAAGATAATCATATGTATCTCCAACAGACAGTGTGATACTTCCATCAGTACCAAACATGGTGACCTCCTTGAGCGTCTAAGTTGTAATGTCCCCGTAGGCGACACTACTAATTATACACGATGCTTATTTTCTAAGGTTCGGTTATTGGGGTTCGGGTGATCTTTTCTTTCCAATATTGTACTTTGTTTCAAGAACCCAATTATTTTTTTCTTTGTATGATATAACTTTGATTTGGTTTAGAGGAGCAATGTCAAGTGTATCTTCACTTACTGTGGTTATCAATCCCCAATCGCTCAATAATTGAATAATTCTGTTTCTACGTTGTACATCATTCATACTAAGGTTCGCTTTTTTACCATCAAGAGCAAACAATTCTTTGAAGTGTACAATAAAATACTTACCTTGCTTATGCAATATATGACAACTTTGATATAATTTCTTTTCTTTTCTGGATGCTACTCCAATTCTTGTGAGAGTTTCTCTTACTTTTAAAAAATCATCTGGTTCGGATAAGAACACCTCAATCATTTTCTCTGGTGACCAATCATACTCAGGTTCCACAATGTTCATTTCAATCCACCAACCTCAAGTTTGTTTCTAATTGTTGTAATTTGTTCTTCAGTTAGAAGTGGGAGAACTTGCTTTGCTTTTTCATTACTATATCCATAGTATGACTTGATGCACTCAAGGTTCTTCAACTCTTCTTTCCTAATCCAAGGTGCAAACCTTTTTTTAGATCTGAGAGTATTTAGATAAAAATCATATTGCAACTGATTATCAAGGTCAATATGCATATTCATCTCATTGACATACATGATGCAATCGAGGTGACCAGATAAACATCTATTGATAATATATGGTGGATATTTCTTTATGCAATCGGGATCTTCCTCCACCAAGTTTTTCTTGGTGCTATTGATAGAGTTCAACCAATCCTTTAGTTCAACGCTCAATGATCCTCTCCTTCAACTCTGGTGTCCAATTATCATAATAACCTGTTTTCATCAATTCTGCTCTTGCTTCTTCTAATTCCTTACGTTTCTGCACAATTAAAAGTGCTAATCCACTGTTTATAATTACCCCTGATACTTCTTCTATTTTAGTAGGGTGTTCATCTAAAAAAATAAAATCAGGATATCTGTCGTTATACACAGCACAAGTGATCTCTAAATCATGTGGAAGGTACGGTGTATCCTCGAATTCATATATGATTACTTCTTTCTCGTCATTCCAATTCACAAGATCATTATCAAAAGATTCAAACCCTTCAAATTTTTTTACTCCAACACGACCATCTAACCATGCTTTCTTTGCATAAGGACATGGTGGTAGGTTGTCAAAGACTTTATTAGGTTTACTAAGAAAGTCCAGAATCCAACTTTGTAGCTTTGGGTTTGATGATGATTCTGTTGTTTTCATAATCTGCTTTGAATTCAAGTTTGACATCAGTAGACCAACACAACTCTTCATAGAGCATGTTCAGTCTTTCCATGTCATCGTATAAGTCTTCTACTTTATCCATGATCTTTTAGGAAATCGCTGAGAGAAGATTGAAACTGACCCTCATTTTCTTTTGGATCAAACTTGTGGTATCCTTTCATTCTCTTCCATTCATTATACATTGCACCTAGTAACCATGATTGAGACAGACTCTTTGCTCCGTTCTCTAAGAGTTCTCGCTGTCTTTTAGTGACATGTTTGTAACCGAGGTAGTCTTCCCTCCAGTTACTGTCATCGTAAGGTTTACTTTGTGTCATAGGTAAAGGTTTTTCCTTTCTTCTGGGTTTCGTTTTCACCAGATCTACCAGGTCTCATCTTTCCAAGTTTGATGTTTCTCTTGGGTAACCCACCTTTTCTGGTTCTCTTTAGTGTAGCACCTTTATCACCTTTTTGCTGCGTTATCACAGAGTCCTGACCATACTTTTTACCTAGAGATTTGACTGCCTTCTTGAACTTTCTCTTACCCATCTTACCAGACTGTATCACATGACTTCTTTCCTTGACTCTTTTAGTCTGACCTGTCTTCTCATCTTTTTCATCATATTTTCCAGTTACTTTAGTTGCACCCTTACCAAACTTACCACGTATATCTCTGTCAAGTTTCTTCGCTCTCGCTCTATTCTCTTTACTAGACAAATTGCCTCTTGATGCTGACATCACAGCAGTACCACCCTTGTCAGACTGTGACTTTAGGCGAGTCATGCTACTCTCCTCTATGTCCACACACTCTATAATGAATTCTCTAAATGTTTTCATAGTTCGTCAGCACAAGTTCCTTTCTTTTCTTTTGTTCTTTGATGTAGTCACCAGTCGATCTCATTGTGTAGGTGTGATCGTACTCTGCTGCTTTCCAATCAGCGAATCTTCTTTTATTTAGATTTGATGAGTTATAACTGACAAGCATATTATTATTTGAAGTACAACATGCTTCAGAGAATCTAGTGTGGTGAAAATACTTGTGCATAGATCCCTTCTTACCGTACAAGTTTGAACCTATCTCATAGGGAGGATCAAGGTATATGAAAGAACCACTTCCACCAAGCATTTCTTCGTAGGATAAGTTAGTTATTTTCCAATACTTGATGAGGTCTTGATAACCTGATAACTTTTCTATACCATTCATAGAGAAATTAGAATCACTCGCTTGAGCAGAAAATGAACTGTTCTCTCCTAATCCACTAAAACTACATTTGTTTATGACATAAAAAGCAACTGCTCTGTCGATATTGCTACCACTCGAAAGTATCTCCTTCGACTCTATGAATAATTCTTTTGCTTTATCAGGGTCTGGATTATCTTTCTTGATCTCTGTCAACTTTTCCTGTATATCATCTCCTACTAATTGTAATTGAGTCCAAAAATTGTATAATGGTTCATACAAATCATTCACCCAAATCAATAAGTCAGGATAGGTCTTTGTCACCCACAATGAAACTGAACCACCCCCTAAGAATGGTTCTCTAAATTGATCATACTTACTAAGATCAGGGAAGAATTCACTGATCTTTGTGATTGCTCTGCTCTTACCGCCAGGATAACGCAGGGGTGTTTTCAAGTTCTTCATGAATGTAGTCTTCAATTGTTTTACGAGGGAACCAGTTCAAAGCAACTGCTGCTTTGTATACTGATGCAAGTGTTTCTCTTGCTTCACCAGGTCTTTCTGGTATATATTCTATGCTACCAGAAGCACCTTTTGTAATCATATTAGCAAGATCAATGACAGAGGTGTTTTTACCTGTGCCTATATTGATCTCTATACCAGAGAAGTTACACATCATGGCATCTATATTCGCTTCAACAACATCACTAACATGAGTAAAATCTCTACGTTGTAGACCATCACCTACTATGGTAAGTGGTTTACCTGCCTTCTTCTGCTCCAAGAACAGACCAACCACAGGTGCATATAGACCCTTGAGTGGTTGACGATCACCATACACATTGAAGTATCTAAGTGTCACAGTTCTAAGACCATACAAGTTATAGTACATCTGACACATAACCTCTGCAGATCTCTTACTAGCAGAGTAATGATTCAAACAATCAGTAGGCATTGTCTCTTCTAGTGGTGGTTCATTTTTCAAACCATAGAGAGATGATGTGGATGAGTTGACAAACCTCCTCACACCCCATTTTCTTGCACACTCCAACATATTGATGGTGCCTTGAATATTAGTCTCAATACATGCCTGTGGATTTTGCATTGCGACTTGTATTCTACTGAATGCTGCTAGATGGAAGACGGTATCCACACCCTCAAATAGAGGATAGCAAGCATCCATATCACGGATGTCAAAAGAATGATACTCAGCGAGTGGGTTGTTATAAAATTTTTCATTAGATACAGCAGACTCGTTGTCAATTACAACGACTTCGTTGTTTGGATTTTCGCATAGTCTATCGACTATATGTGAACCGATAAAACCCGATCCACCAGTTACTAAACATTTCATTTGAATTCACAGTTACACATGATCTCAGTCAATGCTGCTAATAGATTTATCTCTTGATCAGCAACAAAGGCAGACTGATATTGGTACTTAGCAATAATCAACACTGCCTCAGGTATTGACTTTGGTTTCATCGACTCATAGATTGAGTCGTATACACTTCTAAGTATAGCATTAGTATCATTATCTAGGTTCTGAACTATCCATTTCCTAACATTTGGAAACTCTTTCTTCTTGAGGTAGTCAACGAGTTCTTTTACATTAGAGTCAGTAAGGACTGCTAGTATACCTGTGTCTATCTTACCACCTGCAGAATATCTCTGACATTCATTGAGAACACGTCTCCAGTCAGGAAAGTATTTGTTTATCAGTTCTGCTATAACTCTCTTATCACTCTCTACGTTCTCCTCTTCTAGTATCTGATTTATTCTTGTGAAGAATTGTGCTGCGATAGATGGTTTATCCTGTCTACTAATACTAAAGTCCACAACAGAGCACCTGCTATGGAGTGGTTCGATGATTTTGTTTTTGTAATTGCAAGTAAATATGAATCTACAGTTTTTGTAGAATGCCTCAATGTTCGCTCTAAGAAGGAGTTGTACATCGGAAGTGGTATTGTCTGCTTCGTCGATGATAATGACTTTGTGATTCGCACGAGACGTGAGAGAGACCGTTGACGCAAAGTTCTTCGCTTGGTTACGTACCGTATCCAAGAACCTACCTTCGTCAGAACCGTTGATAACATAATAATCACACCCTAGTTGTTCACATAATGCCTTTGCTACTGTAGTTTTACCAATACCTGGCGGACCTGCAAGCAGTAGATTTGGTATCTGACCTTCATTGATAAACTCCTCAAAAGTTTTTTTGATACTATCGGGGAGAATACAATCTTCAATTGTTCTGGGTCTGTATTTTTCGACCCATATAAAATCACTCATTTTTCACTAGGAGATTCATTGCTAAGACAGTCCTCTTTCCATCTGTAGGAGGAACTGAGTGGTAGAGAGTACCTGGCCACACTACTAGCATACCACTTTTAGGAATAATTTTCAACGTCTGGACACCATCAAAATGAATTGGTGCAGAATTTTGAGACGCTTCAACATAATATGATGCAACGTAAGGACATGGGAAATGTTGATGACTCTTTGTGTAATCATCAGTGTCATACATGATTGCCCAAAAATCTCGTAGATATAATGTTTTCTCAAACCCTGCAAAACCACAGAAAGTTCTATCATAATTTTTTATATTTTTTATTTCTTGCAGTATAGTGTCAATGTATGGTTGAAAGTGTGGGTTTATCTTATGTGTATTTTTTGCACTGTTCCATGCTTTTACATTTGTGGAGTTTCCCTTATCAAATACTTTTCTATGATTTTGTATTATTCTTTTTAGTTTATCATTGTCTAAGTCAAGCATCTTAGTGTACACAGGTACAGATACTAAGACATTTTGACTATTCATTTTTTACCTTGATCATAAAGGTAGATAAGGGATAGAGAGAAAACTACCCAGAAAGTAACTTCAAGTCCGTAATGATTCATGAGTATGTTGAGTCAGGTTCTAATGCTATAAAGTATGTAAGTTTATAATCTGTATTATAGAACCTTGCTAGGTTTTTGCAAGAGATAGAGACCTGATATGTTCCTGTGATAAGTTTGATGTTTTCAATCTTGAAGTTGAATGAGAATGTCTTATCTGTTCTACCTACAACAACAGCAAAATCATTAGATGTATCATTCTTACGATCACTCACAACAAGTTTGACTACACCTGCTTCTCCCACAACTGATAGGTCTGGTAGTCCGAGTATAGATGATGACTTGAGTATCTTTGTTAGTTGTTCTTCGCCAAGAATGAATTGCACATCTTCACTAGGCAGTGCCATCTCTTTCTCTGGTGGTGCAACAATTACACTTGGGTCTGAGAAAAAGTATTTGGATCTGTTTGCTGTTCCTTCCTTGATATGTGCAAACGAATTGTTTGTTGACACATCTATATCTGGAGAACTGCAAAGAGATACAGTATTCAGAAACTGTGGTAGATCATAGATGGCAAAATCTTTTGGAATATATTCTTCTATCTCTGCTTCTGCCAATACATTCTTCATGACAGATATTGTTCGTAATTTCTTACCTTCTTTGAACGCTAGTGACTGATTGATAGTCGTAAAGTTCTGAAGGATTTTCAGTGTTTTGTCAGACAGTTTCATACTTCTTTCTTTGAGTTTCACTATACATGATGTAAGTGAACTTAGTATAGCATGCTATCTGTTTTTTTGCAATCTCTCCACTGCTGTTGATGCTTGTATCGCTGGCACGTCATTCAATCCGTTGATATCAAACCATGGTGCATTCTCCCAATCAAATCCTTCTCCAAAGGTATTGTCTGCCTGTTGCACATACCAATGACACTGAGCATCAGGTATATCTACTGCACAAACTGCCCAGTCATCTGTCCACTGTGGTACCTGTACATATAATACTGGCACATCTGCATACGCTGTGG
>VTLG01010227.1_pt1 | contig 11263 bp, 16 predicted proteins | sample 4694571 | NCBI WGS metagenome assembly VTLG01 (sample SAMN12604809, study PRJNA352737) | marine metagenome | biome: ENVO:00000447; feature: ENVO:00000209|ENVO:00000569|ENVO:01000036; material: ENVO:00002151; isolation source: viral sequences binned using virsorter ... | reverse complement strand
ACAATTGTAATTCTGAAACTTGTGTTGCCGTGAACATCGTTGTTGATCCAAGACGTTTTGCCGTGTTTGTCAATTCGTTCATTTCCGTATTTGTTGCACCGGAAATTGCTTTCACTTTCAACATTCCTTGTTCAAAATCTGCGAACACTTTCACTGACATTGCGCCCATTGCAACAATTGGCGCCGTGAAATTTTGCGTCATTGCTGTTCCGGTTTTTTTCAACAATCGTCCCGTTCTTTTTAACTTACGTTCAAGACGTTTCATTCCTTTGTCGAATCCTTCCGTTAACGCTCCAACTTTTACATTAATTTGTGCCTTTGTTGCCATATTTATTTTGATTCAAGGTTGTTTTGTTTTCTTACTTTTTCAAATTCTGCAAAATATTCATCATATGTTGAATGTTTTATTGCTTTTGTTTCTTCTTTTTCCCACGAAAATTCAATCAAATCACGCGGCTTTATATTTTTACCTTTCGACATTTGAATGTTCAACAACAATGTTGTTTGCCATCTTGTTCGAATCCATTCATTTCGATCGTTATGTTCACGCATTTCAAAAAAACCTTTTAACATAATGAAAAAATCACATGGCAACATATGCCAAAATTCTTCCGGTTTTATGTTCAAATATCCAAATGCGTATTTGACACATTGCGGCCAAGTTAGTTTTTCACCTACTTCGCCGCCTTCTGCTTTTTTCCGTTGTCTTCATCATAATGTGACATTTGACTTTCCAACACCGCAAACACTTCTTCCAAACAATCAAGATTTCCGTCTAATAAATCGGCGATGTCATCAACCGAATATGTAAACGGCACACCCTTCACACGCGCACCATCTGACAAACCACACCACACCAAAACAATTGCATTGTCCAATGTCATGTTTGTTCCTATTTCTGACAATTGTGCCAATGTTGTGTTTGTTTCTTTGCTGTATTTTCTTAATGCAGCCATTCCAAATCGACACGGCAATTTTTTGTCGCCGATGTTTACAATTTTATATTTTACCATTTTCGTTGTTTTATTAAGTTAATAAAAAGTAGATTCCGGCAACGCAAACCAACGAAATGGAATGCGCGCCGTTCACTACAATCAAATTATGAATTCACCACCGGTGTCAATGATCCCGTTCCTTCTAGTGTGCAACTAAAAGTGACGTTGTCTTCTAGGGGACTACTCATTTCAACATTTGTAATAAATGCCGATCCATACCAAGATGTGTCACCAACAACATCCGTTGTCATTTCAACATAGACAATTGCTTGTCTTGCAATTAGTGTTGAAATCAAATCCGTTACGTTTTTAACAGCCGAACTAGCACTATCATTGTATGCAACCAAACCATCTGCGGAAATACTCCATGATTTTTGTGCTTCTAATAATTCACGCCATCCTGCTGATTGTTTGTTTGAAATATCCCTTGTGTTCATTGTCACTGAAAGTGACGAACTTGTTGTGAATGCAAATGCTGTTGCAGCTGCTTCTGTCGCTCCCGTTTTTAATATAAGCGACGTTCCGTTTAATACATTATCTGTTGCCATTTTTTTTCTATTTTTTAATAATTATTATTTTTTTTCTGTTTTCTTTTTTTCAATCACTTCTTTTTTGTCAATTGTTTCTTTGTTTGTTTTTGTTTTTTCTTTACCTGCAATGATTCCTTGTTTCACAAAATATTCAACTTGATTTTCATGAATTATGATCACCGATCCTTTTTTTATAATACTTGAATTCTCTTTGTATTCTTTAATAACAATATGTTTTTCCATTTTCTTTTTTTTATTATTTAACTATTTACGGGATCATATCGACAATCGAAATTTTGTGCCGTCATAAACAAACCATCGTTGGAGTCTATTTCTTGAAATTCGAATGAATTCATCATTGATTTGTATTGTATTGATTGCACAACTATTGTTCCGTATGTCCCCTTTTTTCTATCCAACGCAATTCGAACTTTTTCCGCTAATTCCTCAACCGCTAACGCATTATTGCTAAAACATTTCACAAGTATTGATGCCGTGTTTAATGATGAAACACCACTTTTTGTGTCGTGCGGATCGTCATCGGTATTTTGAAAAACAATATACGGATATTGTGTTTTTGAATTGAAATTGACGTTCGGATATACTCGCGTTGATACTAATGCAGAAACCGCCGCGTTTGTCGTTAAAATATTATATATTGCTTTTCCGATCATACCAATATCAATTTTGCCTTTTTTCCTTTTATGCTGACGACTTTCGTCAATCTTTTTTTGCTTAATTTTTCCAATGTTGACGCTGTTTGCGTCTTCATTAAATTATATGTTTTTGTGACAAATGGATTTGCTGGAATTTTATCCGTTCCAACTTGAACAATGTTCAAATACCATCCACCAATTTCCGGATCTTTAAATCTGCCCATTGTATAACGTGGCCCCACATACACGGCCGGTTGTCTTCTTGATTTTCTTGTTGTAAACAATCCAATTGATTTTTTCAAATTTCCTGACTTTATTTCATATGCAACACGTCCTTTTCCCCGTGGCGCTCGAATACCTTTAAAAAACTTCGGTGTTCGATATACTTTAAATACATCGGCATTTTTTAAAACTGAAACTTCTTGACGCATTTTTTGTCTAACCGGACGCGCTGCCGGACTTAATACTTCACGTGTAAATGCACGATCATTTTTCATTTCTTTTCGTATATTCGCCAATGCTTGCATCACTGATTCAATTCCTTCAATTTCAACTGCTTGTTTATTTATTGCCATAATTACGGAACTATTGTTGTGATTGAACTTTCTGACAATTGTTTCATTTCTCCATTTTTTCCGTTTCCACTTGCGTCCAATATTGTTGGATAAACATCACCATCACCATCACGCCACCATCCGGCCAATTTTGCAGCCGCAGAATGCAAAGACAAATCATTTGGTGTGCCGGAATTATATATTTCTAAAACGTGCGAAGATGTTAATTCATCACTCCAAATACTTTGTTCGTCTTGATAGCCGTCAAAATACATGTCGTTTTTTAACCATAAACCAAATGTTGCCGGTGTTGTTGTGTTTTCCATTGCCACATATGTTCCAACAACTTGAAAATCGACATTGTCAATCAAACCTCCATCAATATATAATTTTAAACTTTCGGCGTCCGGCCCTTCACCGGAATATGTTGCGCAAATATGATGCCAATTTCCTTCATAAATTGACATATCGTCAACTGTAATAACATCAAAATATCCTTGTGTTGAATTGTCATATAATCTAAAACGAATTTTGTTCGTGCTTGTGCAAATTAGATGATATTCACGTTTGTTTGTTTCGTCTTTTGCAAGGAAACCGGCCGTTGTTATATCGTCCGTTTTAAACCATAACGAAATTGAAAATGGCGTATCATCTGATCCAATACCATATGTGAAATTGTTTCCTAAATCAAGATATCCATCCGAATCAAAATATATTGAATAAAGATTTGAAAATTCTGTTGTCAATAAATCATTTCGCATTTCGGTTGTTATTCTTAAAAATGCATTTCGTCCTTCTATTTCTTGAACACCGGTGATATAATAAGCTTGTGAATTGTAAACAGAAAATCCGTTTTGTGATGGATATACTATTCGATAATTATATGCATCAACTTGTTTTGCCTTTATACCTTCATTCCGTATAATAAAAATTGTTTCTTCTTTTGAATTAATTCGTTCGGTGTCATCGTCTTGATATGCTTTTTTGAAATCAATATGTGACGAACAAAAATAATGTGAAACCCACGTCACCGATTCACCACCAAGCGCATCACGTGTTGTTGATTTTTTTTGAATTAAAATTCTTCGATCTAATGTTCCGGCATTATACATTTGTCGAATCGTTGTAATAGTTTATATAATCCATTCCCAATCCATAAACTTTGTATCGATTCATTAAATATGTCGCCGTCATTGGTATTTCTGAAACAATACGTCCTTGAACATAGGGCAAACGATTTTCATACCATTGTGCAACTAAAATCAAACACGCTTGTTTCAATGCCATTGGCACACTCGATGCATCCGCATATCCGGCCGTGTATTTCACCAAGATCGGACGTGCACGTTCTGCAACTGCTGGAAATGTTTTTGATGGCGCCAATGTGATTGTCGATGGTGTTCCATAAATGTTTGCGTCATATACATCGGTTGACAAAAGTGATAAAACATTGCTTGTATTATAATAATCAATTCGTGTCACTGCTGAAATTGGTGAAAAATACAACAAATATGCATCATTCCACGTGTCACAATATTGAATGACATCCGTTTCCAACAACTTTCTGTTTGTGTAGTCTTCAATTGTTTCTTTTGCTGCTAATGCTAGATTTGCAATATATGTGTCATCGTCATTATAATCAACACGCAAATGCGTTTTGCATTCGGCCGTTGTAACGATTGAATTTGTGTTCGGTGTCGCTATATATGCATATCTTGCCATGTGTTTTTTTTTATTTCGTTGATTCGAAAAGGATTCGGACGCATTCGGCATTAACCGCTGAATGCGCCCGTTTTGCCTTTTCTTAATAACTAACTATTACTAATTATTACGCTTCAATTTGTGAATGGAACGATGCCGCTTGAACTGCTGCCGCGTCACATAAACTTGTCACGATCATTCTAGGAATACCAATTCCACCATTAGTGAACGGATCATATAATAAATCTAAACCGCCAAAGGTAGCCATGTGAACTTTTGAGAAATCACCGAACAACGCTTTTTGTTTTGCTGTTGTTCCGTCTGATCCAAGATTTGACGTTGCAAAACCATAATATCCGTTCAACCTTTTGTCACCATTATCCCAAATTGCAGAAACGTTTGAAACTTGTGCTAATTCTTTAACTTTCGCATAGCCTGCCATATTTAAAATATATGCCATTCTTGCGCCATTAATTTCAACCCCTGCCGCTAATGTGTCCGTTTCTAAATCTAAAATTGTTGTTGCACTCATTGCCGCAGTAGATGAAGACGTTGCGTCTGCCAATAAAGATGTCGGCGCGTTTGTAACGTCGCTTTCTGCTAAAAATGCTGATTCCATTGTTGCTGCAATGTTTTGTGCCATGTTTCTTTGCAACGCTGATTCTAATGACGCATTTTGTTTCAATGATTCTGCTGAAACGTTAACAATCGATATTAATTTTTGCGGTGATAATGTCACGTTTGTTGTTGCTCCCGTTCCATCTGCTTCCGTTCCACCCGTTTCCGGCTGCCACGCTGATGTTATTCCACTGATAACCGGAAATTTCATGTTGTTAATTCCACCATAGAAATTTGCTCCCGCTGATGCTAAAACAAGATTTGCTTCTAATTGATCTGTGAATGACATTGTTTCAACTGAATTTTGATTTGCAGTGTCAACATAATCTTGTGCTCTTGTTAATATTGAAGAAGGTATTCCAACACCTTTGAATGTTTGTCCGGTGTAGTGTGCTTCCGAACGTGCTTCTTGATCCATTTCTGCAACGATGCCTTCTAGTCTGCCCGTTGTCGCTTGTGTCATTGCTTCTTGAAAACTGAATCTTTTCAATGTTTTGTCTTCTTTTGTAGAAACTGAAACACCTGCAACGGATGCCGCTCTTTTCAAAATTGCTTCGCTTTTTTCTGCTCTTTCAATTTTTGAATCTATTGAATCAACTGATTTGATTAATTCATCAACCTTTGTTGATTCTTCTGTTGTCAATTCTCTTTCTTCCGTTTCCGCAAGTGTGTGAATTGATTCTAAAGAAACGATCATGCTTGATCTTTCTTCTTTTAATTCCAATGATTTTTTCATCTTTTTTTTATTTACGTTTTAATATACTAATTTTTAATTTTCTTAATTCATTTTTAAAATCGAATTTCAATTCGTCTTTCATTTTTTGTTTGTCTTTGTAATTTATTAATCCACGTTGTGCAACTTGTAAATCGTTCGCATCCGGATATGCTGGCAACGAAACCGGCGAAACGTCATAAAGACGTGCAACTTTGTTGATTGTTCTGACTTCGCCGTCCGGTGTTGATTGCCAAGAATCGTCCGCAATTGTGAATGCAAAACTTGATTGACTAACGTCGCCACGTTCCATTGAAACCAAAAGATCACGGCCCGCAGTAGTGTCCGGAACATCCAATTCATATTGCAAACCTTTTTCCGTTGTTTTTAATCTTAATGTTCCCGATTTTACACGTCCAAGAATAAAATTCGGATCGTGATTGAAATACGCCCTTGTGTCATTTTCAAGAACGTTGTCAAATGCGTTGGGACTTATTGTTTCGCGAAAACCTCCTAAGTCTTCGGACAATTTACCAAATACTGCCGCATGTCCAATGATTGTGTTTTTATTGTTTTTGTTGTCAATTCTTGTTTCTATATCATAATATCTTTTTTCCATAGTATTTGTATTTTTCCATAATTCTGATTTGTCATTTGATGAACGTGAATATTCTGCAATATTGTCATCATTTTCAATGTCTTCTTCAATAATTTCATCATTCACATCGATAATGTCTTTTTGTTCATATTCGTCATCGATTGTTTCTTCTGCGCCTTCATCCGGTGTGTCGTCTTCTTTGATTTTTATTCCTTCAAATTCATCACTTTTGCCATATACAATTGTTATTGTTTCGGCGTCTTCAATAATTTCTTTAACGTGTCTTTTTTCGTTTTTCATGTCTTCTTGATTTTCATAATAATCGGCATTTGCTTCGTCCGATTCTTGTTCGGAATTATATATGCATTCGCCTTTTTCACCGAATTTCCATTTTCCGTTGTCACACTTAATTGATGGCATCGTCTTCGTTTTTTGATTCTGTTATATTTTTTAATGTTGTCATGTTCATTTGCATGAATAGATTGTCCCCTTCATCCACTGAATTCATGTTTTCTTTTCTTCTTATTTCGTTGACGCTTAACGCTCCAATATTTAACATTGTTCGATAATATTCGGCACGTTCTTGCGGATTTCCACGCAATAATGAATTTGTGTTTATTTCAATAAATAGTTTTCCTTTTTCACCATTTGAAAACAATTTTCTTGTCAATTCTGTCTCGAAAATTCGTATATATGGCATCAAACTGAACTGAACGAATTCGCGTGATTGTTCTTGTATATTGTTGAAACTTGATTTTGATAAATCCCTTAATAAATGCGGCGGCAAAGAAAAGCATCTTGCAATTTCTGCAATGGAAAATTCCCTTGAACTAAGGAACTGACTGGCCTCATTTGACAAACTGATCGCATTAAATTTCAATCCTTCTTCCAATACTAATGTTTTGTTTGAATCACCTATTGATGAATAATTCATATTAAAAGAATTACGCAGCCGATCAACGGATTCTTGTGACAATGATGCGTCTGTTTGCAATACGCCGGAAACCTTAGCCCCGTTGCGAAAATATGAATTTGAATATTCCAACAAACCAAGCCCGTTTGAAATTGTGTTTGCTAATGTGTCAATTGGTGACAATCCAACGATACCATCTTTTGACATTGTTTTGAAATGCAACATGTCGAACATATCAATTGTTTGTCCCGTTCCTGCGTCACTATAATATATTATACCTTCTAATATTTTAATTGTGATATTTTGGTGATCTAATGGCATTAATTCAACCGGCTTTCCTTGTTGATTTCTTATAATTTGAACGTATGAATTGCCGTTGACACAAAGATCATACATGCATTTTTGTGTCCAATTGAATTGTGTCATGTATGGATTCGGCTCGTCATGAACTAATTTATACATTGCATGATCCGAACGAATTATTTTGTCGCCGTTTTTTTCTTTTTCACATACATACATTGGTAATTGTGCAACGGATTCCGATAAAATTCGACACGCTTGCCAAACTGCTGAATATGTCATTGCGGTGTTTTCCGAAACAATAATTCCCGATCCTGATTGTGATCGTAATTGTCCGGTTGCATAATCTAAAAATGAACGTTTTTTTGTTGTGAAAAGATTTTGAATTCTTTTTAATATCGACATGTGAAAAATAAAATTTTCACAATTATACGAAAATGAATTGAATCCACCTTGTAGCAATGCTTCATTTCTTCATTCTTCTTTGCATTGTCACACGAAAAGAATCATAATTTGAATATTTTCTTTTGCCAAAATGATGTTCAAATTCTTTTTCCGTTTTTTCATATGCATCAAAATATGTTTTTGATGTTTTGCAATAATGATGAAAACGTTCATCAAATCCACGTGGTGACAACAAAACTAATATTTCAAATTTCATTTTCATAACACTATCAAACCGCGATCATTATATACACTTTCTTCATGTTCATCGGTGAGAAACTCACCGATCGCCATTATACTGGCGACAATTGCATCCACCTTGTCATGACTTCGTCCTTTGTGCACTTTAATATTTTCGGCGGCATCGGTTTGTATTTGAACGTTCTGCAATTGCCATCGTAAAATTGGATTGTTTAAATGATTCAATTCTTTTCCAATGCACATTTTTTCAAAAGTTTTTGAAGGATTTGACATGGATGCATATCCTTGCCCGAAGGGACTAAGATTCAAACCATCCGAAACCAAATTCATCACCAAGCTTGTTGAATTCCAACGATCAAACGCAATTGATTTGATGTCATATTTTTCGGCTAATTTGTGAATGTCTTGTCTTATAAATTCATAATCTTGAACATCGCCTTGTGTTACTTTTAAAAAACCATCCCGTTCCCACTGATTGTATGGAACTTTTTTTCTCATTACTTTTGTAAATACTGCATCACGCGGCACGTAACAAATCGGCAATAAAACGTCTTTTGTCCCTTCATCCATTGGAAAATATAAAACAATTGACGACATGTCTTGTGTTGATGCCAAATCCAAACCACCAAAACACGGCCGTCCAATTAATGATTTCATGTCAATGTCTTCATAATTTTCAAGCCATTTCGCATCTGAAATCCATTTTGAAAAACTTGATGTCCAAATATTCAAATGCAATCTTTTAAAGCTGTTTTCCATTGATACAAGATCAAGCGCCTTTTTTGATTGTTGTTCAAAATATTCTGATGTTACTGAAACGCCAAAATTTGGATTTGCTTTTTTCCAAACTGCCGGATCACTAAAATCGTCATTTTCATCGGCGGCATAAATAACACCAAGAAATGATTCGTCTTCAATTTCTTTTTTTAAAACACGTTTGCAATATTGATGTTGTTCATAACAAATGTTTCCATCTGTTTTGTTGTCACCCGCCGTTGTCATCATGAAAAAAATCGGTTGTGTTCTTGCTGCTTGACTTGTCACCATTGCATCAAAAAGATGTCGATCCTTTTGAACGTGTAATTCATCGAATGCAACAAATTGTGCATTATGTCCCATAGCAAGTTTGGCGTCTGCCGACAACACTTTGTATGTGTTGCCCTTTATTGGATTGACTATTGAATTACGATATACTTTTGCGCGTTTACTTAATTCCGGCGAATGTTGAATCATTTTTGTTGCTAATTCAAATATGATTGACGCTTGATTTCTATCACCTGCAACCGAAAAACATTCGTCGCCAAAACCTTCATCGGCGAACATACAATATATTGCGATAGCTGCGCCAAGTGTCGATTTCCCGTTTTTTCGCGGTATTTCAACATAACACGTTTTATATTTTCGAAAATTTGTTTCTTTGTTTTTCCATCCAAATAACGGCATCACAATGTCATTTTTTTGCCATTCTTCCAAGATTAAAAATTCACCTGCTTTCGGCCCTTTGATTTGTCGAATGTGTGTTTCAATAAATGCAACCGCACGTTTTGCGGCATGTTCATCATAATAATATTTTGACATTATTCAAAAAAGTTATATTCATTATTTTGTTGGATCATTGTCGGTTGTTCAATTCCGCTTCTTGATGAAGGTGTCATTCCAAATTGTGTCGCAAGTTTAATTGCAGAATTTAACGCATCTTTTGCAATCTTTTGGTATGGTATTGCTTGCGCATGTTTGATTGATCCGTCTTCGTTTTTATACACTTGTATTCGTCCTTTTTCACGCAACATTTTTTCTGTTTCTATATACAAAGATATTTCATTGCAATATGCTGCAATCAAAACCAAATCAATTTGAAACAACATTTGTTTGTTGTATAATTCTAAACAAACTTTTTGCCATTCTTGTTGTCCTATTTCTGACAACCAATTTGGCGGCGATGGTATTTCTTGACATATAGAAACCGACATTTCGTTTTCCAATACTCTTGACGGCCGCAACGTTCCTTGTAATTCTTTTATTTTTGTAGGTTTTCTTTTTGGCCCTCGCTTCATTTTAAAATTAAATATATTATACTTATAAAAATAATTAAATAAATAATCGCACTAATTTTTGATTCCAAATTTTGACGTCTAATTTTTTTGTTGTATTCTTCTAAATTCATATTTTTAATTTTGGACAATTTTCCATTTCACACACATTTGATTTTTTTTCGTTTTCTTTTTCGTCATCGTCCGGACTAAAAAACCCGATCAAATCTTTTTCTTCAAAACCATAATCAAACAAATCGTCAACATTAAAAACGTTTGCCAATAAATCATGATCCCACGATCCAACATTTTTGTTCAATCTGATGTTCAATTCTTTTTCTTGTTCAATGTTCAAATCTAATTCATGACATGGAATTTTTCGATGTCCAAATTCTTGCCATATCCGACAACGTTGATGTCCTCCAATAATTACATTTTTTCGATCCTTGTTTTTATTGATAACAATCGGCTCCACCATTCCAAATTTTTTCAATGATTGTTTCAAATCTGAATGTTCTTTGTTTGTCAATTTTCTTGGATTGTATTCCGCAAAAATTAATTCTTTTATTTCTTTAATAATTATTTTCATTTTCCATTTCGTTCGTTTCGAATAATGTTTGGCCAACCTTGAAATTCTTTTTTAATTTCATTCATGTATTTTCCACACTTGCATTTTGCTTCTTTTGTTTTGACTTCACCATTGACAACGATCAATGTCGCTGTTCTTAAATTCAAATTAACATCACATTTTTCACATCTATATTTCAACATATTTCAATTTTTACATAAATCACACATCGGATGTTCGTCATTTGTTATACGTCCACACCGACATTTTTTTGTTTTTTTTTTGATGTTATATTTTTAAAAATATTTTTTTTTATTTGTGTTGCTAGATACAAACCACAAACCACACCCGTTCCAAATACAATCAATATTTCCATTCGTTTTGTTTTATCGTATCTATATCGATACCCCCTAGCAATAATTATGGATATAAATATGTGCTTG
>VTLG01007358.1_pt1 | contig 11263 bp, 8 predicted proteins | sample 4694571 | NCBI WGS metagenome assembly VTLG01 (sample SAMN12604809, study PRJNA352737) | marine metagenome | biome: ENVO:00000447; feature: ENVO:00000209|ENVO:00000569|ENVO:01000036; material: ENVO:00002151; isolation source: viral sequences binned using virsorter ... | reverse complement strand
TTCGCAGTATGATTTATAGGAAATCAGAGGGGTCTAAATCAAAATTGAACTTAGATACAGTTGAACTTACTCTCAAAGATGCTGAATCGTTGGCATTTGATGTGAATAATATGGGGGGTGGTCTTTCTGATTTTGAACAGGATGAGATTGTAAGGAGACAGGAATCTGAAAACCTACGAACTTTAATAGAAGGAATGGAAAAAGATAGGAGATTATTTAGCCGTGCCGAGGGGTTCAAACAGCCACATAATACTCGCAATAGATGGTGGCGGCGTAAATGAGTTGTTGTAATCCCATGCAAAAATTGTTAGTTACTAATGTAGCAATAACTACACTGTGTCCTTATTGCTATACATCATTAGGAGAGTGATTCAAGGGTCAGCATTCATGTCTGCAACCATGTTTTCCTTTACCGGATGCTGGCCCACCAAAAAAAAATGTGATATTATGGTAACAAGAAAACGATGCTCCCTTTGTAATCACGAACAGCGTGATGAGTTTGAAGAAGACTTAGAGAATTTGTCTTTGGCTCCTGATGATTTGGATAAGAGAATGGATTGGCCTAGTGGAACAAGTTCTCGCCATCAAAGAAATCATATGTCAGGATATGAGAAATCGTCTAATCCTAGATGTAAATTCTGCATTAGTGAAATTCGTTCAGATATAGAAATGGGAATTTACACAGGAGATATGGGTGCAGAAACTGCGGCTAAGATTTTGAACTGTTCAGAAGACCAAGTTTTGCGCCATTCAAAATATCACATGCAACCACTAGTGCAGAAGTCTGCTGCTAATCTAATTGCACAAAGGGAAATTGATGAGATAGAAACTCTTAGTGTGAATATAGATAGATTGAATGTGAAGATAGATGAATTGTTCAATCAAGATGATACAAGTCCAAAATATCTAGACAGTTTGACAAAACTTGCAAAGGAGATTAGAGAGAGTTTGAGATACCTTTTGGAGTTCAAAGGTAAGTTGATTCACAAGCGACAAGATACAGTTATCATAGCACAGATGAATATAGTAAAGGAGGTTCTAGCCCAAAATCATCCTGAAGTTTGGCTTGATGTAAGAAAGCAAATGGAGGAACAGATGCAATGAGTTGGGAATCCGTTCTAAAAAATCCGGCTAGAAAGAAAGCCAAAGTTACTGAAAGTGGTGATATCACCACAGGAAAGTATGTCATCGAGATTAATTCCTATGAAGGTAGATTGTTAGATGCATTGACTGATAATGCAGAAACTGACAAAATATTGCGAAGGGTGAAAAATGGTGAGTTGAAGGCTGGTTCAGTTAGAAGGGCAATTAATCGTTTGAGTAAGTTATTTGGTTTGGGTGAAGATGAACAAAGAATGGCCTTTGACAAGATTCCAACTGTTGATGTTCCTGTTCAATCTACGGTTAAAATAAATGCAGAAAAAATTCTCGATGAGTTGCCAGCGAGTCAATATGAGAAGGGTAGCACATATAACACTAAAAGAAAAGTCTCAACAGTATCTGTGAAAAAGTATGAAGATTTCATGAAGGGTAATCATCAGCAACTGATTGACTTTCTCACACAAGGAACTGCTGATGCAAAAGAACGCAGACAAAGAGAAATCCGTCAATGGAATAACGAAAATAATGACCGCCTAGTAAAATATCTGAAAGGTGCAAAGGCCAACAAGGAACATTTGATGGGATATGATACAGAAGGTATTACTCTCAAATTAGCAAAACTTCCTCCCGGCTCAAAGAAGAAAGGTGTTGAAGAAATTCCTGAAGGATTTGAAATTACTTTGGGGCCATTCATGAGTATATCCAATAGGAAGAAATATGGTGGTGGAGAACCTAGTAGTCCGATTAAAAGGAATTTCTTCGCTAGATTGTTCAATCAACCCAAGTATAGAACAAAGACTGTTGCTACAGTAGTTGAAGGTGTAGATGTTCAAGAAGTGAGTAATGATATTGCTAAAGAATATCTAGGGTTGGTGTTACATAGATTGAGTGGTGGTGCTAGAAATAAATTCCTTCCTGAAATTGCACATGCAGAAGATTCATCCATAATTTACGGAACTAAGGCATCAGCAAAGACTTCTACAAGTAAATTACTTCCAGCATTATCATATCTCATAGATAACCCAACCTTCCAATTAGAGGGGTCATTTGCAAAAGAACAAACAAAGGAAAGCATACAGAAAAAATCAGTAATTGATAAACTAATCAATGATGAATTAAATTATGCTCCCTACACAGAACTACAAACTAAATTCAATGAAATTGTTAAACCTGCTCGTAAAAAACATAGAGATTCGCCAAGTGAGGCAAGAATAAAGATAAGTGATTTTTTGAAAGAAGTAGCAAAAGATACAAACCTAACTAATGTATTCAATGAACTTGTTGGAAAGACTGTAGTTAGGAAATATTCAATGCCTACTGAACTACGAGAAACATTACTTGCGTCTAAGGCAAATATAGATATGGATATTGTTAGAAGACATGGGTTAGATAATGTATTTCCTTCAAAAAGAAGTATAGGTCGCATGGGTAAATCTGTAAAGGAAGCATTAACTAACATGCGAGTAGGTAAATTAGAAGGCACTCACGAAGTTATGCCTGATGATGTGAAAGTGCTACAACATTTATTCACAGATGTAATAGATAATCCATTTGAATCTTTCATTGATGAAATAAAAGATAAAAAAATTGTGTCTAGACGAGAATTCAGGAAAGAATTTGAGAAAATGGATACTAATGTATTGAATTTCACAGATGTTGTTGGATTAATTGCAAGATTAGAACGAATATTTTTCGATACTTTTGAAGTGAGGAAAGGTATTACAGCAATTTATAGAGCAGTTAAACACGATGGCGATTATACCGAAGCCTCTAAAAAATTGAAAGCAGAAATCAATGAAGTGTATTCAAAAGTTAGAAATGAATTTGTTTCAAAATTGAAAGAAAAGATTGGTGAAGTTCTAAGTGAGCCAATCATACATGATAAATCTGGATTCCAACCTTATGAGTGGCTTACAGAAGAAAAGGGAATAGGTAGTTAATTATGGATAAGTATTTCTTGGCGTTTATGGAAAGTGAAGACACCTTAGATAAATTAGTCACAGAAGAATTTCTGAAAGATAACGAAGAATACTTAGCAGAAGGAAAGGATTTCACAATGTTTGAAGGTTTCAAAATTAAGCCTGAACTTGAAGGTAGAGTAGAAGATGAAACAGAAAAATTGTTTGATAAAGTAGTATTGAAATTTCCCGAAGATTCGCTATTTGAATATTTGAAAGCAAACTCATCATCTACAGATGGGAAACTAAAGAAATATATCTTACATGAAACTGATGACGGATATCAATTGCAAAAACATTTGTGGAATAGGTTAGCGGGAGAAGGTGTGTCTTTTGATGTTTCAATAAGACAAGACATGCAAGAGATGTTAATGCGAGAATTGGATGACAGATATAAAAATACATTCAGAATCTTACCAAATGAAATAAAAGTAAAGATGTTGAAAAACTTGATTAAAAATTTGATGACGCAAAAAGTAGGCGGTAAGAAACATTCCAAATTTCAAATAGGTGGGACTACATCTAGTGAGGTATTAGCAAATGTAGAATTAGAATCAAGACGCTCCCTACAAGATGAAAGAACATTAAATTCCGTATTGAAAAATTTCACGATTAGAGGTCAATCAGCAGGTTTAACACAGAAAAAAGTGATGGGCTATACAAATGATGAAGGCAAAGAAATACCACCAATAGATATTTCTAACACTCAAATAAAAACAGGAAGGGTCACAAATAAAGAAATGCAAAGGTGGCTTAGAATAATACAGAGTCAAAAAAGTGCTATCAAAACACGATTAACACCAATCAAATCAATTATTGAGAGTAGGCTTAGAACAGGAGAACGCATAATTCACTTAGAAGCAGATTATGTCATAGGCAAATTAAGTTTGAAGAAATTATCTCGTAGAGAAGCCATATACAACTATTGGGAAAGAATAGGAACTGAAGAATACAAAAATTTGCAAGGTGCTTATGATGAATTGCGTCAAGACTTATCAGATTTATTTCAAGATAGAGATATTGATAAAAATTTGAGAAAAATTCTCACAGATTTCTACAATTTCAAACCTGATATGGAAAATGGTTCATTGAATTATGTGGTGGAATTACCACAAACAGAAATGAAGTCTTTTTCTGAAAAACAAAAGCCTTCAGTTATTCATGAAAAATTCATGCAAGAGATGAAACTCTTGAATGAAAAGAAAGACACTATAGAACAACTGTCAGAAGAAAGAGAAGTGTTTGGTGCAGGTATTGGTGATGATAATACCGGAGCAGAAAATCCTGATATTTATGCGACAGACAAAGAAACCGGAAAACAAAGAGACACTAGGGAATATGACCCAACTTCAGGTGGTGCTGAAAAAGTAACGGGTCGAAGAATACAAGACCCCGTTAAACAAACAGAACCACATGAAGGATTTCATTTACCGGGAACAAAAGATACACCTGAAACTTTCCTTGAGATTGACACAAAAGAACTAACACAATTAGGATTAGAATTAGAGGAAATGGAAGATATCAAAGCAGACCCATTATTCTATCATGCCTTTGGAAAGGATAGTAGCCCCTTCAAAGATGTGGCTATTTTTGAAAGAGAATTAAATAGGATTAAGCGTGAATTATTGAGCGCAACTAGAATAGGTGAAACAGTAACTGAAATAGATGTGGATGACAAAATCTTCGACTACATAGAACAATTAGAGGATTTGGTAATCAGCGAGAAAACTAAATTCCATCTACCAATAAGTGATACTTTGAAGAATTTTGGTATTGGAGATGAAACTGAAATTGATAACAAACTCAAGAAGATAGGAGATTTCTTAGTGGTGATATCACAATTCTTTGATGCTGGTAGTAGTTTGAGTAGGAGTGCTAGCCCAACAACTGCAAGAGCAACAGGACATGCTTCACCATCAGGAAAAAGAAAAGAAACAGTAAGACCGATGAATGAAGTGTTTCCGGGTAGGAAAAATAGGAAAAATTTCCTAGAGGATATTCAAGAGGTTGGAGATTCTTGGTCTAATTTCATGGATGCTATGACAGAATTCTATATCCTACCAATGAATTCTAAATATCGTCCATTCGATGACAACATTGCTGCAACATACAAAGTTGATGAAAAGACAAATCGTGTATGGTCAATGCTAACTAGCGATAAGGCAGACGATAATGCGTTCTTCAAATTCTTAGCGTTGGAAGCGAGTGATAAGGCTCAATTGCTAAACAAGGAAGACTTCAAGAAATTCAATGAGTTGATGGCATTTATTTCTCAACCCGATAGCGGTGTAGATATTGGTGAATTGAGAAACCTATTGAACTCATCAAGAAAGAGAGTAACTTGGATATTGGGTGCAGGTAAGAAAGGCAATATTGCTAATGAAGTTAAGATAGAATTTGGCGCATATTTCCATAGAATACTAGAAAGAAATAATCAAGATTCTCAAGATATATTTGGTAAGGATAGTGAAGAATGGTTTGACATGTTTAATCCCGATACAGTATATCCATTTGAGGCAATGGTGTATCACATTGAAAGAAATAGAGAAAGTTATTCTCAAGCGTTTGGTGCTAGTGAAGCAATGGGCGCTGAAAAAACTTCATTGGTTGGAGAATTCTTCAATGCGTTGGATAGTCTAGAATTGTTAAAGACAGAATATGAACAAGCGTTAATGGTAGTTCATGATGAGATAAGAAAAATGATGGGCAAACCAATCTATTTCAATACAGGTAAGTTAGACAATTATGACCATGTTACTAAAGCATTAGAATTAGTTGAAGAAAAATATAGAATAGAATTGACAGCATACGAATTAGACACTATAGTAAAGGAAGTGAATTCAATGAAAGAATTGAGTATCAAACATGGAGTCCCTGAAGATAGTGTGTATTTCATGAAGGCTAATTTCAGGTGATTATATGATTCGTAAATTTCATCCTGACTTGCGAGAATTATCTCAAGGTAAGGATGAGAATACTGTTCAAATCGGTGATGAAGAACGGATGAAAGAATTGTGGGATGCTAGTAATCCTGATATGCCTCATGAGATGCGTTCTAATGATAAGTGGAAATATCCTGTAGAAAGTTGGTTTGGTCACATACGAAGTGAAGGCAAGAAAAGTAGGTTAGTTTCAGTAGTTGGTCATGCAGTAAGAACAGGTAAGGAAGGTCAGCCATACGCTTATTTTGGTGGTGCTAAAACGCACCCTGATTATCGTGGTAAAGGAATTTTTAGAGAAGTAAGAGCAAAATCATTGGAGCCAATAGAGGGAATGCCAAGAATTGCAGGGTTCTCTACTATGCGTCAGAAATCAGGACTTCAATTGGATAAGCCTGAAACTCATGAGATTATTCCTGATGATGTATTGGCGTTTATGAATGAAAGAATAAAACACCTAGATAATGTGGATGATTGGGGTGTGGCAAAATGGTTTGCAATGTTGAAGCGGGGTATCTGATTTGACCCTAGAAGAATTAGATTTAGTCACAGCAATGGATATGGAAATGTCCAAAACATCATTTCCATATTTCTTTCAGAATGTTCTAGGAAGAATGTTTCCTGAATACATGCAAGAATGGCTGGAAACAATGCAAAATACAGATAGAACTGTGATAGTTTGTAGTCGTGACTTTGGTAAGTCTGTCTTCATGCATTCTTGGGTAGCATGGAATCTAATTTTTCAAGAACCACCATACCAAATGATTTACATTTCTTCCAACCAAAAGCAGACTCTAGTTCACATGCGCGAGATAGATAGGATATTCAGCATCCCCGCACTTAGAAAATTCAAACCCTCAACAGGATGGGCTATTGGCAATATTACACTAACCAATGGAAATGCTGTTCTAGAGCGTTCAGTTGGTTCTCAGATTCGTGGACTTCACCCACAGGAGATTATCATTGACGACCCTTTGAAAGAGTTCAGTCTCACAGGAATTCAAAGAGTGACAGATTGGTTCTTTGGTGACATGATTCCAACCCTTCACCATACTGCAAATCTTAGAATGATTGGAACACCATTCACATATACTGATATTTTCTCACAATTAGAGGAAAACGATGCATATACTGTGAATAAATATCCTTGTGTCAATTCTATGAATAAATCTCTTTGGCCTGAAAGATGGACATATGAACAATTGATGAAAAGGAAAGCAGAAATTGGTTCTTTGAAATTCACAAGGGAATATTTATGCGTTCCTGTTTCCACCGGAACTGCATTATTCAATCCTGAATATGTTCAAAAGTGTAAGAATAAGAACTATGTATTGAAATTAGGAAATCGTAAAGATAAGGGATACAAATATTATGTTGGTTGTGACCCTGCAATTTCTACTGATGGTGACTACAATGTTATTACTGTCTTAGAAGTAGATGATGAAATGAACAAAACAATTGTTCATGTGGATAGAGCAAAGAATGTTGAGTTTAGAGAGAACATTGAGAAGATTAGACTCATAGGTAAGATATTCCAACCGGAAGAAATTCTCTATGAAACTAATACATTCGCTAAAGCATTCACTCAAGAATTGAGAAGTATTTCTGATTTGAATGTGAGAGATTTCAATACTACTCGTAAGAAGAAACAAGAGATTATTTTGAATCTACAAATGAACATAGAAAATGGCAAGTTGAATTTCCCATATGGAGATAATGCTAGTAGGGAATTGACAAATGCTCTCATAGAAGAACTATACATGTTTTCAATAACTGAATCCGGTAAATTTGAGGGAGTTGGAGCGCACGACGACTTGGTTATGAGTTTAGCACTAGCAAATGCAGCAACACAAAATCCTAATGATGTGTTCATGCTTTTGGATGACTTAGAAATCTTCGCAGACCCTAAACCAACAAACACATCTATAGGCGGTATGCTAGGGCTGAATTTCTAGGTGATATCATGGTCTTAGAAAATGAATCCGACGAATTGGATAGTGAAATGTTGGATGACCTTGCTGATGATGCTAGAGAAATAGAAGAATTAGAAGGCCAACAACAGCAAAGAATCAATGATATGAAGGAGAGAAAAGCATGGTTAGAAGACCATCCAATTTCAAGTCATTTTGAGGTAGAGAAAAACTTCGCAGAAAATAATAGAATATCTCTAACTGATGCAAAAAAGATGCTCCAAAACAACTTGAAGAAGTATGAAGTCGAAGACAAAGATATTCCTAAGTTAATCAAGGACTTGAAAAAGCATAGAAGGACACTCAAAGGTGAAAAGAAAGAACATCTGACTAAATCAATAGATAATTTGATTGATGCTTATTCTGACCACTTGGATAAGAGTATTGACAGCATTTATTGGGTATCAAAATATAAGCCTGTTTTGAAAGACATGACTTGTAATGAAAACGATATTATCAAATTATCATATGTCCATGAAGAAGACATTAGGAGAAGTATGATAGATGACCTTTGCAAATATTGGGAAGCGAAATTAGACAGGAATGAAACTCCATACAATTCTAATTATTCTAAATTAAGCAAGACTATGAAAAGTAGTAAGCGCAGTTTCAAAAATACGCTAAAGAAATACATGGCAAACACCGGAAAAAAAGAACTGATTAAACATCACATTTTGAAATCAGTTTGTCAAGAACCCGGAATTTCATCAAGACAGATACATGAAAGGCTACCGAAAAATTTGTTCAATGTAACTACACCTAGCGTAATTTCTAAGATGGCTATAGGAAGTAACATAACTTCTGTAGGAGGGGCATTCTACAAATTGGATGATGATATCAAAAAGGATATCTATGCATACACTGCGGCTTTTATTGATTCAGATGGCTACATTACAATGGATAAGAAATTCAATCCTAGAGTTGGGCTAGTTGCTACCGGAGATAGAGGCAAGGCTTTCATGATAGAGATGCATAAATCACTTGGTTGTGGGAGACTACACCTTGACCAGAAATCTCCGCAAGACACTAGACCTGTCAATAGGTTGAATTTTTATTCAGGTAATGATGTGACTGAACTTCTAACTAAGTGTAGGCCATTCTTGAAAATGAAAGGTAAGAATGCAGATATTCTTTTGGAGTTAATCAGGATGAAAAAATCACATAAAAAAGAAGAATGGTATAGTGATAGGCGTGAAGAACTATTCAAGTTGATGAAGTTTGAAAATCACAAAGACCATGTTGGATATGACTTCACAGAATACGATATCAATATTGATACGGTTGAAAAATTGTATGGGAATTGTAAGATGGGTGAAATGGATAGGATAGAAGGTATCATCAAGAAAACACTAGTGGAGGAATAATATGGTAGAGGAAAAACGCAGATTCTCATTGAGAAATTTGTTTAGGCAGACAACTCCTAAACCCCAAGACAGGACGATATTTACACCGGGAATACAAGAGAAGGATACTTCGTATCTTCTTACTTCCCCTGTGATATACCACATTGCACAGCAATCTACAATTGTGCGAACATGTATTACACAGTTGAAGCAAGAAATTTTCAGAAGGGGATACTTTTGGGAAGAAAAATTCGTAGCGAAGTGTGAAGATTGTGGTAAGGAACATAGTTCTCCAATGAAAGAATGTGCTGATTGTAAGTCAGTAAATCTGAAAAAGCCTGATTCTGAACAATTGAAATACGCTCATAAATTCATGGAAGGGTATATCAACAAATCAGAACAGATGTTTATTGATGTTCTCAAAGAACTAGAAGATGATTTGAATATCATGGATGATGCATATTTTGTGTTAGTCAAGGAATATTTCTTGGATAACAATGCAGAAATTAAGATGCATCGTATCAAAGAAGTGTATCGAGGCGACCCTGTTACAATGCATATCTATTCCAATGAACTTGGAGAAAGAGGCATAGAGGGATACACTTGTTTGAAACATAGAGGACATATTTCTACTAGCCCTGTAGATATGTGTGAAGAATGTCGTTCAGAACTTTATCCCATTCATTATGTGAATAGGGTGAATGGAGTTGAACAATATTTCATCAAAGGAGAAGTGCTTCATTTCAGTAAGTATTCTCCCGGTAGGTTGTATGGGTTATCACCAATAATTACTCTTTGGAGCAATGTAACTACATTGTTGGCTATGGAGAATTATGTGAATTCATCATACACTAAGGCGCGTATGCCTAGAGGATTACTTGCTGTTCAGACCCGTAATATGGATTCAATGAAATCGTTTTGGCGTGGAGTCAAAGAGAAGATGGAGGCTGACCCACACTTTATTCCTGTAATGGGGATTGAAGCAGAAAGTGGAAAGGGTTCTGTTGAATGGGTTAAGTTCATGGATAGCCTGAAGGAAATGGATTACATTCAGGTTAAGGATGATTTACGCGATAGGATTTCAGCCTTCTATGGTGTGTCTAAGATTTTCATGGCAGACAATTCTGCAAGTGGTGGATTGAATAACGAAGGTATGCAGGTTCTAGTAACTAATCGAGCAGTTGAGATGGCTCAAACAATTTGGAATAACTATGTATTCCCATTTGTGACTAAGGAGTTTGGAATTACAGATTGGCAACTAAAATTGCCACCTTCTGAGGAAGAAGATGAAGTCGCTGTTCTTCGTAAGAGAGAATTGGAAGTTAATATTGCAGGTTCCATTAAAAATCTAGGATTTGAAGTAGATATGGATGATGAAGGAAGATTCCGTTATGAGAAGCCGCCACCACAACCCGAAGGAGGGCAACCTAAAGAAGAAGGTGGTGAGTTTGAAGCAGACCCCTATGCTGGAACAAATATAGATGCTAGCCAAATGGGTCAAATGCAAGAAGAAATGTTATCAGGTGGTGGAAAAACAGGTGGTGAAAATGAAATCAAGGGTGAGTCTAAACCCCAAGAGAATCCTCCGACAACAAGAAACAAACCATCAATGTCTAGAGGGCCGGATAAGAGATTTAGTGGATTACCGAAAGATGCTGGTAATGAGAATGTGGATAAAAGAACAGAAAAGAGAGTAGGATAGAATGAATTGGAAAGAGACAGTTAAAAAATATGGAGGGGATTTTTCTTCATTATCTAATAGACAGAAAGAAGTGTTTGGTATTCTTGAGCATTTGAATTATGGTGAACTGGACAATCGAACTATGACAGCAGACCAATACGATAAAATAATATTTGATGCAGTTAGTAGAATAGAAGATGAAGATTTGTTAAAAGTGATTATCGAGTTATACGAAGGTGCGAAGAACATATTATGAAAGAAGGTGAAAAAA
>VTLG01016032.1_pt1 | contig 11264 bp, 11 predicted proteins | sample 4694571 | NCBI WGS metagenome assembly VTLG01 (sample SAMN12604809, study PRJNA352737) | marine metagenome | biome: ENVO:00000447; feature: ENVO:00000209|ENVO:00000569|ENVO:01000036; material: ENVO:00002151; isolation source: viral sequences binned using virsorter ... | reverse complement strand
TCTGCGAACTTCTCACGCAAAATACCACCATCCCATACCCAATCTTTTCCTTCCATAATTCCCTCAACAAATGCATCAGGAGCAGAAGGATCAGCAACGATGTCAGCAGCAGTTGCTAACATGAAATCATCACCAACAACATTGACACCTTCACGAGTTGGTCTCAATGAACCAATACCACGAGAAGATACGCCAAGTTTTACTCCTTCCTCCACAAGAGAAGAAGCAATCTTACCCATTGGTGTGCCAAGAATTTTAGCCTTACCAACAAAATTAGAACCACTTTCTTTAAGTGATACTATCTTATGAGAAACTCTGTCAAGATTTACAGTTGGTGTATCGGGATGACCCAATTCTCCAAGTGCTCTTCCTGATTGAACGTGATTCTCATTATAACGTCCAACTTCCTTACGAAGAGTTTCCATCGGATACATTCTACCATTACGGTTTTTAATGTTTCCTTGAAGGAAAACTCCTTCAATATACATGGACTTCTTACCGTTGCGATTTTCAACGAGAAATTCTACACTTTCAATTTCTTCTCTTATGAGTTTCATCAGGCTTCCCCTGTAGTTTGAACTTGTATAATATGAAGTCCAGTTGGATCACCCTCACTTCTTGCTGCAAGTCTTGCAGAAGAATACAAGGTAGCACCTGGAACATTAAATCCACCACCAGCACTGAATGATGTCATGATTCCACCAGTATTAGCATTACATGTTAATTGAGTTTGGTGATATCCCAAAACTCCATTTGTTGTATTAACCGCAGTAACTTCTGCATGATTAAACTTAAATTCTGGCATCGTAGAAATACCAGTTCTTAAACTTACATAGTTACCAACACTAAATGGAACTTGCATTCCTTCAGGGCAAGTAATTACTGTTGCCGTATCACTTGTCGTAACTCCTACTACTGGACAAGAATATCTCTGCATCGAAAGAGTTTCCGATGTACTTGCAGGTATATAATAGTCTGCAGTAGTTGCAGTTGGTGATAAAGAAGTTTGAGAAATAGAAACATGGGCTCCTGCAGGAGTTCCTGCTGTCAATCTCACATATTGAGATTCGATTATGAAGGATGAGGTAGCAGTTGACGTTTTCGTCACTGCCATTGTTTGTCCTGTTCCAACGACTACTCTATGTGCCATTATTCTTTAAAGTCCATTTAATAGTTATTTAGTAGTTATTCTTCTGACTCTTCTTCTTCAGAATCTACAATAGGTGCATCCAAAGGATCAACCCAAGATTCATCAGAAACTTCATCAGACTCATCTTCTAAATCATTGAACAATGAATTAGCCACATGAGGTCTAAATGCATCAACCTTTTCACCAGATTTGGCATATAATAAGTCTTTAATCTTGTCAGTTACCTGAGCCGCAGACTCATCCGCACCAATCAAATCCATTAATTCATCCATTTTAAGTAATTTTTCAAAAAGTTAACTAGTTGTATTTATATTTCTCCACCCTTAGGTGTTGGGAGTTGGTTAATTGTATCCGTAGTGGTTGCAGTATCTACAGCACTAGATCTTAAAGGAGCATCCGCTACATCTGGTTGTGGTTCTTCTTCTGGTATTGGCATTGGTCTCATTCCACCACTACCTTCTGGATCTAACATCATATCGGCAGGATCAGGAATAACACCATCCTTAATTTCTTTTTCTATTAGTTCATCCTGTTCATTAATCTCTTCATCAGTTTGACGGAGAACATTACGTCTAACCCAATCTTGAGAATAATATTTACCAATATAAGGTTCTGTTGCACCAAGAAGAGCTAATCTTTCATTCTGCAATTCTGCTTCTTTTAATTCTGTGAAATGGTTGTCATATAAGAAATCAAATTGTATGTGCTCTTGCATTATCTCCCAGTCTTCTGGGGTGATAATGTTTTTAAGAAGCAATTGAGTTCTTAGCATGTCACTGAACATTGCTGAGAATCTCTTTCTCAAACGTCCTACAAACTTACTAAATTTAACTTCATCTCTTAATATCTCAGAGGATCTTCCCAGATTGAATCCACCATCTCCTTCTATTCTAGAGATAGGAACATTTAATGACTTGAATAATTTCTTCTTGAAGTATTCGATATCGGTGATCTCTCCAAGATTCTGTCCTCCAGGAAGAGTAGAAATTTCAGTTCCACGACCTCCTTCCCTTCTAGGGAGCCAGAAATCTTCAAGCATTGCCATGTACTTCTTGTCATCTCGAACCTCTCCAGTAGATGCGTCGTATACAAGTTTGTTACGATATCTCATCATCACGTCACGGAGATATTGCTCTGCCTTTACTTTCGGTAGATTTCCAACATCAATATAGAAAATTCTTCGTTCTGGAGCACGAGATAATCTGTAGATAACCAGACTATCCTCAATCATTCTAAGTTGATTGAGTGACTTAATTGCCTTATGTAAATATGATAATGTTGACCCCTTGTTCCTATCTACTAATCCTGATGTACAATATGTAATTGAATCTTTGGTAAATTTAATTCCTTGATCACCTCCCATTGAAGAAGGAGTAGATACAGGATATACATTCTTTGGAGTATATAAGTAGTATTCTTCTAACTCAGGAAACTCATAATCCATAGGATTATTTTGATTAATATTGGATAGACGATCTTTCTCGTTCTTCTTTTGCTTCCTGACATAACGCATTTTTATTGCGTCAATATATCTTAATTCCTGAATTCCCTCATGGGGTTTCTTTATATCTATTACTTTATTGTAGTATAATCTTCCATCGATATACCAATTCCTATAGATCTCATGAGCCTTCTTTTGAAAATCCAAGAGTTCTAGAATAAACTTGAACTCATCCCTTACCTTGGTCTTGATTCCATCACTTGCATTTAAGTGATCCAGATTAATCTCAACAGGACTATCATTTGAATCTGATACTAAAGTCTCATTAATAATATCTTCAATAGCACTATCACACTCTGGGTGTAATGCCATTTCACGGTATCTTCTAATTAATTCAAATTCTGTCTTATAAACACCTTCAATATCAACGTATTGACCAAAAAAACCACTCGTCAAATAATGATCATTCCCATCCTCGTTTGAAGGAGGAATGGGAGAGACTATACCTGAAGATTGTTCTTCGCTGTCCTCTATCGAGAACCCAAATAACTTAGCCATGATTTATGTTAAGATGCCCTTTATTTCACTATTTATCACACTATTACAGTGCCAGTTTGATCAGATGGAGTACCTGTGCTCGTATTTGATCCTGCAATCCAGTATTGAACTTGGAATGTAACAGTGTATTCTTCAATAGCATCACCACTTTCGTAGGAAAGATCTATTGTAGAAACCTCTGTTGGGAAGATACCATCAAAATAGTATGTTCTTAATGGTTCAAATGTTGGTCCACCACCACTATTATCTCCTCCTGCTGTTCCTGCAGTACCAAAACGGCCTTCTGGTGATCTTCCTAACTGATTAACAGTCGCATTACCCATATATGAATTAGGGTTAGAAGGTCCACTAGCATCACTTAACTTACTAATTCCATTCATCCACTGCTCAAATGAAGTTCTGAGTTTGAAATCTTCATCGTTAATAACAGTAACTGTCCAAGTATCAAAGGTTCTGTCACCAGCAACCTTCAAGATTCTTCCTCGAAAAGGAATTTCAACTGGTGTAATTGAAGACTGTGGTAATGCAGCAGTCTTACAAAGAAACTGAAAAGTTTCGTTATCCCAAGCATCTGCATATTTGAAGTCATTAATGTTAACTTCAAACAGATTAGGACGAGCACCGCCACCAGCAAGTCTCGACTTAAATTGGGTAATGGTTTTTAAACTGGCCATTGGTTAATTTTCTCCTATGTAATTAATTATAAAGTTAAACTCTTCCAGTTACTTCCTCAAAACTGACTCCAGTTCTGGTAGCAACGAAAGTAAGGGTGACATAATTAATAGACTTAGTGGGTTTCAAGAAGATGTCTGCACGGAATTCATTATTATCAACCACACTAGGAGTATTATTAGTTTCGTCACATATGACTCGGAAATCAATAAGTCCTCTCTTTGCTTGAACATCTCTTAGATAAGGTTCAACCACATTACTAAAGTTTGCACGAGTTATTTCATCGTTGAATTCAAACAGTTGAGCGTTTGCAACTGCTTCAAGTGCTTTTTCAACTGTTAAGAACAATCTCCTAACATTGATTCTATCAAATGCAGATGCATAATTCAATGCTGTTTTATCACCGTAAAGAAGAATACCAGTTCCAGATTGATTAATAATAGAGTTAATCCTTGCCTCATAGAGTTGATCTCTTTGTGATTTCTTAGGATTATATGCAAGTTTAATTGCATTATTCAAAACTCCTCTTTGTTGACCAGCAGGAGAGAACCAAGGATATGCCTCGATTTCTGTTCTGACCATCAATCCTGCTACATCAGCATTACAGGGGAGATAAACAAAATTGTTATTAAATCTATCATAAGTGTACTTATAACCACTATCAAATATTCCATAAGATGATGCATTTAGTGGAGAGAAGAACTCAACAACATTATTTGTTTGATCTTCTCCTTGAGTAACATTCACGACATCTGATCTATGTGGAGAAATGACAGCCACACAATCCTTTCTAGATTCGGCTATTGATATAAGTTTATTTGCTTTTGCTTGAGATTCATCTTTAGCCCCACAACCTGGTCCCATGATTAGATAATTAACATCTACTTCATCGGGGTTAGAGAATAAATCATATGCATCTACCAGTGAACCCAGAGTTGCCTTAAATTCAGTTCCACCCGAAGCAGCATAGTCAACACCTCCTCCAAGAGGATATGTTACATTACCTATGGCATTAAAGATAACTCCTTGGGTTTCTTGTCCCCAAAGACCAGCAGCAGTTCCAAGTGCAGTAAATGATTGAGATTTAACCCCTGAATAGGTAGTAAATCCCGTAGCTGTTGGTTCAGTATTGAAGTAACTATCAACTGCAGTAGATGGATTCCAACCAGGATATAAGTATGCAGATTGTTGAGAAATAAAGTCTTTATAGTAATTTCTTTCAGGTGCAGCAGTATCAGATACTGAATTAGAACCTTTAGAAAGGAATGTACTCTTCTCCAGAATACTTCCCTGAATTCCTGTTACTGATCCATCATCATCGACTACCACAACGTGTAGAGTATCATTTCTACCACTTCTATCTTCACTATACTTACTTGTTGTTGGTTTTGATGCAATCTGTTTCCAGTAAACTGTAGAGTTTGTTAGATCAAGTGTTTGGTTATTATACCAATCAGATACCGTAGTAACACCAGTAATCAAACTAGCACCTAATAAACCAGATCCATTATCAGTATTAATACCCGAAGTATTTACAGCAAAGAGTGTATTTCCTTTTGCTATTGATGCTTGAGGATCAAATTGAGCATAATCGATTGCTGTTTCAGTAGCACCTGCACCAGTAGTTTTAACTCTGGATACAATCTTCACATCGATTGTACTTTGTTCAGTAGTGCTTGTATTAGTGGCAACACCAGTGATGATACCTTTTACATATCCATTTTCAGTAGCAGTTGTACCAACTCCTGCTGTTGTTCCACTGTATGCCCAAGTAACACCTAATCCAATGGAGAAACCAAACTTATCAAGATCGACTGTAGAGAAACCAACAGTTTGATCTGCTATGTCATCAATAAAACATACTTTAAGGTTGTTTGCCCATGTACCAGGATCTTTAGCAGCCCATGTCCATGCACTTGTTATATCTGTATAACTTCCTTGATAGTCATCATAGTTTTTAATCTTGATATTACTTGTAGAAGCAATACCCACTCCACCAATCGGAGCCCCTGCGTTTGCGTTGTTAAGAGTTGCACCGTCTGCTCTTGCAACTTTTAAAACACCACCGTATGAGAGGAAAGATGATGCACTCAACCAATACTCATACTGCCTATCAGTTGAGAGTGGTTTACCAAATGTGTTGATTAAATCTTGTTCCGTAGTAATATCAATTGCTTCTTCAACAGGACCAATTTTAAACGGTCCCGCAATAGCCCCGATATTTGCCAAAACGTTATCTGCTCTTCCAACAGTTAGGTCAACCTCCCTAACTACTACTCCAGGAGATAATTGAGGAGTCGCCATATTCTTCTCCGAAATACTCATTTTTACCTGAAAATATTTATTGTTTTTGACATTTTCGATGGGGAAACATGCCGTGAACAACTACCAGTCAGGATAATTCCAATCTCTAAAAGGGTTTTCTTTTTTTCTTTTTTCTATAATTCTTTTGATCGTACATGACTTACACTCATAAGAATAAGAAGAGGCAACTGGCCCTCTATCCTTTCTAGTTCTATAAAAACTTTCTATTAAATTTTTATTTTCACCACATATTCTACATGTTCGAGTAGACAGTAATAAATGTCCTAACTTTATTTGCTTGTCTAATTCCATTAAGACAAGTATTCCCACATGTAGGATTTATCTCCATATTCATCAGCTTGGAACCATCGATCCCCATCTCCATCAACAAAACTTTCCTCCCCCATTCCATCATCCATAAATCCAAAGGGAGCCATATCTTGCTCAATCTGATTCTTCTGTTCCTCATATAATCTTTTTCTTACATCTTGATCTGTAAGTTCCTTAAAGTAATCCTGTGCCACTAACCATGCATAGATGACTAAACACATAGCAAGGTCATCATTACATCCTTCCTCTGCCTCAAAAGAGTTTGCTTTCTGAATAAAAGTTGTAAGTTCATTTAATATATCATAATCAGTGAAAAGAAGTTTATTTTCTTCTATCAAAGTTTTTAAGTTAAGAGAACCTACCTTCTTAACTGTCTTAGACATCTTAAGTCCAAGTTGAGTTTTCTTACCAGAGAATCCTTGACCAACAATCTGACCTGCTCTACCTCTCATAGAACACATCAGAAGGTTTTTATATTCTAAATCAAAGTTTAATATAGATGCTACCTGATCTCCTACATCATTTACCTCACATAAAACGAATGCATCATTATATTTTTTTCCAATATCATCTATAATGCTTGGAAACAGCATAGGTTTGATTTCATTGTTCCTATACTTTGCTACCACTGCATGAGGAAACTCAGTTATATCTACAACTATAAAGGCTGAGTAGTCTTTTGATACACCTCTTGCTACGTCAACTGTAATTACATAATCATGACCTTGGATAGGATCAACAAAAACATCCAGTCCACCACTAGATTTACCTGGTTGTTCATATATAAGGGTTCTTAATTTACTTGGTGCAATTAGAGTATCAACAGATCCTAAGAACTCACACTCAAACTCAATCTTAAACTGTTGTTCAGATGTGTTTGCAATCGTTTGTCTCTTCCATTCAGAATCTCTACCTGGAACTTCTGACCAGTGAACATCAGTTGGCACATATTCATTCTTTCCTTTTTCTGCGTCGTGCCAATACCTATAGAAATGATTCATCCCGTGAGGGGTAGAAACCATGATTACTTTTGTACTTTTACCAGAAGTAATAGTAGGATAAACACTAGCAAAGAAAGACTCAGCGATGTGATTGGGAACAAAAGCAAATTCATCCAAGAATAGGATATTGAAAGACATACCCCTAACAGCACTAGCAGAAGTCGAAGCTGCCAATATTTTACTACCATTTTCTAACTCCAGTGATCCTTTGTTCCATGATATAATTCCTTGTTGCATCCACTTAGGAAGATTCTCATAAGCAGTTTGTAAACGACCTAGTAAGTCTCTGGCAGTTGCTGCCTTGTTCGCAAGAATACCAATATTAGTATTATCATTAAATACGGCATAATGTAATAAGTAAGATACAGATGTAGTAGACTTACCCGTCTGCCGAGGCATCTTACAAATGTTAAATCTATTCTCGTGAAAATTTTGAATTAACTTCTCTTGGAAATCATAAGGTTTAAAAGGTACAAGACCCTCATCCAAACTTACAATCTTTACATGTTGTTTTGCAAAATATACAGGATCCTGCTTACAAGCCATGAACTCAAGAATTTGTTCCTGAGTAAACTCTTGTGCAACATTTGCTTTTTTTAAAAGGGGATTGCCTAAGTAAACATCATCCATAATAACCTCCTACATCATTTCGTATTTACCAAATTTTTTATCGTGATCTCTAGTTTTTTGTTGTAGTTCTAATATTTTTTCTAAATTCTCTACTTTCTTTTTTAACTGTTTAGTTTCTTCCTCCTGTCTGGAGGAGAGGTTCTCCTGGTTCATAATTGGAAACTTGGTAAGACCAGAGTTGAGCACCAGGATACACTTTTCTCACTTGATCCAGTACTTCTCTGCGTGAAGGTTTTTTGATTTGAGGGAAAAACATTTTTATCATGTAACCTTTTCCTCTCCAACCAACATAAACATCTATTATATTGCCTGTTCTTCTTGGTAGGTATGTGGATTCACTTACTCCTCCACCATTACCACCACCGTTAGATCCGTTACCATTACCATTTGAGTATCCATTGGTTCCGTTGCCGTTACCATTTTTCTTTCCATTTTTATCATCATCCTTTGCAAGATAACCTCTAGCACCTATATGGTAACCACTAGGAATCTTCTTACATTTTTTACTATTGTTACAATAGTACTCACCTGGAGGACACTTCTTCATTAAAAAACAGTCTATACGTTATTATTTATTTAAGACTAGGCTTCTAAGGCAGTAAATATAGATTTAAAGGTAGTAGAACTAGAAGAAGAGGGATAACCCAATAATCTTAAAGATCCACTACTGATATCAGCTCCAAACGTTGCAATTCCTGTAGGTTGGTTAATAGTACCATATTCACTCATGTATACATTAGTTCCATCATGAATAACATTAATAGTAGTACTATTATAGTTTGTTCCTTGAACAATTTGCACTTGATAATTTACAGATCTATAAGTGCTTGCACTCACTGATATTACAGTAGCTGCAGATGTAGAGGTGGTTGTCAAAATTCCACCTTGAATATCTCCACCAATCAATTCTAAATTAGTAGAGGAAACAGGATCAAAAGTAAAATCTCCTGCGGTAGCATCATATCTTAAAAATCTACCATCTCCTAGATTAGAATCATCAACATCACTTAATCCTGTAAGTGTGCTACTACCTAGTGCGGTGCTGGCAATACCCACCCACTTCTCACTAGATGCCTCATACATTAATAAGGAACCCGTGGTGATGCCAGCAAAATCGACATCATCAAGATCCTTAATAAATCCTGCACCACCTCCACCTATGGTATATAATTGCTGCTCAACCCTATTAACAAATAACCTATAGTTTGCAGCTAAATCTTGAAGAGTTGCAAATTTTTGATTAATAGGGGTAAGGGGATCATCTCCTTGTTTAAGATCAGGATCAGGAGTTAAAGGACGATCATTGTAAATTTCCTGAAGATTTTCTTGCTGTTCTTTAATCTCTTCAACTACTTTATAAATTTCAGTAATATTAAGAGCCGTGTCTTTATACTTTTTATCTAAATCAAATAAATCTTTTTTTAACTCACTTTTTAACTCATTAATATTATCGTCATAATATTTTACTTCAGGAAGATTTGCAATCTCTTCTTTTAACCCTTCAAAATATCCTTTAAGATTTTTATCCGACTCATAACTCTTATTATCTAATTCACTTATTTGTTTTTCAATATTTTGTTTTGTTTCATTTAATTTACTTAATACACTCTTTTTTAACTTTCTATCATCATCTTTAAACTCATCATGATGTGACCAAATTTTAATTGCTGCTTCTTTGAGTTCTTTGTATATGTTATCTTTAGCCGTGTTTAATTCTTCAATTTCTACTCTTTTCTCAAAATCTTTAAGGTCTAAGTTTTCAGTCAATTCCTCAAGATCAGAATCAAACTTAGTTTTAAGATCTTTCATATGATCTTCTACTTTAACAAAATCATCATCAATTACACTAAAAGTTTTTCCAATCCATGAAAAATCAGGGACTTCATTAACCTCATTTACCCATTTGGGAAAAGTGGGAATTTCAGATCTAACTTTATCAACTGCTTCACATATTGCTTCTATTTCTCCGTCATAGTATTTTGGTTGAGGGAGATTTTTAATTTTCTCCTCAATACTATCCAATTGCTCATCATAATATTTTACTTGAGGAAGATTTTTAATCTCCTCTCTTACTAAATCAATTTGTTCACATATAGTTTCTACTTCAGTATCATAATACTTTATTTCAGGAACTGTAGGAATATTTTCTCTTACTTCTTCTAAATGTTCAGAAAGTTCTTTTAGTTCATTATCATAATATTTAATTTCTGGGATATCAGGGATACTTTCCCTAACATCATTTACCATTCTAACCAACTCTCCCCATTCAGGGGCCTGCATTACATCTGTAATTTCTATCTGGGCATTTCCTTCTGCATCCTCAAGAGTTACAGTATTATTGTCTTCTTCTACTATTTCTTCTTCTTTTTCTTCTTGAATAAATTCTTCGACGGATGGAAGATCTACCGTTTCTTCTTCTTTTAAAAATTCTTCGACTGATGGCAATTCACTTTTCGTGAAATCATCTAGTGACGGTAACTTATCCGACATGGTATGAGTAACTTATATACTTTGGGATTTCTCTCCCTCAACTTATTTATTGTCTTGAGGAAGTCCAGTTTTTATGAGTTTAGCTAGTTCTGCAGTAGACCCTACAAACAATGCATTATTAACAGTATTGGGGCCTTTGGATTGTTGCTCTTCATTTACATCTTTCAGTTTTTTCTGAAGATCCATCAACTTATCAGTTGCATCAGAAACACTCTTAATCAACTGACCTGCTACTTCATATGCTCTTGGCATGTCACTCTCTTGAGCAAGTTCAAGAATTCCATCAATTGCTTCTTGTCCTTTTTCAATGATAGAATATAAATTGCCTCTTGTATATTCATAATCTCTGGTAATATCATCCTTCGTCATTCTATCAGGTTTTTGCTCAGGAGTGATTCCAACCTTTTCAGTTGTCACTACCTCCGTCTCAGAAATGTTGAAAGCATCATCTAATTTTTTCATTGTTCTTATAAGAAGGATCCGTCAAATCCAAAGTCGTCACCAACTTCGATCATATCATTAGTTGTAGCAGTAATCAGATTTACTGCTGCACCACCTACATGCTCCGTTGGAGATGTACCATCCTGACCTCTCTTAACAAATAGTTGATTGTCAGTTTTCTTATCAACATAGATTGACTCTTCATCGATAATAATATATGTATTCTCTGCGATACTTGAAGCACTAA
>VTLG01004981.1_pt1 | contig 11264 bp, 29 predicted proteins | sample 4694571 | NCBI WGS metagenome assembly VTLG01 (sample SAMN12604809, study PRJNA352737) | marine metagenome | biome: ENVO:00000447; feature: ENVO:00000209|ENVO:00000569|ENVO:01000036; material: ENVO:00002151; isolation source: viral sequences binned using virsorter ... | reverse complement strand
AATTTTTTCATTTAATACCTACCTTGTTTTTACTATTATCCACTATTTTAGGCGAATTGCCATTTTTTTTGTTTCCCACGGAAATGCCGTACGAACCTAGCACCCCACTTACGAGTCCGGCGGTAAAGGCACCGTCAATTCTTACCTTACCCATATATCCAAGAGTCATCATTGATAAACTCCAAGTCAAAATTAAAAATCGGACAGCATGACCAAACAAATCGCCCCAATCAAAACCTTCCTTCTCTTCTTTTTCTTCCATAATTAAGGCTTTTTGCTAAAACTAGCAAATTTGTCTACAGTTGAAAAGAATATATTACAAAAACATGATTAGATTTATCAAGCCAATACTGAAGTTCTTCGTCAAATCCAATGCAGTAAAATCGCTTGTGATTGGATTGCTTCAAGACTATGCTGACTCCACGGAGACAGACATTGATAATGAGATTGTCGCCTTGGTTAAGGAAAAGTTATGGCCTGTAACATAACTTTAAGTTATGTTAAGGATAAGGCATTCGGTGGTCGATGCCTTCTCTGCAAAAAAATGGGCTAACTAATACCCCAAAAGTTAGCCTATTTTCAATATAAGGAGGTCAGCTTGCTATGGCTTGGGATGATTGGCTAATCATAACAGAAACACTTGAAGATCAACTTTACCTTGAGATTCAGGCGCGGATGTTGGCCGAAATTACTGACTTCGATTATTTGCTTGATGTTGCTGTAAACTATCAGCGGCAAAATTGGCAAAAAGACGAGATCATCAAAAATTGCATTGCAAAGATTGGCGATCTCGAAACAGAACTAATTAAGATAAGTCTTAAAAAAGAAAAAAACGATAATAATTCAAGAATTAAAAAGGAATATCATCGCCCGCTGTAGGCTCAATAAAGTTTAAATTTATATTGCCAAATAATCCATATTTGCCTTCTTTGGCTTTTGCGTTGATGTAAATACCATCGACTTCGACTTCTTCTTTTTTGGAATAATCCCAAACTTTACCTTTTTTTTGTTTGGTATCAACCATTTTCATAACTTCTTCACAGAAGGCGGAAACAGATTCAGAAGGAATAAACAAAGACATTTTTTGCGGATACTTGTCTTGATCTTCATAATCGTTTTCACTTGTAGAAAACTTGATTGGATAAGGAAGGGCGGCTTTAAATGAATCAGGCATGGTTAAAAAAATTTGTTAAAAGTTGATCAAATAGTTGTGTAAGCGAAATTTTGTTTTTCGCGCAGTATTTACGAATTAAGGTGGCTTGCGAATCATCGGTTCTGAAATAAAATTTGTTGCGGTTGTAATAAGAATTGCGGCGTGATCGAAGTTGCGCAATGACTTCTTCGCCTGATTTTGTGGCCTGTTCTTCGGTCATTAATCATCTTTATACTTTTCAACAGCTTGGCGCAAAAATCTGCCGTGTTCAGATAATGTAATATTTTCAGGACGTACTTGTTTTACTTTTAATTTAAAATGTTCTTTAAAGTCTTTCAAGATTTGTTCTTGATGGCCTGAATTTCGTATATCTTGACAGATCAAATCCCTAGCATCAGGATTTATTGCTTTAGGTATTAAATAATCTTTGTCGGGTTCTTGATTCGGTTTTGTCGGTGTTCTTACGACATCGTTATTTTCTGGTTGTTTTTTATCTGATACTTTTTCTTCTTCTTCCATATTGAAATCCATATCTGTTTCAATACCAAGAATTTTTTTAATGCTGTATCGACTTTCATAAGTTACGGAACCGCCCCAAACATGGGTTTCGTTTTTCTTTGGATTTTCTAAATCTCTAGGCGGTAAAAACAAAGGAAGTTTGCTTACTTCTTCATGGCCGTTTTGGTGCATTAATTTTGTAACAAGCAATGTTTGACCTGTCGGCGTGTAATCGAATACTTGGCTTATTGAAATTTTGTTTTTCAGTAAAACAGGCGTAACTAAAGACAACATTTGTTCAAGTGGTAAATAGCTGTAGCCAAATTTTCCGACCCCGACTTGTTTTGTTTTTCCCATTGTTGGAAACTCTTTTTGAGCCTGTTGGAAGTCTTTCATGTACTCTTGCTTTAGATTTGGTTCAGGTTGGTTTGACATCTTAGTATTAGTCTAGTTTCTTTAGTCTACCAATTTATTCAGGTTTGTCAAAAGTTTTTATATTTATATTTGCGCCAATATGTTCAAATCGTTTTGCATAGCGTTTCAATGCCTGTAAACAAACAACAAGAGAATCATCTGCAAGAACAGTTCCGCCAGATGTAACAGAAAGGGCATCAAGAGTACTGCGGGTTAGCTTATCAACGTCTCCTGTTGTCTTGCTAGTGCAGAAGAAAGGCGCATTATTTTTTAAAATTTCTGCATTTTTACCTGTTCCAAAATGGCTCTTAGGGCGCGGCATTATAAATTCAATAGAAACTTGCACGGGTTCATTAAATGGGTTGCCTGCAAACGCTTCAAGCGCCGCGTGAATAATATCCTGACGCCACGGCTTGACCCTTTTGCTTGATTCCATCAAACCGCCGTATCTTGTTAAAGTTTTTGAACCCTGCGGCGCGGGTAAACCTACAACACGAAATTCAAGTTCTTTCATTTGTACGCTTTGCGGTAAGTATCAATAAATTTCAAATATGCCTTTGAAAATAAGCTGTCTAAATCTTCTCTATCTTTATCAATAGCTTTCATTCTGCCAAGTTCCATTGCAAATTCAATAGTCTGGCATAACTCGTAAGTCAAAGGTACATTGAATACTTTTTTTTTGTCGATAATTTTTTTTGTTCTTCCCATTTTTAAAATCCTCCTTGTTCAGAATCAAATCTTTTCCACGCCTGCGACCAAGCATAAGCGCAATCAATAGTATGTTGATCTTCGCCAACTACACATCTGTTAGGTCTAGCCCAAATCGTTTTGCATACATCAGGAATAATTTTGTGATGTTCTGCAAGCGCTTCAAGATAGCTTCCCATCTGCGCATCTGTTGAATAAGGTTTCGCATACTTCTGCGATTGTGTTTTAAGATCAATCAACATAAGTTTTTCTGATTTGTTGTCATAGCCCAGAAGATCGAGTTGACCGCCGACAGATTTTTCAAGATCACAAAGCATATATTCAACCGCCCACGGCTCGAAATCTTTCCACAATTCCAAATCCATTAAAGGCTTTATCCAATCTTCATAATCGCCCATTTCGATTTTGTCGTTGCCGAGCATCCGTTGTTGCAAAGCATAATGCGCTGTTTCGCCCCGTGGTTGCCAAGACTCCCTATGTTTTTCAATATTTCTCATTTCTTCAGGCGTTTTTGTATTGCAAACTTGAGTCGTTGAAAATGCAAGCTGTTCGCCTGTCGGTTCCCAAATGTATTTGTGGGTTTTTTCTATCCTTGCGATAGGAAGCGGCGGAAGTAATTTTTTCATGCCACCGACATCCCGTAAGGCGTCACAAAATAGATTCTTGCTGTTCGGCCACTTCGCGTAGGGCGTCTTAAAGGTTTCCCTGTTGATGAATCGAAACGATGCTGAAGGAACGCGGGTTGACATTTTGACAAGTCATTAAGGCGGGCTGATGCTGTTTGATGCTTCATCCCAAGTTTTTCTTCTACTTGGTCACAAGTCAGCCCTTCTTCATAATTTCTAACACATCGTAAGACTTCAAGGCACATCCCGTTTATTTTGTCTTTTATAGATTCAGCGGCATCTTTTGATGTTTCTGTTTTGTTGCTCGGTGCAACAGGATAATTAAAAAGTGGTAAATCGTTTGTTTCCATTGGTTTAAATTGTTGGATAATCTTTTGGGTCAATAACTTCAACACGTTCTTCAACTTGTTGAGTTCGGGCGAGGTTTCGATGTTTTACGCCCTGATAACCTTTTGGGAATCGTGATTTTGCATTGTTGCAATCGTCCTCAACAGTTTTCCATCCGTCTGTTTTTTTGTCGAGATCGGTCAGCGTCCACATCTTGCGATCAGGGTTTGCGGGGTTTGGCTTATGCAATCCCGCTTTTAAGGTTCTTACAAGTGAACCTAAATCAACTAATCTTTCCATCGTCCTTATAAGAAAGTTCATTTAGGATATTTAGATTCGGCCAGTTTTGTTCGCTTGCTCTAAATACTTTTGACGCGGGATGATTTACAACTGGCTCTTCTTTTTTAAAGAATTTCTTGTCGTTAGGTTTATATACATCCTTGTAACCCCCGATAATCGCCATTTCTAGCGCTCTAATCTGTTCATCAAGGGTAAACGATCTCAAAGTCTTAAAGATGCGTTGCGCGACCTTTTCGCTGCAAGTAGCTTTTTTCTTATGCCTAATTGGCCACCATTCAACAATTAAATCGGCGTGTCTTTGTAGATCATCAGGAATATATTCTTTCTTTATGTTAGGAGAAGCAAAAACATCAATTTTTTTCTTTTCCTTATTATTATTAATAGATTCTATATTAGAGTATTTATCTGCGCTCTCTTGTTTTTTTTCTTTTGTTTTTTCTGGCGAACTTTGTTCGCTTGATAAATACAGGGTACCATACGGTGTCAACCCCTTAGATGTTCGATAAAGTAAATCGTTGATGAATGTAGACATAGTCTGATGTTCTGGTTTAATTGGTTCTAAAAGCGCGACAATTTGTGGCTTGATTTGTACACGAATTGGTTTGTTTGTGGTCATAATTGGTTTAATTCATCCACACATTGGCACAAAATGGCAGGGTGTCAATATTCAATATTTAATATTTGTTCATATTCGGATTATTGAAATTGCACCGATGTTTTTTAAGATCGACTTCGACCCATTCTTCGCCATTAAAAACAATCCATAGTTGTCTTTTAACGTCAAATTCAATTCGACCCGCTTTTGGTTTTTCTTCGTTCATTATCCAAATCCTTTTTTTCTGTTTTTAAATTTATATTCGTTATATCTTCTCGACATATCTTTAATTTGTTCTTCGGATAAATCTGCCATAAATGCTTTTTTATCTTTTTCAGAAAATCCGTCAAGATGCCAAGGTTCAGAAAAAATCAATTGCTTTTGCATTTCAATCGCGGCTTTTCTTGTTTGCGCTTTATCTTCTTCAGATAAAGAAAGATACCTTTTCCTTAATTCAGGAACTTCGATAAACCAATTGTCCTCCATCATTGAACCTCATATTCTTTGTTTGCTTCTTCCTCGCATACATCGCGCATAAGACAAGAAAGAGTTTTTCCTTCAATGATTGCGCGTGTCTGTAATTCTTTTTTTGTTGCGGGTTTGACAAGTACCTGAATCAGTTCAGAATACTTGTCAGCGTCCGCTGTTCCCTTTTCCCTGTTAGCCATTTTAGAACCTCCCTGTATTTGTTAATTGGTTAAGACCGCATTGTTTGACTATCGTGCGCTCTTTAGCTTCGTGTATTGATTCTGTAAGAGCTAATTCAATTGCTTCTTCTCTTGTGTCAGCATCAACTTCTTTGTAAGTAGTGATGTAATTAATCACAACAAATTTTTTCATTTGTTTTACCTCCTTTTGTTTTTATGGTCTTTGCGCATTTTGTTAAATGCTTTTGATTGTTCAGGTGTCATGCCGCAAAAGTAATTTAATAAATTACCTTCATATTGATCGGCAAGTTTTTCGAGTTCTCTATCCATTGTTTAGTCCTCCTTAAAAATCAATTGCCATTGCTTGAGCAAGGTGCTTTAGAAAATGGTGAAGATCACCATTTAAGCAATCAATCTGTCTAATGATCGCTTCGATCTTTTTAGCTTCTTCGCCTTGAGTTGTCTTGATCTTGGCGATAACCATATCAGTTTCAATCAAATTCATTGTTCCGTTTGGAGTAGTGATTTCATAAACCTGATTGTCAAGGTCTTTTTCGTTGAAGTAGCGATTGAAGAAAGTGTTCATTGGTTTGATTTGTTTTGCTTACATTCCTATTATAATAGAATTAATTAAGTATGTCAACAATCTGCGGGATTTTATTTAATTTAACTGTTTTGAATTTTCTAAACCTTTTGCTTTCTATTTCCCTAAACATTTCGATTTCAGTTACACATTCTTTAAATTCTGTTTTGCCTTCAAATGTTCCTATCCTTAAATAAAGATCAGATCGACCTTTTATAAAATAAAAGTCAACCTGATAAGAGCCACACGGCGAAAGTAAAGAAGGCGTTTCAATCATCGATAAAATCATCGTCTTCTAAATCGTATTCGTGATTAAAAAACTTGTCATCTTCATCATCGCCACGATCTCGAATTGCCTGCGCTTCTCTTTGGCTATCAAGCGCGGCTTGATGATTAATCATAAAACTATCCATTTAATATCCATTTAGTTTGCGATCAGCTTCCACAATAGGCTTGACTATGAAAACGGCATCCCAAATATATTCTTCATCGTAATCTTTCAAAATATCAAATAATTTATATCTGATATTAAATTGTGAATTATTATTTTCTGCTATTTTTTTGTATGTAGTCAAAAAATAATATTTGTCTTTATTTTCTAAACGATTCCATTTTTCATAATTTTTGATTATGGCATTAAGACTTAAAAATAATACGTCTTTTTCATCATTGTTGAAATTCATTTTAAGCAACCTCCTCATACATTGTTTCAGCGAAGTCTTCAGGAGTCATAAAATTATAATTGTGATTGAAATTGTCTCCATTCCAACCTTCCCAACATTCAGGAATTAATTGCTTTGTTTTTTCAATCAATTCGTAAAACTCTTTAGCTTCATATCTTTGTTCGCGATCAATACGGCCATTAGTAATGATAACTAAATATCCGAACTCGTTGCCTTCCTGATGCTCAAAATACCAGTTAACCTCGCGATTGCCTGTAATGTATTCGTGAGTTGTGATTGTTTTTTGGAATAACATTTGTTTGATTGGTTTGCTTACAACTTAATTATATTATAATTAAATAATATTGTCAACTATTTCTTTTTTATTTTTTTCTCTTCGTTTATACTTTATGCCTTCTGATGTTTTAACAATAAAAAATTCTTTAGTAATTGTAATTACTGAGCCATCTGAATAAATAATTGATTGAGAGGGGTAAAAATCTTCTTTCATTTGTTTTTATCTTTCCAATGTTGTAATTCAAGATCGAACCTCGCAAGCATAATCAATTGTTCTTCTCTTGTATATTGCGCTAATATCTGCGCCTGTTCTTTTCCTGAAAATCTTTTTAGCAACCACGGTTCTTGAAAAAACATTGATTTTTGCATTTCAATCATCATTTTCAAAACAGCATCGCGTTCTTCATCGGTCATGTTTTCTGTAATGCGTAAAAACTGTTGTTCAGCTTTGCGAGACTTTTCTTCATCCCCGCTTGAAAATCTATATCTTTTCATTTACTAATACCTCCTAAATTTTATTTGATTACCGTTATCTATTTTGATTGTGCCTTCTGGTAAATCTATTCTATTTTTTTGTTCTTTATTATCTTCTAATTCTTCTCTTGCTTCTCTTTCTCCTTCTGTATAACCCGCTTGGAAACCTCTACCCCATTCTTCATCCATTTGTTGTTTTGTATATAAACCTTCATGTCTTTTTGCATATTCTCTACCTTCTGCAAATGCTTTTGCTACACGTTGATTAATATATGCTTCATCATATTTATTATATGTTGGTTTTTGCCCTTTATAAAAAAGTACATTTACATCTAATCTTTTTATCATTTTTACATATTTTCTTGCCGCGACAGATGCTTCATTTTCATTACATTCGCTAGTTGCAAGAGCGTAAAATTTTTTCAATTTTTCTAAATCTTTTTGATTCATTTATATTTACCTTCCCATTCGTTATATTCATCGAACATAAACCCATCAGAATTTGCACCTTCGCGAACAGCCGCAAGCGCCGCATCCCTTACGTTTTCTTCAACCATTTCTGCAAGTACTTTTAAACTTTTCAAAGAATCAATCTTGCGTTCAACTTGTGAAAGTCTTTTTGATGCGCCATCGTAACCATCTTGCAAGTCGCGCGTTGCTTCTTGAAGTTCCCCATCTGCAATAATCTTTTGCGCGTGATTAATACGATTGATAGGGGCGCTTTTTAAATGCTCAGTTTGTCTTGCAATACGCCCACCAATAACCAAAGAAAGTAATTGATTTAATGATTTCAGTTGTTCCTGATCTTTCATTGTTGATACCCCCTAAGAATTTTTTTAAAGACCAACAGTTTTTTTTCTAAATCATTTAAAATTTTTGAATTTTTTTCAAAAGATTTTTTTCTTGTTATTTGTTGCATCCGCGAGCCATCTTGCCAATTTTTATATAGTTCAATGATTGCGCGGGCATCTGCAATTTTATGCTGAAGTGTTGCAATCTTTTCTTCAATCAATTCTTTAATAAAATCTTTTTCTTCCCAATTGTCATTTTCTTTTAAATAAGATTTACTATTTTTTGTGTCTATCCACAAAGAGCCATTTTCAATCATTGTTTTACCTCCTGTTGGTATTTACCTACTATTTTATGTAATTTCCATTTTTGATCTTCTAATTCATCAATTCTAAGATTTAAAGTTTTGTTTTTTTCTTCAAGTTGTTCAATATATTTTCTATAGTTTTGTAATTCTGAAACGTGTTGTTTGTGTAAAGTGTCGTAATTACGCTGATTCATTTCTTTGCTTTGCCTGATAGATTCTTTACATTGTTTCTTCATAAGTTGTTTTGCTTCATTCTTTTGCTTTTTAATAGTTTTAATATTTGCTTTCCACATATTGACCTCTGCCGTTTTATATTCCAATAGCTTTTCAAGGCATCTTGTTTCTTTCGGGTCTGTCACTCTCATATACCATTTCATCGCAACATCCTTTTGATCTGTTTTTTCAAGTGCAACAAACATACAATCGACAACATTAATCAATTGATTCTGTTCTTTGAAGTTATGAACCCATTTGCCAAGAAAATATTTGAACTTCTTAACCTGTATTTTTGTAAGTTCATCAGTAACTATTTCAAGGTTACTTTGCCATTCTTCATATTTTTCAAAGTCGTGATCGGGTTCGCGTAGTTTCTTTTCTAAGAACTTAATTCGCATTTTCAAATCAAGTTCTTGATCTTTGAAATCGTGTTTACTCATAAGTCTGGACTCTCCTGAAACTTAACGTATTCTTCGTCAGGTACAACTTGCATCTTCCATTTAGCAGTAGTTACATAATTACTGCCATACTTCCAAGTCGGGTCTTCTTTCTCATATTCATAATCAGAAAGTTGATACTGTTTTTCTTCTTCAATGCAACCTGACGCTTTTTTAGTTTTTGTACCTTCTGAATTGCTCATAAAAGTACAAGGCCAAACAATATTTGAAATAGAATTATCTATCTCTTGTAATCTTTCGCGAACTGAATATTCGCTGTTTGCATAAAATTCAACTGTAAATTTTCTCATCGCAACACCTCGCAAGCCGCTTGTACACCCGCCGCACAATCGTTGCGTGTCATATCGGTCAACGCCCCATCGAATCCCAAATAAAAGATTCCTGTCGCGCACATAACCATAAAGAAATTTGTCATTGGTTTAGTTTGTTTGATAACAATTTAATTATAATAAAATTAAAATGTAATGTCAACCCTGTAATTCATGTTATATATTAAGGGCATGGCTAAAAAGGCAACTAATATCGAAATAGATAGACGTATTCACAAAATATACGACTTGCTTTTGCTTGGAAATTCAAAAACGCAAATTGCTCGATATTGCGCGGAGAATTATTCGGTAAGTCTACGTCAAACAGAAGAATATTTATCACGCGCTCGCATATTACAAGAGCAAGATGCACAGCTAGAGCGTCCGCAATGGCTTACAGGGGCAATCGCTAGACTTGCAGATTATGAACGCCGCGCTTCAATGGAGAATCAATTACAGACCGCTATCCGTGCCGTAGAAATGCAGGCAAAATTATTACGCTTTGATATGTCAGCATGAGCCTTATTTCTGATGTCTGCGAAAAACAACCTCTCCTCGATTTTTTAAGTCCTCCTGATGAAAAAGATACAGAGATAATATTAGAGCGTGTATTATCTGATCTTCATACGGGGCAACTATCGTTTGTAAATGACACAGATACGGAAATATTGGGCTTATGCGCGGGTTATGGGTCAGGTAAAACGCGATCTTTACTGGCAAAATGTTTATATCTTTCATTGTTAAATCAAGGCTTCACGGGCATCGTATTAGAGCCGACACAACCATTAGTCCGTGATTTATTTGTAACAGAATTTGAGGAATTTTTATTAAATTACGAGATTCCTTACACATTCAGAAGTTCGCCGTTACCTGATTTTGTTTTGCACCTACCCAAGGGAGATACGCGCATAATGTGTCGTTCTTTTGAATCTTGGCAAAGAATAATCGGTATCAACGCGGCTTTTATATTGGCAGATGAAATTGATACAGTTGCAAAACCAATTTGTGATCGTGCCTTTCCGAAAATCCTTGGACGTCTTCGCGCAGGGAATGTTCGCCAGTTCGCGGCGGCGTCCACCCCTGAAGGTTATAAATGGTTTTGGCAAACTTTTGGAAGTGATGAAGCAAAAGAAAAAGATGACAGAAAGTTAATAAGGATGAAAACAACAGATAATCCACATTTGCCCGCAGATTTTATTGATAGAATGAAAATGAACTACGACCCCAATCTTTTGAAAGCATATTTAGAGGGTCAGTTCATATCTTTAACAACTGGCGCTGTTTTTGACCGCTTCGACAGAGAAAAACATATAACAAAAGACATCCCAAATTATTCAGAAGAAATTATAAGACTTGGTATTGACTTTAATATTGGAAAAATGTCTTGTGTTTGCGCCGTGATTAGAGATAACAAACTTTATATTTTTGACGAGATACGCGCACATGACACCGATCAACTGGCAAAAGAAATCAGATCAAGATTTCCACACAACAGACTTTACGGATACCCTGATTCGTCAGGCGGAGCAAGATCAACAAACGCTACGAAAACCGACATCCAAATTCTCGAAGGATATTCAATATCCAATCAATCGGGTGCGTCTAATCCATCCATTAAAGACAGCGTTAATAATGTTCAGCGTTTGCTTTGTAATGGTAAAGAAGAAATTAGTCTTTTTGTTCATCCGCGTTGTAAAAATGTCATCGAATCTCTGGAACTTCAGAGCTACACGGAATCGGGCGAACCAGAAAAAACAGGATTAGATCATTTCTCTGATTGCGTCCGATACCTTTGTTGGCGTTGCTTCAATCCCTTACATTTGGGGGCAGGGCGCAAAACAGGGATTAGAATATATTAAAAAGTGTATTACTATTAAATTAAGTTAGGGGTCAACCGTGTAT
>VTLG01010801.1_pt1 | contig 11265 bp, 20 predicted proteins | sample 4694571 | NCBI WGS metagenome assembly VTLG01 (sample SAMN12604809, study PRJNA352737) | marine metagenome | biome: ENVO:00000447; feature: ENVO:00000209|ENVO:00000569|ENVO:01000036; material: ENVO:00002151; isolation source: viral sequences binned using virsorter ... | reverse complement strand
TAAAAGCTGCAGCTAAACGCAAGTTTCCAGTTTATCCGTCTGCCTATGCAAATATGTGGCTTGTTCGTGAATATAAAAAACGTGGTGGTACTTATGTAATTGCCAACAAACCAAAAGCCAAAGGTAAGGGTCGTGCAAAGAAAAAAAAGTAGCACTAGAAGGGTTAAGGGTGGTTTAACCACTTGGCTAGAGGAAAAGTGGGTTGACGTAAAAACTGGTAAACCTTGTGGTCGTTCGAAAGCTGAGAAAAAAAGGCGTGGTTATCCAGCCTGTAGGCCAACAAAACGAGTCTCAAGTAAGACGCCTAAGACACTAGGCGAAATGACAGCAGCAGAAAAGGCAAGGTTTAAAAGAGAAAAAACTGGCAAAGCAAAAATAAAATATCAACATAGACGTAAAAAAACCACTAAAAAGAAATGAAAATTAAGTCAGGTACAAAAAACAACCGCAGAGTTAGGTTAACCAAACGCCAAAAAGATGCTTTACGAAGGCATCAAGCTACCCATGGTCATACAAAAAGCCATATTAATGAAATGACAAAAGCTATGTTAGGTGGTAAAACCTTTATGGAGGCCCACCGTATAGCAATGAAAAAAAAGGGTAAATAATGGCTAAAAAGAAACCACCAAGCTTATCTGTTAAAAGAGGTGAAAAATCAAAAAAAGGTGGCCTTACTGCAAAAGGGCGTGCAAAATATAACCGAGCTACAGGCAGTAATTTACAAGCACCAGTAACGGAAGACAACCCTACTGGCAAAAGGGCTGCAAGGCGTAAAAGTTTTTGCAAACGTATGGAGGGTATGAAAAAGAAAAGGACTAGCAAAAAAACTGCAAATGACCCTAACAGCCGTATAAATAAGGCACTTAAACGTTGGAAATGCTAATAATTGCAAAACAAGGTATATTAGAAGTACTTTATTAAACCTTTATGTCTGAAGAAACAACAGCACCAGAAACAGGTAACAGTGATGCTGTAATAAAACAACTGCAGCAAGAAATTGAATTGTTAAAGAAAAAAAACAGGGAAGTTGTTGAGGAAAAACAAAAAATTGCAAGTAATGCAAAAAATGTTGCAACTTTGCCAGAAGGCGAAAGTGTTGAAGCTTTAGTTAAATTTAAACAGCAAATTGAACAAGAAAGACTTGAAGAAAAAGGTCAATACACTGAAGCTTTAAACAAAAGGGAGCAACAGTTTAAAGAGCATATTGAAAAGAAAGACGCACAAATTGAAAGCTTGCAAAACGAATTAAAAGAGTTAAAACTTGTAACCCCTGCTGTTAATGCTTTGTCTGAGTTTGTACATGACCCAGCCTATGCAATGAGCAAACTTGATAAAGAAAAAATACAGGTAAATAAAGATGGCACTGTTGTTTATATGTCTGAAGATGGTTTTACTTCAAAACCAATACAAGAGGCAGTAAAAGAGCAAATACAACCTTGGGCATTAAAAAACCAACAACCTATGGGCAGTGGAGCACCAATAGGTAAAACAGAAAATATTACTTCTGTTGCTGGTATTGATACAAACCTTTTAAAACGTATGGCAAGGGGCGAGGATACTGCAGCCATGGAAATACACCAAAAATATGGGCGTGATGCTTGGCTTGAAGCAAAAAAAGTCGCAAAAGATTACAAATAACAAATTTCAAGTTATAGTTTAATTAATAATTAAAGTTGGCTGTGCTGGCTTTTAAAAACTTAATTGAGGCTGTGCTGATGTTAAGGGGGCTGTGCCTAAAATTGTAAAAATTTCCATTTAACTAAAATGGCTACAACATTATCTGACATTATTGTGCCAGAGGTGTTTGCTGCAAGCATTATTGAGGAGACAACCTTAAGGGATAGTTTCTTACAAAGCGGAGTAGTCGCACCTTTAGCAGAACTAAATTTAAGCTCCACTCAGGGGGGCAATTTCGTGAACATCCCTTTTTATAAGGCAAACCTTAGTGGAAACTATACAAGGCTTGACGACAGTTCATCTTTAACACCAAACAAAATTGAGCAGAGCAGCCAAATAGGTGTTGTGCTTACTGCTGGTGATGCCTTTTCAGCAAGACAACTTGCAGGGCAAAAAATTGGTTCTAACTCACCTGACCCAATAAGTGCAATAAGACAAAAGCTTGGTGCATACATTAACAACGAAAAGCAAAAGGATTTATATTCTTGCTTACAAGGTGTTTTTGGTTCTCTTACTGCGAACACAAGTGACTCAGCTTTATTTGACCTTTGCATTGATTCAGAATCAGGTGATACACCAACAGCTTTAGGTGCTGGAACTGTATCAAAAGCACAATCGTTACTTGGCGATCAAGGCGATAAGCTTACAACTATTGCAATGCACTCAAAAGTGTTTTATGCGTTAAAAGAACGTAAGGCTCTTGACTATGTAACAAATTCAGAAGCAAGACTAGGTACAGCCCCAAGTGGTGCAAGTACAGTGAATGCTTTTGGTGGTTCATCTGCTGGTGCTTACGGTGACGTATCTGTGCCTCAGTATATGGGTATGAATATTGTAGTTTCTGACGATATTCCAAAAGCTGGCTCTGGTGCTTCAACGGAATATGCGGTCTACTTTTTTGCTCAAGGTAGTGTCGCAACAGGCGAACAGGCTGCATTGGAAACATTAGTTGACAGAGACGTACTTGCTTTTGAAGATGTTGTGTCATTTAAGCACGCTTACATTTACCACCCTATTGGTACTAAGTGGGCCGTAACGACAACAAACCCAACTAGAACACAGCTTGAAACAGCTACAAACTGGTCTAAGGTTTATGACACAAAAAATATCGGCATTGTAAGGGCTACTGTTACATCACCATTAGATTAAGAGGTAAACTTTCATGGCTAGTATTTTTGAATTACAAAATCCTCCATTTGGTCAGTTAACCAAAACCAAGGTTATAAAAACTGAAAATGGGGCAATGACATTAACAACTGCTGAATTAATAGAAGGCATTGTTGACGGTACACCTACAGGTAATAGGACTATTACAACACCAACTGCTGCAGAAATTCTTACTGCTCTTGGTGTGCAAAACAAAGTTGGTCAAACTTTTGAGTTAACTGTTGTTAATAAGGCAGCATCAACTCATAAATATACTTTGACCGCTGGTTCTAACGTTACAATCGTTGGTGAGCCAGACATAACTGCAGACACTTCTGGAACTTTTATTTTTAGAGTTACAAGTTCAACTGCTGTTAGTGCTTTTAGAAAGTAATGGGTATTGCCACATTTAGGCGATTAAGGGAAAGGGAGGCTGCCAAACAAAAGGCAGCTTCTCTTATACCAAAGCCAAAAAAACAAAAAAAGCCAATTAAATTAAAAACAAATGGCAATATCATTAGTTAATACAGTTGGTGCTGCAACTGCAAATACATACGTTGATTTAACTGCTGCACAAGCTTTTATTGACGGCCTCATAGAAAACGACGATATTGTTGCATGGGGTACAAGCACGACTGACCAAAAAAACCGAGCACTTTTTAGTGCTGCCCAAAGAATTGACCGAGAACGGTTTTTGGGTGCAAGAACAAATGACGAGCAGGCATTGGAATGGCCAAGATCAGGTGTTAAAAAACCATATACTTATACAAGTACTTATAACGCTTTATATCCAAGTAATTTGCAGCCAGCATTTTATGCAGATAACGAAATACCAGACAGGGTTAAGCACGCACAGATACATTTGGCTGTATATTTAAACAATAATAAGGATGGCCTTGATTTAAGTGGTTTTGAAGATTTTAATGAGGTGGCAATAGGTAATTTAAGTGTTACGCCTAGATTTTACGGTGCTGTTGGTGCAAACAGAATACCGCCTATAATAGAGCAATACTTAACTGGCATACGTATTAGTGGGCCAGCTACAATATCAGTAAAAAGGAGTTAACCATGGCTTACGAGTACCCTTCAGCAAAGATTGTTAATGACACATCTGCAACAACAGGGCGTTTTGGTAAATTACAGGCAAATGAAGATACTGTGATTGCATCATTAACTGCCCAAAACATAGATGGGGCAAGCACGAGTATTACATTAAATGCAAGTTGTGAAATTTGTGGTGTTATTACTGGTTTTACTTTGGCAAGCGGTTCTGTTATTGCATATAGGTTGTAATGTCTAGAATATCTAAAGGTTTAAGAAATGTTTCTTCTAAAGTTTTAGGTAAATTTGGTGGCGATGTTACTTTTAAACGTATAACTCATGGCAGCTATGATACGGCTACTGGTTCAGTAAATGAATCAATAACGACCACAACAATTAAAGGAATATTACAAAATGTAAACCAAAGAGAAATAAATGATCTTATAAAAGAAAACGACAAAATATTAATAATTGCAGCATCAGACTTGGAACAAACACCGACAACAAGTGACAGAGTTTTAGTTGCAAGTATTGAATATCAAATTATTAGAATAAATATTGATGAAAATGACAACCAAAATATTAAATACGAAATTTATTTAAGAGCATGAAACGTATTGAAATTGGCGACATTGGTAAGTTTTTTAAAGAGGAACATGAAGATTTGTTAAGGCTTGCAGTATTAACACTTGATACAAGAATAAAAACAGTATCGCCAGTTGATACAGGTCGTTTTCGTATGAATTGGCAGCTTGCAGAAAATAAAAGATCAGCACCAATACAAGGTGGACCATTTACACCAGCAAAAAATGCCATAATACCACCCATGAAACTTAACTATCAAAAAGAAAAAACAGGCAATACTTACAGTTTGATTAACCCATTACCCTATGCAGAGGCAGTTTGTTTTGGTACTAATACACCGCCATCATGGGGCAACCAGTTTAGAAGCAAAGATGGTAATAGGAGTGCAGGCTGGCCACTGAAAGAGGTGGCAGCAGTAGCTAAAATTGTAAAAAAGGCAAAAAGTAAAAATTAATGGCACAACTTAATTTAAACACTGTAAGGCAAAATATTGAGGCAAGGTTAGCCACAGAAATGGCCAGCAATCCAGCAACTACTGTTGTTTTTGGTAATCAACCATTTGACCCACCATCAGATACAAGTTTTATACAATGTTTAATTGAATTTACTGGCAGTGACTATATAACACTTGGAGGTACAAGTAGCAGCACTAATAGTCAAACAGGCATAATTACTTTTAATATTTTTACAAAAGTTGGTATTGGCCTTGGCGATAATTTAACACTGGCCAAAAGAATTAGGGATTTATACAATAGGGTAATATTAAATGGCATATACTTTGAGCCTCCAACTGGCCCTGCTGTTTTAGAAAACGCAAGTCCAGAGGGTTTTGTACAAAGTGTAATGTCAATTTCATTTGAAACTTTCGAAAACCTATGACAGAAATTACTGACGAAATGCTTGATATTATTGAGCAAGTAAAGGGTAAACGCAATCCAAACCTTTGGGATTCACGCTGTCAATCCGCACTATTTAGAAAAAAACAGGCAAAAGTAGTAAAAAGCGAGAAAAAAGGATAATATATAATTAAATTTCTTTTTTTGTTATGGCAAACGTTCGTGGAGAAGAAGGAGCAGTACATTTTGACAATGGTACTGGCTCAACAAGTGCAGTTGTTGGTACAACAGCTTGGACTTTAGATATGACTAAGGACACACTTGAATGTACAGCCCATGGCGATACCGCTAGAAAATATGTTGGCAGCCTTAAAAGTGCAACTGGTACTGTAGAGGTGCAATATACAGAAACAAGTGGTGATGCTGTTGCAGAGTTACTTGCAGATGTAAATACAAGTGAAGACCCAGCAGATGCTTCATTTAACCTATTTTTAAATGAAAGTGGTGCTAAAAAATACTCATTTAACGGTATTGTTACTGGTGTTGGTGCTGCTTCAACAGTTGGCGAGCTAACAACCCAAACTGTCAATTTCCAAGTATCTGGCCCTATTACCTTTGCAATATAATTAATGGCTGAACAAAGGACTATTGACCTGATTATTGGAGGTTTCGACCTTAATCAAAGACGTAAATTTACACTTAAAAATGCAAACGGCAAGCCATTAGTTGATTTGTATTTTAGACCTATAACAAGGTCAGACAGAACAAGGGTTCAAGCTTTGGCTGGTAGTGATGAAGCTTTAAAAGTATCAACGCAAATGCTTTGCCACATGGCAGAAAAAGAAAACGGAGAAAAAGCGTTTGGTAGTGGCGATGCGGTAAGGCTACAAAGAGAAATACCAGAAAGTGTTTTAAATGAGCTTGAACTGTTTTTATTTAACGTTACAGAAGACGGCATACCTTTAGACGAAGCAAAAAACGATTAAAGGGGGATAGCTGGCTTTATTTTGAGTTTTTCCTAGCAACAGAATTAGGTATGACGGTAAGTAGGTTGCGACAAGAGCTTACACAAGCCGAGTTTTTATATTGGGCTGCCTATTATGAGGTAAAAGGGGAACGTGAAAAACAAGAATTAGATAAAATTAAGAATTAAGTGTAAACTATTAAAAAAACCAATTTATGGCTTTTGCAAGTGTTGTTATTGATGTCGTTGATAAGGCAAGTAATAAGCTTAAAGCTATTAACAACCAAGCAAATAAAGCTGCACGTGACTTTAGTAAGTTAGATAAAAGGGCTGGCGGTATAACTAAATCATTTAACAGGTTAGGTAAAGTTGTTGCATCTGTTGGTTTATTGGAAATTGGTAGGCGTTCAATTAATACTGCTGCTAATTTTCAAAAGTTAGAGTTAAGACTTAAATTATTAACTGAGGCAACAGGTGAGTTTGGTGAGGCACAAAAAATTGCAACAAGGGGGCAAAAATTATTTGGTATGAGTGCAACAGAAGCACTTGATGGCGTAACTAATATAACTGCAAGATTAAAACCTTTGGGTGTAAGTTTAGCCGATATAGAAACTACATTTATAGGCTTTAACACTGCAGCAAAACTTGGTGGTGCATCCGCACAAGAAGCATCAAATGCGTTTAGGCAGTTAGCACAAGCACTTGGTTCTGGGCGTTTAGCTGGTGATGAATTTAGAAGTGTTTCTGAGCAAGTACCATTAATTTTAAAACCACTTGCTGAAGAGTTAAACGTTTCAACTGGTGAACTTAAAGAGCTTGCTGCACAAGGCAAACTTACAAGTGAGGTTGTTATACGTGCATTAAGAAAACTTGGGGCAAGTGGTGCTGAAGATCTTAAAAAAATATTAGAAAACGACCCAACGCAAGTATTTAAAAATTTACAAAATGAGGTTGAAAACTTACAAATTGCAGTTGGTTCTGCATTGTTGCCTGCAGCGAAAGCGTTAACTGAAGTTTTAACCATCACTGCGCAAGTATTGAGTTTTTTACCACCAGAGTTTGTTTCTGTTGCTGCTGGTATTACTGCTGTGATTGCTGGTGCAACCTTGTTAATGCCAATATTAAAGTCAATGTCTGTTACTGTTGCTGTTTTAACTAAAAAATTTGTAATACTAAAAGCAATTTTGGCTGGCCCTGTAGTTGCAGCTTTTGCTGCTGTTGGTTTAGGAATAGCTGGAATAATTAATTATTATAAAGATCAAAATAGAGAGTTAAAACAACTGCAAGACACTATAAACAATGGTTCTGCAGAGCAAGCACAAAGTTTGATTGAAATAAAGCAAAAAGAGTTGGAAGCTGCAGAGGCAAGGTTAGAAAATGCAAAGCGTGGTAAAAGTTTAATTTATCAAAATATTGATGACCTAAAAAAACAAATAGAACAGTTAGAAAAACGTAACGAGTCCATGAAACAATTAAATGACATAATGGAAAAAAATAAAACTTATAAAGTTGGGGAATACACTTATGACACTGCAAGCGGTCAAGCGATTTCTGGCCCTGACATAAAACAAGAAGAACGTACTTTTAAGGCAGGCTCAGATAATGAAAAAGCTGCAAATACAATAAAATTATTAAAACAAAGAATACAAATAAAACAGCAAGAAGATGACATTGACAGGCAATTATTAGAAAGACAGTTTGAGTTTCAAAATAAAATGGAAGAAGCAATGGCTATTGAAGACGAGGGTTTGCGTTTAGAAAAAAGTAGGTTGTTACTAAAGGATTATCAAATTGACAGGCAAGAAATATTAAATTCAAAAGTAAAAGATCAAGTTAATATTGCAAAAGAGCTTGGCGATACTTTGGAGCAAGGTTTGGTTGAAAATATAAAAGGTGCAATAAATGGTACACAAAGTTTTGGACAAGCTATGAGTAATGTTTTAAATAGTCTTAAAAATAAATTAATGGATAGAGCATTATCAAATTTATTTGGTGGTATTGGTGATGCTGTATTTGGTGATGGTGGAAAAAATAAAGGTATTTTAGGTGGTTTGCTTGGTGGCATTTTTGGTAAAAAAGCACAAGGAGGTCCAGTTACAGGTGGTAGGTCATACATTGTTGGGGAACGTGGTCCAGAGGTTTTCACACCAAGGGGGTCTGGTAACATTACACCAAATAACCAGCTTGGTGGTTCAGTAAATATAAATGTAAACGTTGACGCAAGCGGTAGTCAGGTTGAAGGTAGTGATACTAAAGGCAACGAACTTGGCCAACAAATTGCTGGTGCTATACAGTCTGAAATAATAAAACAAAAAAGAGCAGGGGGTTTATTAGCAAATTAAATGGCCGTATTTCCTTCAATAAAACCAATTTATGGTGAGCAAATTACTGTAAAGCAAGATGCTCGTACAGTAAAACTTGGTGATGGTTATGAACAGCGTTTTATAAATGGGTTGCCTGCTAATAAAAGACTTTTAACTATACAAGCAAAGTTTGAGTTATCACAAACCGATGCAAATACTATAAATACATTTCTAGATGCACGGTTTGATGCTGGTATGGAAGCTTTTGACTATACACCGTCTAATAGGTCGACAATTAAAGTTAAATGTGTAAGGCGTTCTGAATCAATACCATATTTAAATAGGGTAAGTTTAAACCTTACATTAGAGCAAGTAGCTGAACCATAATGGCAATACCTGTATCTGAATTACAAAAATTAAACCCAAGTGCAAGAATTGAACTTTTTGTATTGGAGTTGGTTGAGGGTTTGCATTATGCAACAGGCAACCCATCAAATGTACCCACTGTATATAGGTTTCATTCTGGTACAAATATGAATACAAATGCAAATATTATTTGGCAAGGAAACACATACCAACGTTTTCCAATTACTTTTGAAGGTGCTGAATTTACGGGTAGAGGTCAAGTACCAAGACCAGTTTTAACTGTTGCAAACCTTGGTGGTATTTCAAGAAATGGTTCTGTTATTACTGTTACTGATTTGATGCTTATTGTTAATTTAACAACACCACATAATGATTTGGCAGATTGCAAACTGACCCGAATAACAACGCTTGCAAGTGAGCTTGATGCAGCAAATTTTCCAAGTAATAATAATCCTTTTGGTACGCCCTCATCTAATGAATTGCCACAAGAAATATTTTTCATTGATAGAAAAACAACTGAATCAAGGGATATTGTACAGTTTGAGCTTGTTGGGGCATTAGATCAGGCAAATAAAAAATTACCAGCAAGGCAAGTTACAAGAAAAGATTTTGCTGGTGTTGGAACTTTTATTAATACGTAATGAACTACCCTTGGAAGCAAGACGCAATAAACCATGCAAAAAAATGTGACCCAGAGGAATCTTGTGGCATTGTTGCTATAAAAGACAAAAAACAAAAATATTACCCCTGCAGAAATATTTCAAATGAATTTAAAGTAAATTCGTTTGTAATGAACCCACTTGATTATGCAGCAGTTGAAGACGCAACAGATGAAATTATTGGTATAGTACATAGCCATCCACAAAATATTTTAGAGTTTTCTGATGCCGACAAATATAGCTGTAAAGCAATAAATTTAATTTTTTATCTTGTCTCTCCAAAATCAGATAAAATATCTGTAATGACCCCTGATGAAATAGATGTTTAAAAAAATAAAAGTTTACGGTACTTTAAGAAAATTTTTGGGTCAATCTGAATTTGATGTGGATTTAAATACGCCTAGAGAAGCTATAAGCTTTTTGGTTTGTAATTTTAAGGGTATTGAGGAGCATATGGCAGAACAGTTTTATACAATACAAGTTGGAGCAAAAGTTATTACAGAAGATTTATTAAACTTAAATACACAAGATGATATAAAAATAATACCAGTTGTACATGGTAATTTTTTCCCGATTTTGCTTGGTGCTGGTGCATTGTTTGGTGCAAGTGCAATTACTGCTGGTACTTTTTTAGGTAGTACATTGCTTGTAAATGCTTTAACCGCCGTTGGTACAAGTATGCTTATTGATGGGGTAACACAAATGCTTTCACCACAACAAAATAACCTATCACCAACAGGTCAAGATGCTTTAGACCCTGCAGCTTTAGCCAGTAACTATTCATTTACAGGGCTAACTAATATTTCGAGGGCTGGTATTCCAGTTAATTTAGTATATGGAGAAATTGTTGTTGGTTCTATTGTGGTTTCAAATGGGGTTGATACTGTACAAGTGGAGGGTAATAATTAATGGCTATACAAGAATTTGACCAGACGACAGTTTTCAATAATCCAGACTTACCAAGTGGTGCATTATCTTCAAAACAATTTAATACTATTGTTGAATTGCTAGGTGAAGGCGAAATAGAAGGGTCAGCAACGGCGTCAAAAGCTGGCATTACAGATAAAACATCTACTGCATATTTCAACGCATTTAAAAAGGATATTTTTCTTAACGGTACACAAGTTTTACAACAAGCTGCAAGTAATACAGCACCACAAGACAGTGATTTTAATTTTAAGGATGTTGGCTTTGATTTTAGAGTTGGCACATCTAGCCAAACCTTTATTGAAGGTATATCAAATATAGAAACTGAAACTATTATCGGTACGACAGTGACCACCTCAACACCTGTAACACATACCGTTAGTCAATCAAATATTAATGCGGTAAGGGTAACGTTAAGGTTTCCATCAATGCAAAAATTTGAAGATAATGGCGATATTAATGGCGTAGAGGTTAATTTATTAATAAAAACAATAGAAAATGATGGGACAACAACCACTGTCATAAATGACACAGTGGAAGGTCGGTCAACAAATGCGTATTTTAGGGATTATTTAGTAAAACTTAGTTCAACAACGTCTTTTCCTGTAGCAATAAGGGTTGAAAGAGTAACAGCAGACAGTACAGATGCAAAATTAATAAATGCTTTTCAATTTAATGCAGCAACAAATATTATTTTTGAACAAAACGCATACCCCGATACCGCACACGTTGCATTAAGGTTTAATGCAGAACAGTTCCCA
>VTLG01015462.1_pt1 | contig 11266 bp, 15 predicted proteins | sample 4694571 | NCBI WGS metagenome assembly VTLG01 (sample SAMN12604809, study PRJNA352737) | marine metagenome | biome: ENVO:00000447; feature: ENVO:00000209|ENVO:00000569|ENVO:01000036; material: ENVO:00002151; isolation source: viral sequences binned using virsorter ... | reverse complement strand
GGTTTAACTTCACCAGATAAAAAAGTTGCTATACACTAAAGGTGAGACAAAAACAACTATGATAAAAATTAAACATATTGCACTTATACTAGAACTAGCAGGGGCCGCTCTTTTATTAGCGGGTTTGTATCTTCTGTTAAATCTTGCCGCCGCGTTAATAGCGGCAGGGGCAATAGTAATAATTTTAGGGATCGCATTGGAAAACGCTAGATGATTTTTAACAGTTTGTTTAACAGGGAAACACGATCAACCAATATTACAATGCCTGATCGTTTTATACCGCCGCAAAGTTTAACCGGCGGTTTAGCCGTTACAGAAGGCACCACGTTAAGTATTCCGGCGGCGTACCGTTGCGTACAGCTAATAAGTGATTCAATAGGTTCGTTACCGTTTGACGCTTACAGAGATGACCAGCGGTTAGACCCAACACCAGCGATTTTACGGCAACCAGACCCCAACCAGACACGCATGGAAACCCTAGCGGCCACCGTCGCAAGTTTGGTTATGAGAGGTAATGCGTACTATTTATTAGGCAACAATGATAGGTTCGGCTTCCCCCAGACGGCCATATTGTTAGCGCCTGACGCTGTAACGGTACAGTTAGATTCAGCCGGCCAAATTGTTTACCAAATAAACGGTAGGCAATACGACCAATCTGAAATCCTACACATTAGGGGCGGTATCATAACCGCAGGCAGTTTGATGGGCGCCGGCCCCTTAGCGTTACAGCGTCGAACCCTTGCGTTATCTTTAGCCGGTGACGAATCAGCTAGCGAAATGCACGTAAATGGCAGTATTCCTAGCGGTGTGATAAACAGCCCTAGCGAATTAAGCCAGGAAGAAGCAACTGAACTTAAAAACGCGTTTATGAAGGCGCACGCAGGGCGGCAGAAATCGCCGGCGGTGTTATCAGGCGGTTTAAGTTATCAGCCGTTAAGTTTCAGCCCTGACGATTTACAACTACTTGAATCTAGAAGGTTTAGCGCTGAGCAGATATGTACGATATTTGGAGTGCCGGCCCATCTGGTAGGCGTTCCAATTAATAACAGTAAAACATATAGCAACGTTCAACAAGACAACCGTAGTTTTATATTATTTACGCTACGTGGTTACATGTCCCGTATAGAACAATCGTTTAGCGGTTTGCTTCCACGCGGGCAGGTCGCCTTATTTGATACTGACGACTTCCAAAGAGCAGACAGGCGCGAACGCTACGAAGCGCACAAAATCGCGTTAGAGGCAGGTTGGCTGACCGTAGATGAAATTCGACGTATCGAGGATTTACCTGAAACAGCACCAGAAATGGAAGCAATAGTATGAGTTTAGAAACCCGCACAATAGAATTTGCTGAAATAGAAACCCGCACAGACGAATTAGACGGCCATTATTTAACAGGCCTAGTGGCACCCATACACGGCCAATACGACAACAGCAGTTACATAGAAACGTTTACTAGCAACACGTTTGACAAAAGCATTAAAGAGCGTGGCAACCGCATACCGTTACTAGAACAACACGACACCGCCGCGTTTCCTGTAGGCATGTCGGTACGGTGGGAAAAATCAAGCGAAGGCCTGATTGGTGAATTTAAGTTAGCTAACACTCCGCGCGGCGAAGAAGCCCGCACGCTAGCCTCTGAGGGCATGGTTACCGGCCTTTCAGTAGGTTTTATTCCCGTTCGTAACAAATCGACTACGGTGAATGGCAGGCAAAACATACAACGCCTAGAAGCCAAATTAGACCATGTCGGTTTAATCACTACCGGACAACAGGCCTACACAGACGCGAAAGTTTTAGCCGTGAGAGGCTACGACCCTGACGATGAACAAATCGTACCGCTCCTGGCTAAATGGCGGCATTTGCTTATAGACGCTTAAATCTTCCCTACGGAGACTTAAAGAGGGGCCGGTTGTTTGGGGAAACTAGCCGGCCCCTTTTTAATACTTGTAACCGCTACTAAAAAATTGTAAAGTGAAGTAACGCAACGCGCCGCTAATCGCGCCGGTAGATCAACCACCCGATAGCACCCGAAGCAGGAAAACATTAAACCTATTTTGGAGTAAAAAACTATGAAGCTACTTGACCAGTTGGTTGAGGAACGCGACGGAATCAGCCAAGCGCAAACAGGACTTGTTACGCGTGCCGCTGAAGAAGAGCGCGATTTAACCGATACAGAAGATCAATCATTACAAGAAATGGCTACTAGAGCCACAGAGCTTGACACCCGAATTGCAGAGCTACGCGCCGTTCAGGTATCTAATCTTGAGGCCGCTAAATTGCGGGCTGAAGTGCAAGCAACAGACGACACCGAAACCCGCGCAGTGGGCGGCGTTGTAGTCACTAACGAACCACTTACTTACGCTGAAGAAAACCGTAGTAAGTCTTTCTTTCAGGACATGTATAACAGCCAATTCAATGGCGATATTGACGCATCTGATAGGATTCGCCGCCATCGTGAAGAAATGGCAGTTGAGCATCGCGACGGAACAACCGCCAGTTATGCCGGTTTAGTTGTCCCGCAGTATTTGACACAGTTAGCCGCTGAATTGAGCAGGGCAGGCCGGCCATTCGCTGACCAATGCACCAGCCTTCCGCTTCCTGATTCAGGAATGTCGATCAACATCAGCCGCGTTACTACTGGTTCAAGCGCCGCTGCGCAAGCATCAGAAAATGCCGCAGTATCTGAAACAGATATTGACGACACTCTTTTAACCGCTGACGTAAGAACTATTGCCGCAGGGCAACAAGTATCCCGCCAAGCAGTTGAACGCGGTACTGGCATAGATGCCCTAATCGCCGCTGACATGATGGGCGCAATGGCAACCGTTCTAGAAGATCAGGTACTTCATGGTTCTGGTTCTTCCGGCAACATGCTTGGTTTGTCAAACATTTCAGGCACAAATGCAATTACGTTCACAGATGGTTCGCCCACGGCGGCAGAAACATATTCTAAAATTGTGGACGGAATCCAACAAATTAACAGCAACCGTTTCGCAGGCGCTGACCTTATCGTCATGCACCCGCGCCGCCTAGCATTTATGCAGGCAGGCACAGACGGCAACGGACGGCCATTAGTAGTGCCAACTAACCAAGTGCCACAAAACGCACTTGGGGTAGGACCTATAGCGGGTTATGGAAATACCGGAGCTTCAATAGCCGGACTTCCTGTAGTAACGTCAGGCAAAGTAACCACGTCAAGTGGTTCAGGCGGCAACGAAGACATGATCTTTATTGTTCGACGTGCCGACATGCTTTTATTTGAAGATGCAGGATCACCAGCAATGGTAAGAATGGATCAAACCGCCGGTTTGAATCTCACAGTTACACTTGTGGCTTACCAGTACGCCTGTTTTGTAGGCGGGCGCTACCCAGCGTCAATCTCAAAAATCTCAGGAAGTGGCTTGGTTTCACCAACCTTCTAAACATAATTGAGTCATGGCGGGTGTTACTGGTAGCCGGTAACGCCCGCCACCTCTCACGGAAAGGCAAACAATGAGTTCAAAACTTTGGGAAAAACAAGCCCCAAGTCGAGTGCAAAAGCCAGAAGCTAAAAAAGCACCAGCTAAGGCACCCGCTAAAAAAGCACCAGCCAAAAAGAAATAGAAAATGGCTTACAGTACGCAAGCGCTAGTTAAGGCATATTTAAATATTCCTTCAGCGGTTAGTTCAGAAAATACGGCAATTGATAACGCTTTAGCCGCCGCTGACGCGGAAATTGACCAATTAACCGGCCGCACGTTTGAAGTACCTAGCGGCGCTACCGCTAAAACATATATACCGTTTGACGATTACACCGTTTACGTTGAGGACATTGCGCAAACTACTGGTTTAATAGTTAAAACAGACACATCATTAGATGGCACGTATGACACTACTTTAACGGTTACAACAGACTACGTTTTAAACGGTAATGCAGCGCCTTACAGGGTCATTAAACGTGTAGACGGTAGCGCATACCCTAGAGACCGTTACGGACGCCCTACAGTGCAAGTTACAGCGTTCTACGGTTACGGTATGGCTATACCTGATCAAATTAAACAATGTTCTACCGTTTTAGCGGCCCGTTTGTATCAGCGTAAAAGCACCCCGCTTGGTTTTCAAGCTGGTTCAGTCGATACTGGGTTTATTAGAGTTAGCCGCACTGATCCTGAAGTTATCGCGCTACTAAGGGGCTTAAAGCTACCGGCGGCAGCGTAATGGATTACGACGAAATACGCGCCGAAATTAAAACACGCTTAGAAGCTGTAAGCAGCCCGCAAGCTTTTGTTTCAGTTTACGATTACGTTCCTGATTTTTTAACGCCGCCATGCGCTGTTGTAGTACCCGCTTCAACTTTAATTTCGTATCATGACGCTATGGGAACTGTGTCTACTAGTTTAACAACTTTAAATTTTAGTATTTTGTTAGCAGCTGGCCGGTTTGAGCCATCAGCAGGGCAACAACTATTAAACGATTATTTAGTTTCAGTACCGGCGGCATTAGAAGCCGATCAAACATTGGGGGGAGAAGCTACGGCTGTGCAAGTTACAGCGGCACGTAACTATGGCCCCACTTCTTTCGCAGATGCGATATTCTTAACGTGTCAACTAGATTTGGAGGTTTTGGCATAATGGGAAAATACGAAGTGATAAGTGATAACCTAGCTAATCACGAAAAAGGCGACACCGTTGATGCTAAACAATTAACGGGCGCAAACATAGCCGCACTCATAGAGGGCGGTCATTTAAAAGATAACAACACACAACAGAAAAAGGAAAAATAAATGGCTGAGTTCATGCTAAGCAATGCAAGTGTCACCATTAATTCAGTGGATTTAAGTTCGTATGTTACCAGCATTACGTTATCCCAGTCTGCTGATTCAATAGAAGATACTGCTATGGGCGATAGTGCCCGAAGTTATATTGGCGGCCTGACAGCAGGTACAGTCGATATCACATTTAACGCCGATTTTGCGGCGGCTAAAACAGAAGCAACGGTTTACCCGCTAGTAGGTACCACAACAACAGTAGTTGTTAAACCAGTAAATGCATCAGTTAGTGCAACTAACCCTAGTTACACGTTTACTGCGGTAGTTACTGAATGGCCTTCAGTAGAGGGTTCTGTCGGTGATTTGGCTACGCACTCTGTGTCCTGGCCAATCAACGCGATAACTAAAGCAACGAGCTAACATGCTCGGCTCAAACATACGGCTACGAGTAGAGCCGCCAGAAGGAGACACCTACGAAGTGTCTATATCGTTAAAAACCGCCATTGGATTTGAACGCGAATTTAAAACAACATTATCGGCCGCGTTTTCTTCGGACCCATCTATCGAGCATATTTGCTGGCTTGCATGGACCGCTACAAGAGAATCAGGCCGCGTTGTTAAATTGTTTGATGAATGGGTTTCAGAATTGCAAGACATAACGTTAGTAAGCGATGACGACGACCCTTTAGTCCAAGGCACACCGCCTATGAAATTGCAAGACTAGGTTTAGTTACGGGACAACCCGTTGCCGATTTATTAAACCTTGATCCGTACATTTTGAAAGCGATAATTGCCGCACACAATGAAATAGTTAAGGAACAGAAAAGGCGCCAGTAATGAGAGGCAAAACCGGCAGCACAGTAGAAGTACAAGGTATGAGACAGCTACGAAAAAAGTTGTCAATGTTAGACGACGATTTTGAAGATTTAAAAAACATTCATGCTGATGTAGCTCAAATTGTTGCTGATCGAGCCTCTCAACTAGCGCCTGTTAGATCTGGTTTGTTAAAAGAAACTATTCGAGCGTCAGGAACAAAAACCGCCGGTCGGGTAAGAGCCGGATTTGCTAGAGTGCCGTATGCCGGCCCTATTCATTTTGGTTGGTCTACCCGCCCGAACGAAGCTTTAGGGTGGCGCGGCGGCCCTATTGAACCTAACCCGTTTTTATATGATGCGTTAGATGAACGCCATGACGACGTGTTTGAAGAATATTTCAGACAAATTAAAGAACTGCAGCGTAGAAGAGGTTTGTAAATGGCAAAAAAATCAAGCATTATCAACGTAGTAGTTACCGGCGACGCAAAACAGTTTAAAAAAGCGATTGGTACCGCTACTACGTCGTTAACTAATTTTGGTAAAAAAGCGGCGCAAGTAGGGGCGGTAGCCGCCGCTGCTATGGCAGGTTTAGGCGCTAAAGCCATTGATTTAGCCGTTGATTTTGAAGAATCGTTATCTAAAGCTCAACAAATTTTCGGAGAAGGCGCTAAAAGCATAGAAACCGCGGCCGATGGTGCCGCTACCGCTGTTGGCATGTCTAGCGCCGAATTTTTAGAAGCCGCTAGTGGTTTTGGGGTGTTTGGTAAAGCGGCGGGTTTAACTGGCGAAGAATTAAGCACGTTTAGCACTGATTTAGTTACCGTAGCCGCGGACGTTGCATCATTCAATAATTTGCGGCCTGAAGAAGCGTTAGAGAAACTATCAGCCGGTTTGCGTGGATCAAACGAACCGTTACAAAGTATTGGCGTTTTAATTAACGCCGCCGCAATAGAGGCAAAAGCGTTAGAAATGGGTTTAGCTGACGCTAACGGCGAAATAAGTGAAGGCAATAAAATCATGGCCCGCCAAGCTCTCATATTGGAACAATTAGGAAGCCAGGGGGCTTTAGGTGATTTTGCACGCACAAGCGAAGGGTTAGCTAACCAGCAACGAATATTAAGCGCAAGGTTTAAAGATTTGGGTATTGAAATCGGCACGAAACTGTTACCTATAGCTGCAAAAGTTATGGAATGGTTTATGGAATTAGTTGACATTGGCGAACGAATAGTTGGCGTTTACAACGAAAAAGGCGTGTCAGGTGTTTTAGAAGCATTAGGTGAAGAATTTAAAAAATTATGGAAAGTTGTTAAAGCAGAAGCGCCTAAAATTGGAAAAAAATTATTTGAATTAGGCGAACGTTTTGTTAATTGGGTTACGCCTAAAATACCGTTAGTAATTCAAAAATTAGGCGAATGGGGAAGCGCTATTTTAAGGTGGATAACTAACACCGCTATACCGGGAATTGGTAACGCCATGGTAGCGGTAGCTGCAGCGTTTCTAACTTTCGCCGACAAAATAGTGGCCGGCGCGCCAGATGCGATAATTAAAATAACTGATTGGATATTAGGCGACGAAGAAGGCGATTTTGGACCGGCTGTTTTAACAGCGTTTGGTGATGTTGTTAAAAAAATAGGGCCGCAATTACTGGGAGTTTTAAGAAACATTTTCTTACCCATGACTGATGATCAGGACCCTTGGGGAAGCGGCGGCGCTATAGCTAATGTCATGCAGCGTTTAGGGGAAGATTTAGGCCAACACATGACTGAAATGGCTGCAAAATTAGGGGTTCAATGGGACAAAGACGTTGAGTTTTTAGTTAACGGATTAACGAAATTACCGAGCGCCGCAAAATCTGCTTTAACGTGGGTAGGGCTTAATCTTGCCCGTCCAATCCTTGAATCATTTGAAACCGCTATGGAAGATATGGCAACAATAATTGAAACCGCTTTAACTGCTGTGGCAATTGTTTTAAAAGAGGCGTGGAACGGTATAGCAAATGCTTGGAACCTTACAGTAGCTGGCGAAGTTTTTAAAGTCCCTTGGTGGTTATCAGCCCTTGGCGGTATCGGCGGCTCTATAGCTAATAAATCTTGGACTATTCCTTCTTTAAATACGTTTGATTTAACGCCGATGGCGGCAGGGGGAATAGTTACCGGCCCTACCCCTATTCTGGCAGGGGAAGCCGGCCCTGAAGCAATCATTCCTTTAAATAAAATGGGCATGATGGGTAATATAACTATTAACGTGCACGGCGTTTCAGGCGAAGAAGTTATTGAAGCTATACAACGTGAAACACGAAAAAGAGGCGCCGCAGCGTTCCCTGTTGATTCAAATAGAAGATTATGACAATATACAGCGGGTGGAATGTTGAAATAGGCGGGTTTACTTCAGTAGGGTCCGGCTCTGTAACCGCCTACGGCACACCCACCGACGCTATAGATTTTACAAACCGTGTTAAAAGTTTAAAAGTTGATAATCAAGCTTATTTAGGGGAAGTAGGTCGAACGGTTACAACCGTTGTATTAAACAACAATGACGGCGCGTTAACGCCTAACGGTGGCGGCACGTATGCTACTAAAGACTGGTTTTCAGAACCTTTACATATTATTGCACGTATCGGAACAAGTTACCCTGCGGCTATTGAAGCCACTGATTCAGGACGAGATAACCCTTATTTCTCCGGCCCTATAAACGATTTTATTTTTTACGACAACGGCATTGAATCAACCGTTACATTACAGGCAGTAGATTGGGGCACTTTTTTAAGCCGTTTTACGTTTCAAGCTGCCGCTTCTCAAACCGGAAACATTCAAACTGTTTATTATGAATTGACTGAAGATATGCGGCCGTATGTTCCGAAATATGGCGCTACTTCTAACGTCACAACATGGTCCGCACTTCACCAAGACACTGATTCAAATTTTGCGGTTACCGTTATTAAAGGAAGTTATTTAGGCGACGTTTCAAATAATTTAATAATGTCCGACGGCGGCACCGTGTTACCACCAATTTTGGCTTATGACGCAGGTTCTACTACTTCAAGTGTCACCTATATTGCTGGTGTAATTTTACGCGAATATTTAACATCTAGTAACGCTGAAGAATACCCTGTGGTTTTTAACGGTACCGGTACTTTAGCTTCTACAGAAATACCGGTAAAAGGGTTACAGTCCAGTTTTGAAATGAGAGAATTTGTTACGCAAGCAGAAGTTGATCGTAGCGGCGGCACCGCTCAATTTTCTTTTAACAATACGGGTTCTACTACATGGGGGCCAAGAAGTATTACTTTAATTAACGTTTATTTAGCAACAGATGCTGAATGTTTGGCGTTAGCCGAATGGTATACAAACCGGTTTGATCAAGTAAATTTTGTGCCGTCGTCGTTTGAAATAACAGGGGCAATGATAGAAAACCGATGCGCTGATGCTGCTTTAGAATACGTAAAACGTTTAGTTAAATCTGCGGGAAACGTTGACAGCATTCTGTGGCGGCCGTTAAAAGTAACGTGGACTGGTGCCGGCGGCACGTCAAATACTAAAAACGTTTTAGCTAATCGTGTAACCTTGACAGCAACGCCTTCAGATTGGAAAATAAGACTAGGCACAGTAGACGCGGTAACTAACGGCGCTTTTATATTAAACAGCACGACACAGGGCGTGTTGAACACTAACAAAGTAGGATAATTACATGGCAGGACCAACTTTTTCAAGCGGTGACGTTTTAACAGCCGCTAATTTAAACGCTATGCCACGCGGGTTGATGGCCGCCACTAGCGGCGGTACTAGCGGGTACGCTTACGATTACGGCACAGCGGGCGGCGCAATACCAACAAGCACCGGCGCTGTTGTAGGCATCAGTGATATAGATTTCACTAGCGTAGCCAACCGAATGTATATCGCCCATTTTACCGCCGATTATCGTGATGATGCAGGCGGCACTAGCGGTACGCAGATATTCTTTCGTTTCGATATTGACGGCGCACAAACCGGCTGGTTTGTAACGTCAACGTTTGCTACTGATCAAGGCTACGGCTCCACTAGCGTCGAATGGCCGTTTGTGGCGGCGTCGGCCACGACGTACACCATAGGTTGTGAATGGTTCGCGACGACGGCCACGACTCAAGGCGGTACCCCTGTTGTCTGGATTACTGACGTAGGGCCGACAGCATGACCGATTTACCTACTACTAGCAAATGGGTGCGGCTAACCGAATTACACCCTAAATTTATTGAACGTTTAGAACACCTGTTGTTACATGATTCAAGGGTTAAAGGAAAAGCTAAGATCGTTTCAGGATGCCGCACCTACCAGCAACAGGTAGAACTATACAGAAAATATAAGGCAGGTACCGGAAATTTGGCCGCTAATCCTGATAGGCGTTTTGGCCCTAACGGTAAGTTTCGCGGCTCTTGGCATTTAGAACAAGAAGATGGCTACGCGTACGCAGTTGATATTCGGTTAAGCGGCGGCCTATCTTGGGCAGAATTTCACTCTATAGCCGCCGAATACGGCATATTAAAAACGGTGCCTAGCGAGAATTGGCACATGCAGCCTTACGGTTATCTAAACGGTAAGTGGCAGTGGTTCCCCGCACCAGCGATGAAGGGTAAAGAAGATAAAACCCTAACTAAAGCAGCGCCGCCACCAGCACCAGCGATAGTAGCTAAAACTATGCCTATTGTGCGAATGCATAGCAGAGGCGAACACGTAAAAGTTATGCAAAAGAAACTAACTGATTTAGGTTTCAGAGTTTCTAAACACCCGAAAAAATCAGGCATAGACGGTATAGCGGGCCGTATGACTATCGCCGCTTTAAAAAGATTTCAGAAAAGCCGCAAACTAAAAGCAGACGGTATCTGTGGGAAAAATACATGGAGGGCGTTAAAAATATGATTGATTATAAAGATTTACTTGAAAGAGTGGTAAGCACGTTTCTACAAGCTACCGGCGGCATGATCGCCGTTGACCAGATAGTAGATATGGGCGCTGACCAGTGGAAACTAGTTTTAGGGGCCGGCGGTGCCGCCGTTTTATCTATGCTTAAAGGCTATGTAGCGGCCCGATTTACTGGCGATAACTCTTGCAGCCTGATAACAGGCAAAGACCTAGACCACGAATTAGACGCTATGTATGGTGAAGAAGTTTAAACGCCTGTTTCAAACCATAAGCCGGCTACTTTTAATATCTTTTATCGTCTTTACATGGTTCGGGCCTGTACCGGCTTACGCTAATACTGTTTCTTGCGTTGAAGATGGCACCGTTTTAGATTGTGATATTGACGTTACCGACAGTGACGGTATAGATATTAGTTTTACGATTACTGAAGATGACACAGCGGTTAGTTTTACGACGTTTACTAGTTTGACTTGTGACGCGCACAGCAACGAAGCTAGTGCCGCCGACCCTTACCTATATCTACTAAACGCTAATGGCACTGTGATAGCCAGTGACGATGACAGCGCCAGCCACAATAACGGTACTAACTTTTGTTGGGACTCTTATATTTCTATTTCTCTTGATTCTGGTACTTACACGTTAAACCTAAACGTTTACGAAAATTTCTTTGGCGTGTTCTCAATGGATATAGCCGGCATAGCAGAAGTAACTACCCCAACCACAACAACTACGACAACCACAACTGAGGCCCCACCACCCACCACAACAACCACAACAACAACAACCACCACCACAACAACCACAACAAC
>VTLG01004980.1_pt1 | contig 11266 bp, 28 predicted proteins | sample 4694571 | NCBI WGS metagenome assembly VTLG01 (sample SAMN12604809, study PRJNA352737) | marine metagenome | biome: ENVO:00000447; feature: ENVO:00000209|ENVO:00000569|ENVO:01000036; material: ENVO:00002151; isolation source: viral sequences binned using virsorter ... | reverse complement strand
GTGCGTCTGGTTGACTTCAATGGGCATCTCAACGATGGCATTCAACCTGAATGGATTCAACTTCAACCAGTCTATCGTAGATAGTGGTGGTAGAATTGTTCCTACTTGGGCAGACGTTCTTAACAGAGCAAACCTTGGTATGGAAGTTATGCATGAAAGAAATGCACACAACTTCCCATTAGACTTAGCAGCTGCTGAGACTTCTGAGGTTGCACTTGTTGCTCCTGCTATAGGTTAATGAAATTATCTAAACCTCTCACACATATGAGGTTGGATCAATGCCAGTTCTTCTGGTGGGATCCAAAAGATGATCCAAGAGAACCTGAATATTGGGACTCCCGTAATGGGGGTCCTTTTTTTATAGATACACTATGAACTTAGACGATCAAGTAACATTAGGACATCTCCTGCTCCAGGACAGGAAGTGTAGGAAGTGTGGTGAGGTAAAGAACCTTATCGATGGTTTCTATCGCACCAGGAAGGAGAGAGGGACCCTTCCGTCATCGTATGCTTATGAGTGTAAGGTCTGTACAATAAGAAGAATTGTTTCAACTCGAAAAAAATTAGAACCAGTGGAGTGGACATACCCTGATTGGTAGTGTTATAATCAGAGCAGTTTTGGAAAACCTATGCTTGCAATTGTTTCCTATGTTGGACTTGCTGTAGTTCTTGCTATCTGTGTCGTTGTCCTGATGATGAAGTCCTATAATCCTCATTAATTATACATAACATTTGTAACATTATTATTACATGAAAGATCAGAACACAATTCATGAGAACGAATCTGCAGACCAGAAATGGAATCGTGGATTGGATTTATACATCGAGTCTGTTCACAAGCCAGATCATCAATTACGTGCTTGTGCTCACAACCAGAAGTGCTTCAACGAACTAATGGCAGTGAGGTCCCAGGTACTTGAACATTTAAAAACCCTACGCAAATAAAATGACCCAAGAATTTGTAGTCTATTCTAAAGACGGTTGCCCTTACTGTGATAAGGTGGTACAGTTGCTACAGTTTGCTGAGTTAAAACACGTGGTGTATAAGTTGGGAGAAAATTTTACAAAGGATGCTTTCTATGATGAGTATGGAACAGGTGCCACATTTCCTCAGGTTACCTATAATGATAAACGTATTGGTGGATGTTCTGAAACAATTAAATTCTTGCGTGAGCAAAAACACTTGGAAGTTTAAATGGACATTTATGCAGCAGTCGATAAAGCAATAGATGAGGTCTTTAAGAATGATCGTTATGTTTTAAATCTTTACAAATTGGCTAGTGGTTTAAATCTGAAGCGTCAAGACATGACCGAATTTATTCACAGCAGTGTCGCTAAGGAACTTGTTGAACTTGTTTATCAATTAGATGAGTACATTAAGGGAGGACGTGACAGTCAACACCAACAACTACGTGAGGCGTATGGTTACATACCCAAACCAAAGGCCCGTAAAATCAGACAGTACCTTGCAGGTATGATGGAGGATGCACTACGTTATGAGCACGACAGAAGACCAGGCAGAAAAAAAGCCTAAATTAGAAATAAATAAAGGCGTGGAGTTGATGCTCCGCAACAAAAAATTAGTTAAGAAAAGGAGGGAACCAAAATCATTTCAATTTATTTTTGGACAGATGGTTTCTTTCTTCAAGAGAGAGATACACATCTACTTTGAATTTTCCTTTGACATCAAAAGGAAACCACCATAACTCAGAGGAGGATGATGAACGAGACTCTTATAGTCACCTTGACTTTTGCTACCATAAGTAGTATACTTTCTTTATTAGTTGGTTTTGGGATCGGATGGTTAGCACAATCACATGCTATTAAATCTAATCCTTATCACCGTGACAACTTACATCCTGAGATGTATGATCAACATGGGAATGTGGTTCCCGATGAAATTTTAGCCCTAAGATTTGAACATGGCGACAACATCAGCAGCCCTTGGACAAGGGGAGAGTTCGGAGAAGGTCACTCTAGCGAGTGGATCGAAGAGGAAGAAGAGGACAACTAAGGCAAAGAAGCCTCTTCCTACAGTAAAACTCCCACCTAATCCTTTCCAGTCAGAAATTCTTGACTTGGTTAACAAAACAAGAGGTAGAGCAAAGAAGATTGAACTTCTTCAAGAGTATCGTAACGATGCCTTAGTGTCTCTTATGATATGGAACTTTGATGACACAGTACAGTCTGCTCTTCCTGATGGAGAGGTTCCATTCAAACGGAATGATGCTCCTGCAGGGACGGAGCATACGTCTCTAAGGCAAGAGCAACGTCATTTCTTTAACTTTATACAAGGAGGTAATGATTCGCTCTCTAAGACCCGTAGAGAGACTATCTTTATTCAGATCCTTGAGACTCTTTTACCAGAAGAAGCAGAGATACTTTGTCTTGTAAAGGATCAAAGACTTGTAGCAAAGTATCCTACATTATCTCAGGAACTTATTGCTGAGGCTTATGAGGACATCCAGTGGGGTGGTAGAGGAGGTACCAAGTATGAAGTAGGAGTCGTTCAGTGATTTCTACTCTTCATGAAAACTGCAACCCTCAAGAAGACAACAACACTAAACTCCCATACACTGCATACTTAATCTGGTATAAGGTTGAGGATCAAATCAGATATGATATTGCTATGGGAGACAAGCAAGTTGATGTCTTTGATGCATACTATGATAAGTATGGTAAGGATGGGTTTATTGGTATGAAACAATCTGAGGGTAGGATTCAACCTAACCGTTGGAATGTTGCACCACCTCCACCTAAAAAAAGAAAGAGAAGAAAGAGAAAAGAGGAACCTGAAGATGAGTGAATTTCAGTCTGATATTAAAGACAGGAAGTATGACGAAGAAGGTAACGAATTAGATAAGCATGGGTTTAAGGTAACGACTTACCCTGACGGTGTGACATCTGTATTCAGATCAGTGATGAACTGTGAGCAGTTGTGTGGATTGGATAGGGATTTGATGGCAAGGATTATTAAAGGTAAGTGGAGTGAGTCAAGCACATTAGATTCTACTGGTAGATCATCACAAAAAATTGTGATAGAGTATGACATTAAACAGAAGGAGGATTAAATGACTGAAGATGAAAAAGCACAAATGTTCTTAGATGAATGTTTGTATAATGCAGGGATCATAGAAGAGTCCCCATTTGAGGAGGAATCTGATGAGTAAGAATAAAGATGGTGATGAGTTGTTGAGAGCCCAGATAGATGCTCTCATTAGGGATGAAATACAGGAAGGAATCAATGACTACATAGATGAAACTGAGAAAGAAACGGAGGGTGGATTAGGTTTCGTTAAGAAGGATGACACGGACAAGTTAAAGGTCAAGATATCTAATGATGAAGTTGATAAACTCATCAAAGAATATAAGAAACTTAAAAGACAACAGAAGTCTAATCTAGGCCAAGTTAAATTGCTAGATCAACATGGCAGACACATCGAAAATTGATACTCAAGGAATGAGTCTTCCTGCTGACCCCAATTACAATGGAGGTCCAGCAAAGCATAAACCTGCTCTTGTTACACCAAGGAGATTGTTTACCCCTGAACATGCTAAAGAGATGAAGATATTAATTAATGAAGTATTAGATGAGCGAGAACATAAGAAGAGAATGGAAGGAGCATATGACGATGTGAAACCACTACCCCCATCATATTTTGATACTAAACACTTTACATATCGTGTTGGAGAAGAAGAACCACCTTATGAGGACTGGGGACAATGAGAATAGGCGTAATGTGTTCTGGAAATGGTACAAATTTCGAGAATATAGTTCGTACTTGTAAGAAAGATGAAGTTGTGGTGATGGTACACAACAAGAAGAAGTGTGGTGCTGCTAAAAGAGCAGCTAAATTAGGGATACCACACACTCAGATTAGTAGTAAGCAGGAAGATACTATCATTCAGATTATGCAAGCATGGAAAGTAGATCTTATTGTCTTGGCAGGATGGATGAGAATAGTATCTCCTAAATTAATTAATGCTTTTCCTAATAGGATTATAAACCTTCACCCTTCTATGCTTCCCAAGTATAAAGGACTTCATGCTATAGAGAGAGCATTAGAGAGTGGTGATGATACTACTGGTGTTACAGTTCATTACGTAAATGAAGAGTTGGATGGTGGAGAGATTATACTACAGTCAGAAGTTCCTATTCTTCCTGATGATACTTTGGACACATTGACCAAAGCAATTCAAAGAAGGGAATACTATCTCTTACCAGCGGCCATTGAACATGTTAAGCACACAGTACCGGTTGGAACTTACTGACATCTGTTGTCGTATTATTACGACTGATGCACCTGAAGTTACACTTGAAGAAAGAATTTGGATGAATAAATTGTGTGATGCTAACGCATCAGCACGAGGAATAAGGGATTCTTTATTAAATTGTATCAAAGAATACAGTTCTACTTGACTATATAATATAACTGTGTTATTATTAACACAATCGTTCGACCCTTAGGGGTTGCAAGTAAGTCACGGAACGGAGCGTTCATCCTCATGGATCTTCTTCTCGCTACTGTCATTGATTGTCAGTCTGCTAAGGATATTATCGCTAAGATATCTCCTTCAGCTGCACACTATTCTGAATTAGTTCAGGTGGTGCAAGTGAATACTGAGAAGGGATGTTTTGAGGACGCACATGACTGAAGGAACGGGGCCTAAAAATCCAACTACTTCAGGAGTAATCCAATGGCACAAGTCACTTATCGTGGAGTCTCATACGACTCTTCAGAGTACCGTAAAATGGTACAGGCAGAAGCACAAAAGAGAAACTTCGATCTAATGTATCGAGGTGTCAAGGTTTCTAAGAAACTAGTTTCTGCATAACATCTGACTTACAGATACATATAAAGAGGGCCCTCCGCCCTCTTTTTTTATATGCTAAAAGACCTTATCCCATCTGAAGATTCTTTACTACACAAGAAGATAGAGAAGTGTAGTTATAATTTGGATCGTCAAGAAATATCTGATACATTAAGAGAGAATATGTTTCATCATAATGGAGTAGGACTCTCTGCAAATCAAATAGGTATAGGTGAGAGAGTATTTGTAATGATGGTGGACATAGATGAAGAAGAAACTATTACTTGTTTCAATCCCAGGATCATTAAGGAGTCTAAGGATGAGGTTGTGATGGAAGAGGGGTGTTTGTCTTATCCAGATAAGTTTTTAGATATAAAGAGACCCAGTAGTATTGTTGTTAAGTATGAGGATGAGAAGAAAGTACTACACAAGACTAAGATGACAGGGTATACTGCTAGAATATTTCAACATGAGTACGATCATATGGAAGGAGTTGACTTCACGCAAAGAGTATGACATAATATGATTATGCGAATGTAGCTCAGTGGTAGAGCATCTCCTTGCCAAGGAGAGGGTCGAGAGTTCGAATCTCTTCATTCGCTCCATTTATAAATACCATATGGACAAAGAGAAACTAAAACTGATTGTAAGAAACCTCAAACTCTTAGTAGATACACTAGAGTCTGAGGTTTATTCAGATGTTGATGCTTACACGAATAAAGAAGTACCAGCATTCTCTACACCACGTTCTATTGATTATGATGAACTCTTTGATGACGACGATGGATACCCAGATTAGACAACAAACATTGACTTTGTTACTCAAAACATTTGGGAACACGCACACTAATAGATCCATCTATGAATGTGCTGATGACTGGTGTAGTAAACAAGTAACTACAAATGGATTAGTCTCTTACTTTAGAGCGTACTACGGTAAGTATGAAAGACAAGAAGGCAGCAAAGCTGATTATCAAGAGGGCAAAAGAACATCCTGAATGGTATACTAAAGAAGAAGTAAACTTCGCTAAAATTTTTAAAAGAAAACTCAAACTTGAAAAGAAACAGCATGAACGTGAAGTTAGTGAGCGTAACTCCAGAAGCGGAAAAGACGATGGGGTACGTAGCGAGAGTGAGCAACCCAAAGAACCAAGACAATCCAAACGTCAGTGGTTTATTAGGTTACTGCATAAAGCACGGTCATTGGTCCGTCTTTGAACAAGCATATATGACCCTGGAGATTGAAACTACTAGGGGATTAGCAGCACAGATACTAAGACATCGTTCATTCACATACCAAGAGTTCTCTCAAAGGTATGCGGATGTTTCTTACATTAGAGAAGACATACCGTTACCTGAACTTCGTAGACAAGATACAAAGAATAGACAGAATTCTATTGATGATATAGATCCTATAACACAACAGAATTTTGAGATTGAGATGCGAAAACATTTTGATCAGAGCATTGATCTGTATAAGAAGATGCTTCATGCAGGTATTGCTAAGGAGTGTGCTCGATTTGTATTACCTCTTGCTACTCCTACTAAGATATACATGACTGGTTCTTGTCGTTCTTGGATACATTATGTTAAGTTACGTTCTGGTCATGGTACACAGAAAGAACATATGGATATTGCTAATGATTGTAAGAAAATATTTTCTCAACAGTTCCCAGTAGTGGCAGAAGCCCTTGATTGGGTCTAAATAACTTCACATTATTAATTTTTATGGCAACTTATCCTGTAGTTAACACAAAAACTGGTGAGACTAAAGAAGTAGTCATGAGTATTCATGACTGGGACCAGTGGCGTACTGATAATCCTAATTGGTTAAGAGATTATTCTGACCCATCTACCCTTCCTGGATTTGGTGAGGTAGGAGAATGGAAAGATAAACTCATTAATAAGAATCCTGGATGGGGTGAAGTTCTCAAGAAGGCCGAAAAATCTGGAGGCATTAATGCGAGACTAGCTAAGAAAGGTATTGGTACAACACAAGGGGACGACTAGTATGCCACGTAAGAAGAAAACTGATGATCCAATTGGAGTAGGACTGACGGCTAAACAAATGAGACGGAAGAAACCTATTAATGCAGATCTCCTTGTAGATATTGATCCTCTTACTGAAAATCAAGAGAAGTTTTATGAAGCATATGATGCAGGTAAACATTTGTTTGCTTATGGATGTGCTGGTACAGGTAAGACATTCATTGCATTGTATAAAGCACTCAAAGAAGTTCTTGATTTAGAAAAACCATACGAAAAAATTTATATCGTTCGTTCTCTTGTATCCACACGTGAAATTGGTTTCTTACCAGGAGATCATGAAGATAAGTCTTATCTTTTTCAAGTACCATACAAGAAGATGGTCAAGTATATGTTTGAGATGCCAACAGATACTGACTTTGAATTACTGTATGGTAAACTCAAAGAGCAAGAGACTATGACTTTCTGGAGTACCTCATTCATTAGAGGTACAACACTTGATAATGCTATTGTTATAGTTGATGAATGTCAGAACTTGAATTTTCACGAGTTAGATAGTATAATAACAAGAGTAGGAGATAATTCTAAGATTATCTTCTGTGGTGACGGAGTTCAAACTGATCTTCGTAACAACTCTGAACGTGCTGGACTTGGTGATTTTATGAAAGTTATTTCTATGATGGAATCGTTTGCGTCAATTGAATTTACTATTGATGACATCGTTCGTTCTGGATTGGTTAAGGAATACATCTTAGCCAAACATTCATTGGGGATGCTATGATTTTTGAGCATTGTAATTATCTTGGTGACATTGAATTAGAAAAGAAAGAAACACCTGGTTGTAGACTGTATCAAGTCCCTAACGGTGAGTGGGTTCCTTCTATTACTTCTGTTACTAGTTTCTATAACCGTCACATCTTTGCTCAATGGAGGAAGCGTGTAGGTGAGGAAGAAGCAAACCGCATCACTAAAAAAGCAACTACACGTGGTACAGATTTCCATGAGGCCGCTCAAGGATATCTAGAGAATAAAGAATTGGATTGGAATAACTTCCTTCCTGCTACACAATTTATGTTTCACCATGCTAAACCTTACCTTGATAAGATTCAAAATGTTCATGCAATCGAGCGCACTCTTTACTCAGAGTATCTTGGCATTGCTGGTCGTGTTGATTGCATTGCTGAATATGAAGGCGAACTAGCAATCATAGACTTTAAAACATCAGAAAAGATTAAACCAGAGAAGTGGTTGGAAAACTACTTTGTACAAGAACAAGCATACGCATGTATGTACTATGAATTGACTGGTATATCTGTTAAGAAACTTATTACATTGATGGTAACCCCAGGTGGGGACGTAAAAGTATTTGACAAACGGAACAAAGACGAGTATATTAAGCTATTAGTTAAGTACATAAAGAAATTTGTCACCTCTAATCTCAAATCTCATGGTAATGGATAAAGAACTAAACGAAGTGTTGGAGAAGAAGTTTCTTTGTCCTTCCAAATTTGCACAGGATATAGAAAAGTTAGTGCAAGAAAATGATTCACTTAATTATATTGAAGCGATCATAGTTTATTGTGATGAGAATACAATTGAACTTGAGTCCGTACCTAAATTATTATCAAAACCTTTGAAAGAAAAATTAAAATACACAGCACAGGAGTTAAACTTTTTAAAACGTACATCCCGTGCCAAATTACCAATCTAGTTTCATAAAAGCCTGAAAAAAAATCCCGCCAAATTTTTCCCCTATTACTTTTTTTAAAATGGAAGACGACCACTTGCCGGAACACTTAAACGATCTTTGGGAGGACATGGATCGTCTCAATGCATTATATGAAGAACTTATGTGGGACCATGAAGTAGTACTTGAATTCATAGCAGACTACGATAACAATCGAATCATTATTAAACCCCAAGATGACTGACCTTTTACATATGCATACGTTACAGGATGGATGTCCTGTAATGGTGACTAAGATTCCCCCACAGATTCAGAAGGAATTGGATGTGTGGGTAAAGGAAAGTAGAAAGTTTAAAGATAGTCCCTTAGCATCATTGAAAGCCCATGAGAATGTAGGGTATCTTTCTATTGATGGTAAGAAACATAATTCATATCAGTGTTCTATCTCTCCTAATTTAATTGAGCAATCTTTTTGGTTAGCATGGGTACTGAGATTGACTCAAAAGTATTGGGGTATGGGAAAAGTTCATCGTGCTTTTTCTATAAGAAAATGGGAAGGTCACTTTGATGGGTATGATATCTGGACCAACTTTGCATACAAAGGAGATGATAATCCTACACATAACCATGCAGGATTTCTTTCAGGTGTGATATATTATAAGAATCATGGTCATCCTACATTATTTGATCAGTATGGATGTGCTTATGAAGGTAAGGATGGAACGATGGTAATGTTTCCCAGTCAGGTTTTCCATCATGTAGAACCACAGACTGTTAATAAAGAAAGAATTACTCTTGCATTTAATATTGTAGATGAATCGGGAAAGACAAAGTATTCTTCTGCAGAATGATGCCTTTTGAAACATATAAAACTTATCTGGCAATGAAGCAACACTTCACTAAGGATAAGTATGATTATCATAAGTATTGTGGGAGGTCTCGTGCTACTTTAAGTGCATTCCATAAACGCAAGGACAGATACTTCTTTGAGAAGATGTCTAGAGCACATCCTGATAAGGAGATAGAAGATTATTTTGTAGCAAACTTTGTATCATGTAAAGATCCAGAGACACTATGGATAGGAGAGATTATAAGGGAAGGGGATGATAATTTTAGACAGTGGCAGAAGAAAGTTCAGTCACTGTCTTATGTTTTTAAGGAAGATACTACAGCATTATTTGAGGAGCAGAGAGTGGATGATGTGTTTGATTGTAGTAATGGTCACCCTCCTATATTAAAAAGTTACCTTGGGGGGTTTACGAGCTTGGAAACTTTGGTAATATGTGATAGAATATTTGGGTACGTTAAAAACTTCGATAAGAAGTTGAAGGATCCTGTGTGGGAAACCGTCAGCAGACGGATAAAAAAGTACACACCCTTCCTAAATATTAATGTACCTCGTTATAAAAAAGTTCTTAAAGAAGTGGTCCTATGAGTTTCTTTGATTCTGATGTTGTCCGTAAGGAGATGACCGACATTCAAGATCTTCAAGAGGAGATCTATGGTAGTGTCTTTAATTTTCCTCAGATGGAGAAGGAAGATAAAGAAGAACATATTGATTTACTTATGGAACTTCTTGAGAAGCAACGGATACTCTACGCTCGTATGAGTTTGTCAGATGATCCTGCTGCTAAAAAGATGAAGGAGAACATCCAACAATCTGCTGTCATCATGGGGATGCCCAAGGATGTTGATATGGCCCACGTCTTTTCTAACATGGAAAAGATGATTGGGATTATGAAACAACAGGTTGACAATATTTCTTCTTGATCTTATAATATTCAGGTACACACAAGCCAAATCTCAAAACAAAAGCCAAATCTATGTCTTTTTCAAGCCTAAAGAAACAGTCTTCTCTTGGATCGCTGACCTCCAAATTAGTTAAGGAGATCGAGAAGACGAGCACTACTAAAGGTGGTGCTGATGAGCGACTTTGGAAACCAGAACTGGACAAGTCCGGTAATGGTTATGCTGTTATTCGTTTCCTTCCTGCACCTGATGGTGAGGATCTACCTTGGGCAAAGGTATACTCTCATGCATTCCAAGGACCTGGTGGATGGTACATCGAGAATTCTCTTACTACTATTGGTGGTAAGGATCCTGTATCAGAATACAATAGGGACTTATGGAACAGTGGTAATGAAGGTGATAAGGATGTTGTCCGTAGACAGAAGCGTAAGCTTTCCTACTATGCAAACATCTATGTTGTAAAGGATCCAGTTAATCCTCATAATGAAGGAGGAGTCTTCCTGTTTAAGTTTGGGAAGAAGATATTTGATAAGTTAACCGCCGCAATGCAACCTGAGTTTGAAGATGAGACACCCATTAATCCTTTCGATTTCTGGCAAGGTGCAAACTTCAAACTTAAGATACGAAAGGTTGATGGTTACTGGAATTATGACAAGTCAGAGTTTGATGCTCCTGCACCTCTCCTTGATGACGATGATGCACTTGAAGCACTCTGGAAGAAACAGTTCTCACTAGCAGACTTCACAGCACAATCTAACTTCAAATCCTATGAAGATTTAGAACGTCGTCTTAAGTCTGTGCTTGGACAGAAACAGGCACAACGTCCTCGTCTTGATGAGGAAGTGGTTGAAGAGGATGATCCAAGACCTACAGCAGTTGCAGCAGTTACAGCAGCACCTGATGCAGATGAGGATGATGCTTTAAGTTATTTCCAGAAACTTGCTGAGGAATAATTAACCCAGGTTCGGGTTGGATGCTCTCTTAAGAACTGGGTTTATATATTCTGTAGACTGTTCATAATCTAAGAGAGTT
>VTLG01012003.1_pt1 | contig 11267 bp, 6 predicted proteins | sample 4694571 | NCBI WGS metagenome assembly VTLG01 (sample SAMN12604809, study PRJNA352737) | marine metagenome | biome: ENVO:00000447; feature: ENVO:00000209|ENVO:00000569|ENVO:01000036; material: ENVO:00002151; isolation source: viral sequences binned using virsorter ... | reverse complement strand
TATCGCTTAATTGTTTTGCATATTGTCTATTTCTAGCAATTGTTGACGCTGCTATTTTATCTGTATCGTATTCTTCAATTAAATCTTTAAAATCCTGATTGTTAAAATCAACTTTTAGATAATGATTAATTGCTTTATCGTCTTGTTTATAGATTACCTCAACGCAATCATTATCCGAGTTTGCATAGTAGGCCTCAATAATCTTTCCACTAAATACTGCCATCTTTTTCTCCTTTTAAATAATCAAATAAGTCAATTGTAGGTGACCAACCTAATTCTTTTAGTACATTTATATTTGCCTGATTATCTTTTCTTTCAAACATTGTACCAACTCTTTTATCTTTTACTTCCATATTTAGATGAGATAAAATATCCAATAAATTATTTGAAACTCCTGTACCAATTTCTATTACTTTTCTTTTTTTAATTTTATTTACAATTAAAAAACCTATTGCTGTCATCAAATCTGTTATGTGTATAAAATCTCTTTTATGATCTACGTTTATATATGGAACATCATCCCTTAATAGTCTAGGTATTAACATTTTCTCTCTAGCACCTGGACCATAAACGGTTGTAAATCTCATACCTAAGGCATTATGTGGTGCAATTGTTTCCATATAAAACTTACTCATTGCATATGGATTACGCCAAGGTTCTCTTGCTGTAGATGAACTAGCGTATAATATTTTAGGACCGTTTTTGAATTGTTTAAAAACTCTATAACTTGCAACTACATTATTTGTCCAATACTCTATTGGATTATCTAAACTATCTCTTACACCAGATAAACCTGCTAGATGTATAACTAAATCTACATCATAGTCTAAATCACAAGTAAGTAAATCATTACCTGTTTTTTTATCTAAGCAGATTAAGTTATGTTTGTCTTTTAAAAAGTGTTGTAGATTTTTGCCTATGAAGCCTTCACTACCTGTTAATAATATATTCATAATTCATAATTAAGATTTAACTATCCTCAAATTGTATGTATTTGCCGTTGTTGGCGTTCCGTTTGGAAACTCTTGTGCTCTGTAATCATCACCTACTTGTCTTGTTTGATAATTACCTGAACCATTTAATTTTGTATTTGCTATAGCAGTACCTTTTGTTTCACCTGATCCTGAAGAACCTAAAGTATATGTAATTTTATATCCATCACTTGAAGAAGCGGCAGTATATCTTATCCATTCTGATAATAAAGTTTGAAAAGTAGTTGCCTCATATTCTTGTAAATGATTTTGAGCATTTACAAAAAAAGGTTTTGCATATGCAGAATTACTGCCAGAAATTTGATGTAAATAATAACTAGTTATTGTTGTTGGATTATCTAATGCGTGATCTCCAATTGTTCCTGCTGAATATTGACTAGGGTCTGCTCTTGTATCAATGAATATAGGAGTTGTACTTATTAAAGTTGAACCTGCTAAAGATTGTGTAGTTGCAATAGTAAATGTTCCACCTTGTGAAGTACCATCTGCACCATAAGTTAATAAATCTATTGCAGGGTGTAAAAATGTATCTTTAACATCTTGTATAGACATTGCTTGAATATGTCCACTAGAATTGTAATAAGCGGGCCAAGTTTTTCCTGTATCAATAGTTGGCGAAATAGAAGCAATTGCTTGACTTATTCTTTCAAAAGAAACGGTTACTTCGCCTGGTTCTGCTGTTGTTGCCTCGTTTGGAAAAGATGAAGAAGAATTAGATATAGCACCTGCTGTTTGTCTAGTGTCATCTATTGAACCTAAAGTACCACCTGATCCTACAACAGATAAAGTTACACTAGGATTTAATGAGTATTGATAAACTGCCTGATTAACAATATCAGTAACCTCTGCCGAGGACATTAATTTAATATTTCCGCTGTCGTTTTTTATAGGGGTTACTACTGCCATAATATATTCTTTCTCATATACTTATATGACTTCTAATTATGCACCAGCGCCATATATAGATTTAAGAACTCCTCCAGATGAGTTTAGTATTTGTAAATTTACAACTGATTTAAGTTGATCTTGTCCTACAGCGTCATCAGCAATTTTAGCCTCGCCTATTGAATCGTCTGCAATATCACCACCTGTTAAAGTACCAGCAGCGATCATAGAACTAGTTACTATACCACTTGCACCAGTCGTAACTAACGTACCAGTTTCATTTGGAATAGTAATAGTATGATCTGCTGTTGGATTAGTTACTTCTAAAGTTGTTTCAAAGTCATCAGCACTTGATCCTTCAAAAATTAATTTTGTTTGAAGAACTGGATTTGCGTCTATAATTAAAAATTGTCCTGGACCAGATGAAGAAATTTTAGGTACACCACTAGGACCACTTTCGTCCATAGATAAAACACCATTCATTGTTTCCAATTTAAGTGCTCTTAAAGCGTCATTAACAACTATAGCAGTTGAGTCAACCGATCTAATATCGCTACCTTTAAATTCTATTGTACCGATTGTAGCAGTATCTCCTGTTGTAGTTAAATTTTGTATAGATACATTACTTGGAAAACCAAAAGTAATTGTATCTTGCGGAGTTACAACGGTCTGTATTTGATTAGCAGTACCTAAAATTGTTAAAGTATCACCACCACCAATGATCTGTGTAGTAGAAGTGTCGTCTGCAATTGTAAAACCAGCAGTAGAAGTAGCAACACTAATCGTTTCGTTCATAGCGTCAACTAGATTATTTGCACTAATAGCACCAGATAAATTTGCTATATCACCAAAATCATCTTTAGCAAGAGCATTAAACTCCTGTCTAAATGTTTCTAGTGTATCTGATTTTGATATACTTCTTATTGCCATTATTGTTTACCTTTTAATATTAAATCTTTAATCTCTTTTAATTCTGCTTTTAAACTATTTATTTCTTTACAAACACTTCTTAATTTATCACCTTGTGTTTCTCTACTTTTAACTCTTTGCATATAAAGTTGAAATTCAGATTTATCTGTATGAACTATTGCACTTGATCTAATGTCCCTAACTAAATTTGTATATCCTTCAACTTTTAATCTTGCCATCTTATACCGCCAATGCTATTCCTCTCATATCTCTAATTACAGGTGGATATGATGAGTTTGTTCCTTTCATTACAATTTTTATTTGAAATGCAGTAAACTCATTTACACCACTTACACTATATTTGTATTCTCTAAATGTATCGTTATCTTCAGCAGGTGTGATCGCTATATCCGAAGTACCTGTTGTGTTAAATGGAATCCAACTTAAATCATCTATATTTCTTGCCTCTTCGGAAGATGTTGTTCTAAAATAAACTTCTACACTAGAAGTTGCTCTTATGTTTGAAGTTAATCTAACATCAATAGCACTAGATAAATTTTCTAATATAACTGGTCTAGTTAAATAAACAGCAGCACTAGAAGTACCTACGTTTGTTGTATCTGATACGTAATCAACATCACCTGATTGTGGTTGATTTAATCTGTTTTGAACCGTAAATGCACTAACTCTTTGTAAGTCTATAACAGGAGAAACTTTTGTATTACTTGTTGACATAGTACAATTTACAAATAAAGATTTACTTCCTGCCATTTCATTTGTTTCATTTATTGCACTTGCAATTAATCTAGGAGAAGTAAAATAAATGTTATCATTTGCAACAACATTTATTGCACTAGCAGCACTTGTTAAACTAAATTCTGATTCACCACCACTAATAGATTTACCTGTTGTAGGTCTTATATTATAACTCATAGTTGTTCCAGGTACCGTCATTGTTTGTAAACTTAAATTTAATACATCATACAATCTATTTTGTGTTGCAGTTACAGCAGTACCTCCAATATCTCCAGAAGCATTTGGATTTGCTATTGATCCTGAATAACTAGAATTATGAGTTGGGTTAACATCATAACTATCTAAAGTTACGTTTGAAATTTGAGTATATGTTCCGTTAATCTGATCTGAAGATAATCCATTTAAACTTGCACCAGATGGAACACCAGCGATAGTTACGTTATTACTTGTTCCGTGCATACCGTGGTTAGGATGTGAAATTCTTAATACTGCTGAACTATCTGATAGTGTTCTTATAGGATTAGTTTTTAAAGTTTTAGTTTGTACTGCCTCATTAACTAGAGTAGCAGTACCAATTACATTACTAAATTCTGCTCTTTTAATTTTAAATTTAACATCTTCGTTTTGTTCAGCAGTCCAAGTAGAACCGTTTTGAGATTTGAACATAACACCTGCATATGGTTGTTGTGATATTGTTCTATTAGAACCTAATACCGTTTCACCCATTCTACCGACATAAGCAGTATAATTATTTGAGTTTGCTAATAATACAAAACAATATTCTGTATTTTCTTGTATATAAACAGGACTATCAAAAGTAAATGTAGTTGCTGTTGTAGCGTCTGTACTTGTATTAACAGCACTTGGATTTAAAGTTTTTTCTGAAAAAGGTAATATTACTGATCCAGGATAACCATTTACAACTTCTCTTATTTGCAAAGTTATAGGTATGTTTGAATCTTTACTTCCAAAAAACATATCCATAGAAGTTAAGAAGACACCACCTGCGTCATCAATCATAAATGTTTGTGCTAATGGGTCTACCCAACCAATTGTTCTAGTAGATTGTCTTGTAGATGTTCTAGTAACCGTTTCTGTTTCAGTTGTATTTGTTCTAACTAATTGTGGTTCTCTTGTAGAAATAATTGTATTTTGTACCGTTTCTAAAATACCTCTAGCAACATAATCTGATTCTGCTGAAGTTTCAACATCGGAAGAAGCATTATTTTGTGAACTTGTTAATCTGAATACTCTAGTACCTGTTCTCCATCTAGGATTTGCATTATTAGTTGGATCAGGTATAGTAAATGTTCCTGATACAGAACCATTATTATCAGTATCTAAATTTGCACCAGATGATGGAGTTATGTATGATGATATATCTACGTTATCAAAGAAAGCATAAACTCTAGTATTAGGTTTCATTCTAGTTGCAACAAAATTAATTGTTCTACTTCTTATAAAAGGAACAAATGCAATGTTAACTATTCTATCGCCGATAGAGTTTCTAACCGTTTGAGGTACAATTCTTTGCCTCATACCTGTTCTAGTCTGATTAACCATTTGAGCAGTAGTTACTTCAGTTTGTCTAAAGACACGTCTTCCTGATCTCATATTACCTGAAGTATCTCTACTTGAAATATCTCTAGGTGCGCCTGACCAGTTATCTTGCCAGTCGTTCCATACCGTTCCTATTTCAATACCTTGTAATGCGTTTGAATTTAAACCTGAAACTAAACTATCAAATGCACCTGTATTATTAATTACTAATTCTGGTGCTCTGTTTGTTTCTTTCCACTCGTCTGACGGTGGAGTTAATGCAACTGATCCTGACCAATTAAATACATCAAATGGATTTACGTTTACACTTTTACTTGCAAAAGGTTGATCTATTAAAGTTGTTTCTGTATAAGGTAAAGTTAAAACATCACCTGTCTTTTGATAATTAGCAGACGTTCTATCAGAATCACTAATAGTTGTGCCATCTTCGTCTGCCTCAATTAATTTAACAGCGTCCTGATTGAACATAGGTCTTAATTCACCTTTTGCCATATCCATTGACGCTTTGTAATCTCTATTTCTAGGATCACCTACGTTGTGACCAGTAAAGTTATCTACAATAAATCCGTTTTTAAATCTATCAAAACCATCTGCGTCTTGTATTTGTAAATTTTGTGCTGAAGTTTCTAATAAAGAAAGTTGAGTGTAGTATTCTAAATTTTCCATTCTACTTTCTAATTTACCAATATCTCTCATAGTATATCTTCTATTATCAACTTTAGTAATTTTTATATCTTCAGTTGATAATGTAAAAGCAGGAATATCTAATGTGTATAGGTGCATTGCGCCATCTAACATTTTAGGAACTTGTGGATCTAATGCACTAGCACCTTTAGCAACTTTAAATGTACCTTCTTTATCTAAAAATATTTTATCTATTCTAGGTAAATAATATTCAAAATCAGCAGTAATATCTGTACCAAATTTAATAACATCTACAACAGATGAATTGTTTGAAGTATCAAAATCTCTATCTTGTCCACCTGAATTGATAGTTGAATCGTCTGCAACTCTAGGTCTAAAGTCTAAACTATCTCTTAATTCAAAAGTTGTTCCTGTTGTGTCTGAATTATAACTTGGTATACTTGCATAGTCAACAACTCCTGTATAAGAATCAACATCAAAATAATCTCCAGCACCGTGAGAGAAATAATCAAAAGTTATTCTTAATGAACCTGTTGGTTCTAATTCACCAGTTTTTAATTTTATTCTTCCTATGTCGTAGAAGTTATCTCTTTGACCATTATCTAATTCGTATCTACTTGTAATATCTAAAGCACCTGAAGCGTTATAAGCACCAAAATTAGTTGCCATAGAAACAGATGATAATTGATAAATGTCTGCTTGACCTAAATTAATACCACCTTGTTTTACACAATCTGCTAAAGTCGTTACGTCTTTTGCTGAACCTGTAACAAGAGTTTTAGTTTTTGATCCTGCAATTGATCTATTTACCGTTGCAAGTATTTTAATTTTTGCGTTTGCATAATTAGCACCAAAATCAAATACGGTTGTACCTGGTCCTGATGGTTGAGTAAATATAGGATTACCTGCGTGATTATTTCCTATTGTAGTTAATACATCACCTGTAGCACCAGCAGTTGCACTTCCTATATCATCTATTGAAATCATATAGTCAGCGTCATTGGCACTTGAAGGAAATGTTTCGTTTGTTCCTGCATTGATCTGACCAGAACCACCTGATAGGGTTACAATAAATTGTCTTCTAACTTTAAAACTTGTATCAGTTATATTTGAGTTAGTTGCTGTTTTTAATGTTTTAATATTATCATATGGTAATTTAAATATAGAAATATTTTTATTTGCGTCTTGTAGTTTTGCTCTTCTTCTTGTTGCAATTGTTTTTGTTGAAGCAGCAGCAGTTACACTAGTTAAAACTAAACTTGTATTTGAAAGAATTGCCTCTATAATTTTTGTTTCTGTATTACCACTATCGTTTGTAAATGAAATTGAATCACCTTGTCTTAATTCTGTATTAAATCTTGTATTAATACCAGTTACACTTGCTACACCTGATCCTACATCTAAAGAACCTGATATAACAACATTTTCACCGTTAGTATCTAAAGAAGTATCGGCAGTATAAGCAGCCGTACCTGCCATATAAAGTTGTTTAACTGCTGAAAATTCAAAGTTAGTTACACCTTTTAAACCAGCAGAATTACCTTGTATAGTTGCGTCTAAACCTGAAACAGCACCTCTAATAACTTCACCTGGTATAAATTCTCCATTAACACTTGAAAGTACAACAACTCCGTGTGTTGCGTTTCCTGAAGAAGCATAACCACTAATATCTGTTGGAGTTATTCCATCTTCTCTAAAAATCTCAAAAGCATTTGCTGATGGATTTCTTACCGTAAATATTTGACTTGTTGTCATTGCAGAACCACCATCATCTGCTGAAATAGAAGTAAACTTAAATTGTTGTCCTTCTTTCATTCCGTGTGCTGTTGCTGTTGTAACCCCTGGACTTGCGTTTGTAATACCAGTTATATTAGCAGCAGTTGCTGTAGATAAACTTTCTACCGTAGCAGTTGCACCTGAAGTATCTCCTGTAATTTTTTCGCCTGTTGTAAATGATACGTTGTTTAAAATGTTCAAGTGTGTGAACATATTAATATCAAATAGATAGTGTTTAAAAACTGAATTAGTTATACCTGAACTAGCATAGATATTTGCACTTGCAGTACCAGATTTAAATTCAAAACCTTTTGATTTAGCACGACCAATAGAATTAATACTTCCACCTGCGCCTGCATTACCTGAACCACGAGAACTAGTTGCCTCATTATATAAATCTACTTTTTTAAATGCGTCTGTTTCACCTGATACAAAACCTATATCTGGAGCACCATATACGTTAGTTACGTTTACAAAATTACCTACATCAAATCTTGTAGGGAAAGCATTTTGAGTATCAAAATCTCTTGCCTTATCTATGTCTATAAATCTTGTACCAATAGTTTCTATTTCATAACCTCTAACGTATGCCTTACCTGGTGCAAGACCAGCAGCAATTTTACTTTCTGATCCACCGTTAGCGGCAGTAAAAATTCCTCTATTATTTGCTGAAATTAAATGTTCTCTTAAATCTAAATCAAAATCTTTAACAGAATAATCACCTGATTCGTCAAATGTTCTTCTTGCTAAAGTATCTTCTAATACAGCATATTCAGTTGTTCTAACTTGATTTTGTAAAAATCCATTATTTAATCTTAATAATTCTACAAAGTTTGAATCGTCTGTAGCACCAATAGATTTTTTAGTTAAAGTTAAATCTATTTTAAATCTATGAGCACCTGGAGCGTTTGTATTTGAAACACCTTGAGCATTATCATTTAAAGATGTATCGCCAGAAGGAGTTACAAATGATTCTGTAACTAATAAACCAACTCTATATGAAGGAGTGTTTGTGTATTTGTCAAGTATAATTGTTTGACCTGCTACACTTACCATAAATCCGTTTATGTAATATGTACCTGCCTGAACTTGAGCAGCAGAACCTGTAGCACAAGTACTAACTATTCCTGATAAAGATGTTGAAGTACCTAATTTTGTTCCAGTAATTGTTTCGCCATCTGCAAATTTAAATTCATTTTTATTATTTCCACCTGACTTACTATATTTTACATATAAAGTATCAGGATCAGTACCATCTGTTGCAACTCTATTTACAACCGTTGCAACTACACCTGAAGTTGATCCTGTTAAAACAGAACCGTCTGTAAAATCTGCTAATGTGAGAGTACTATCTATACTTGTTAGTTTAACTGCATAGTAATTTAAATCAAAACCAATTTCGCCAGGAATAACCATAGCGCCTTTTTCAAAGAAATGATCGCCTAGTTTTTCAACTTGGTTTTGTAGTATAGTTTGTGATTGTGTTAACTCTCTTGCCTGAACAGCAAATGCTGGTCTAAAAAGTATTCTATGAAATTTCTTTGATTCTGCAAAGTCATCATAGTACGGCGAGAGGTTAAAGTCAGTTGGACTTGGCATTTAACTCCCCTTAAAATTCTATGACCAGTTTAATGTTTTCCGTCTGATCCGTTGCTCTTTGTATCGGTGTTCTATTTTCAATATAAAGTACATCGCCAGTATCGTGGTCTATTTCAGAAGCAGAATATCCTGAAGTAAACGAAACATTATTTACCGTGCCACTTGTTGCGACCTCTGGAGTACCTGTAGGTGCACCTCCACCTTGACCAGTAATTACATTAGCACCAGAAAATGCAGTTAGATTACCATTTGAGTCAACTCCAGCGTCATTGTGCCTTGTTTGTATGTAATATAAAATTCTATTTGTTGCGTCCCACTCTACAACTTTACCTACAGCACCTGTTGTTGCTTGATTAATTTCTTCATCAACCGTAAAAGTACCTGGTGTTGGCGATCCTGCAATTCTAATTGCCTTTGTTAATCTAGCAGTATTAGTAGTTACAGCAGCAGATGATTTTGTTGGATCTCTTAATAAACATATTTTTCTAAAGTCGTTGACAGCAGAAAAGTCACCAGAGTTTGCTGATTCTGTACCTTCTAAACTTGTATTTAACATTACAAAGAAAGCACCTAATTCTTCTACAGCATTTGCACCGTGTCCACCTTTAGGCGGAATAATTACATCTAATTCTGCACCTGATAAACTTGTTGCACCAGCAGTTACTATTTGTTGATTTGAAATTGTAGCAAAAGTATATCCAGAACCAGGACTAGTTACAGCAACAGCAGTTACAGCACCACCAGCAACGGTTACCGTTGCAACACCACCTGATCCATCACCTCTAATATTAACTCCTGTAAATGTTCCGTTTGTTCCACCAGAACCACCTGCTTTAATTTTAACTATATCAATTGATCCATCTACAGCAGCAGAAATAACATTTGATTGATCTCCACTTGCACTTGCATTAGAAGTTACTGCCATAAAGTCTGTTGATAAGAAATTTGATTGTTGAGAAGCAGAAAGTGTGTACATAAATTTCCACTTGTAGTTATCAGTTGTTGTAATTACTGAAGTTGATACACCAGTTGGTTCTTCATCGGAAGTACCATTATTATTATTGTCTAAACACTTATAGACGTTTCGTGCTGTTGTTAACACATAATAAGTTGCGTCATTTAAATTAGAAGCACCACTATTTGCAGTTTGTCTTGTAGTTGTTGAACCTGTTATATACTCGCCATAATCGTGTCTATAAGTATCATAAACCGTACCAGACACCCAATTTCTTCTAGGTATAACAAAAGATATATCTGAAGATTGAACTCTTTTAGCAGCAACTAAATCGTCATATGTGTAGAACTCTCTAACAACCGTATCACCAGGAGTTATCGGAGCACTATCTGTTCCTTCAAAATCTGTTCTTCCATCAGGTCTAGTTAAAGTACCATAAGGTTGTGGTCTTCCAATACCTAGATAATACTTATTATTCGCTGCTTCAGAAAATGATTCTGAAAATTGTTCAGCGTTGTTTAATCTAAATTTATTTGTTATAATTGCTGGCATAATTCTTAATTCTTTCTTATATTTATACTACTTTTCATTAAGTTATTGTAATTGTTCCTACCATTGCTGTGTGTGAAGTACATTGGTAATAAAGTGTTCCTGGAGCATCCATAGGTACGTGAAATACAACAACACCTGTAGGTCCTGAGGCATTATTATCAGTAACACCAGTATTATACGCAGTACCACCTGTACCTGTTGTTGATTGTATTCTGAAAGGGTGTCCACCACTTGTATTTCTGAAATAATAAGTTTGACCTTTTTTCAAAAATATAGTAGGGTTGTCGCCACTTGTTCCTGCAGGAAATCCTGCACCGTCAAATTGGTATCTACTTGAATCTGGCGCTGTTACCGTAAACATAGAAACTGGCGTATTAGATTGTACAAAATTTGCACCAGTATATACTAAAGTTTGACCTTTTAATAAACTTGCAACGGTTACATCTGATAAATCATTGATTGAACTTGGTACACCACTTACCGTAATAGTTTTAGTTGCACCTGTTCCTGTTGCAGTAATATTTGAACCAACAAAATTTAAAGTTGTTGCGGCTGTTGATAATGATGATCCTTCTTCTTGTACGGTTAAAGTATTATCAATAGTAATAGTTTTAGTTGAACCTGTACCTGAAGCAGTT
>VTLG01010226.1_pt1 | contig 11267 bp, 17 predicted proteins | sample 4694571 | NCBI WGS metagenome assembly VTLG01 (sample SAMN12604809, study PRJNA352737) | marine metagenome | biome: ENVO:00000447; feature: ENVO:00000209|ENVO:00000569|ENVO:01000036; material: ENVO:00002151; isolation source: viral sequences binned using virsorter ... | reverse complement strand
TATTATCTAAATCGGCAGTACCATTACCAGCGGCTGACGCAACATTACTATATACTTGCGACATACTTACCTCTTATTTTCTTTACCCTCTATCAACTGCTTTATCGCCTTCAAGTAGGGTATATATTTATTTAAATGGATTCTTTGCATTAAAATCCATCACCATTTTATCCATAATCTGGTCTTCTGTGGAGCCTTGTGCTTGATTACCCGTACTAGGCATAACCCCCATAGGAGAAGGTATTTGCTGTGCTCTCTTCGTTTGTTCGAACGTAGGAGACGGAGTAGGCTGAACAGGAGTTCCAACTGGAGCGCCTTGTCCTTGCTTAATCCTCCACAATTGCACCAAATTATCCATAGTTAATGAATCGGCAGATGACATATCCTGTATAAAGTTTGCAGCTTCTTGCTGATTTAAACCGTATTTTTGCTGAACAACATTATTAACATTAGCAATTTCTTGTTGTTGTTGTGCATAAGCTTGACGCCTTTGTACTTCTTCAACACGTGCTTCTCTTTCTTTGTTCAAACTTTCTTGTACAACAGCTAAATCATACTGATGCCTTAAGTCTTTATACTCTTCCATATTATCACGCCATTCCTCTACCTCGTCTAAATAACGAGCACTTTCACTAGAGCCATCAGCATATGCTTCTTCTCTAGAAAAGCTTCTTGGTTTTTTAGGCTTGTCAGGAGCTGAAGGAAATTGTTCAACTTGATTCTCAGGTTGAGCAGGCGCTTGTTGCTGTTGCATCATTTGTTGTTGCATAGCCATCATTTGCTGCTGCTGAGCTTTTAAGTCATTCAATTCATTATCCTTTTTAGCAGCTTGAGATTGCCAATACTCATAACGAGTATCATCATTTCTAGCTCCAGTTTCAGGAGTTCCTTGCTCAGGTATTGCTGTTTCGGGTGTTCCAAAAGCGGAAGCCGAATCATCCACGTTGCCTAAAATAATATCATCAACGGACAATTCGCTTGAGGAGCCCTGTGTTGCGCCTACTTGAGGAGCTTCAAAAGCATTTGAAGTATCCTGCGTATTTGCGTCTTGAGGGGTATCCTGTACATTTGCGTTTTCCATTACTTTTCTTCTTTCTTGGCTGCTCCAGGTCTACCAGCTGGAGGTGAGCTCTCTTTTATTGAGCGACTGATTTCAGTCTTAACGGTAGATAAGTTGTCATCAAGACGTTTTTCAAATAGGGTGCTAGCAGCTTGCGCTTTATTACTAACTTTATCCATATCTCCTTTAAACTTCTCAACTTCAACTCGTTTACGAAGATTGACTGCTTCTCTATCACGAGTTTGTAAATCACCACTTAGTTGTTTGATTTGCTCTTGAGCGCCTTGAAGTTGTTGTTGGAGTTTTGCAATAATATCTGTTCTCTCCATAACACCTTCAATATCAAATACTTCAGTTTTCTTAAGAACTTCTTCTCTATCAATAAGTCCTTTAGCATAAGCATCCATATAAAACTCAAGTTCAGCAAATCGATTGGTAGGTAAGGTTGAACCTGCTACCACAACTACATCGTATTTACCAATTGTAATATTATTCATGACTTTCACTTCACGTGATTTATCATCATAAAGCTGTCGGTTAATCGCGTATTCTGACATAGAATTGTTTGGCTGTACGACTCTAAAGATTTTCTCTACAGTGTACAACTGCTGCATTAAAGGTATAGCCACTTGAGCAACTCGAGTGAGACTAGCTTCAATATCAGCTAATTTTGATTTAATTTTTCTTTGACCAAATTCGTCTAAAGATATAGTAGCTTTATAAGTTTGTGGAGCTACTGATGAATTACCCATCATCATTTCATATAAACCTAATTGATGGTCTATATCATTTTTAGCATCCATTTCATTTTTATAAAGCTCATTAGGAAGAGGAACTGGCTGAACAGGCATAGGAACTCCAGCATCCATATCAACAGGAATTGCAACTCCAGGCTGTGACCATTTCTCTTCAAATTCTTTCATATCAACACTTCCCTCAGGAACTAATATTTTTGTATTAGTACTTGTAGTAGCATGAGCTACTATTAAAGAGCGTGTTTTATTAATATACTCTTGCATATTTTTAACCATTCGAACATCTGATACAGGAAATGGTGTCCTAGTATGAATATTTACAAATGGAACAATAGGGTAATCTTCAGTAGGAAGAACCCTGCTATATAATTTTTTATCACCTATAACTACACAATGATGAACACGTTTAACTTGCACTCTTGCAACTTCAATTAAGCCTTGTAAAATTAATTGTTGATAATCAATCTGCTGTACATTAGGCTCTTCTGGTGCAGGCAAGTCTTCTGCTGGTATACCTTCTGCTGTAGCATTTTCAACCATTGCTTGCCATTGAGCTGCAATCTGTTGTTGCATCTGCATAATAATTTGTTTAGCTTGCTCTGGGTCAACTACAGGCTGACCTTCAATTATCCAAGCTGGTTTTTGAATATACGCATCAAAATCTTCTACATCTAATAAATCTTCTGTACCACTAAAAGTTTCAAAAATTCTAAATTTATCTACTAATTCTTTAGAATACCATTCATAACCACGTACATATTCATCATTAGAACCAAACGTACCATGCTCTGTTTTAGTTTCAGTATCTTCTGGGAATATAGTCTCGCCGTCATCTGCTCTATTAGTTATAGGTCTATCTGTAAATCTATCTGATTCAGCATTTTCAATAGCAGATTCATACATTGGGTATAATTTTTTGGCTTGGTCACGTGTAAAAAACCGAGATATTATAATATTCTCAGCATCATCAAAAAATCGACTCCTTGAATTAGGGTCGACGTATACATCAAGAGGGTCTACACTATGAAAGCATACTTCCCCTTTGCCCATATCCATCATTGGGTCTTGGTACACATGCATATATCCCAAGCCAGTTACGTAGTAATCATCTACTACTTCTCTTATAACTGACCTACCATCAGATATATCGTACATATAAGCAAGCAAATGACTTAATACTTGAGCAACTTTATTATCAGAATCCTCTCTAGCAGCACATCTAAATGATGGTCTATTAGCAGTTATCATTGCTTTAGCAGCTTCAACTGCAGGATGTATCCGATTGACTACAATAGGTGCTTGTCCTCTAGATTCAAGGATTCTTTTTTGCTCATTAGTCCATTGCTTACCTAATCTAAACTCTTTATCTTCTTGTGCATGATTAGCCCAAGTTTCTCGATTCTTAGAATAAGTACGAAAAAGGTCTTGTACCTTCTGTACAATCTCTTTATCTGTTAATTTATTGTATTTTTCTTCTGGCATATCTCGTAATATAACCCCTACATTAACTTCCAGTCAAGGAATTTTTTAAATAAGTTGTTATTTTCGTCATTTTTTGCATATTCTTTAACCCTGCAAGCCCTATGACCATCTAATGCAGTCCATACTGCATCCATAATATCATCATGCTTACCTTTAGGGTATGATAAAAATTCTTTTTGAGCATTTAAATCTTCAGGCCTAAAGTAGAAATCACCTTTTGCAAAGATAGGGACTAATGAAAGCAACCGTTCTGATTTCGCATTTCTAGGTTTAACGCCTCTTTCTAATCCTGGAATATATAAATTCTCTTCTTGCATTAATTGTTTAGTCGCAGTTCTTAGCGCTTCTTGATATCCAACTGTTTCTATTTTCATCCGTTTAGGCCTAAATTTCTTATAAACACGTATAATCTCTGAAGGTTGGTCTGCAGGAGATATACGCTTTTGTACACAATCGATAAAATACTTTTTATTATCAGCATCAACAGCAATGGTAGCGATGACAAAAAAGTCAGCGCGCCTTGATAAAGAACTAGCAGGGTCAACGCCACAATACACATCAACTGGTATAACTTTTTCATCATCATCTAATTTTTGTACCAAGCATCCTTGACCTCCTCGTTTTTCAAAACTATAATGATGCATTTGAATCCATTCAGGTTTAAATGGTGCATCATCAGGAGATTGCGCTATATTCATATACTCCTGATAAAACCCGTTCAAATTACCTACTGATGCAAATTCATCTTTAATCCCTAATATACGTTCTTTTGGAAACCGTTCTGGCCATATAGACTTTTGCTCATCATCCCATATAGAATACCATAATGTTTTCCATGCGCTACTATCTTTAGCCCAGTATAAAAAGCAATCCTCTGATATTACCGTTCCAATCATACATATTTTACCATCATCTGACAAAGAAGGTATAACAGCCTCTGTCATCCACTTTCTATTTTTAGCACGTGCTTCTGGTGTATATGCATTAAGTTCTGACTCAAAGTCATCAACTATAATTAAATTAGGTCTTGTATCTCCCTCAATAAAACCACGAACTCTTTGCCCTGTACCTACAGCTATTATTCTTGTACCATTAGCTAATACCACATCTGTATTCGTCCAACGTTGTGCAGTATTAGGTCCTAAATCTCCAAATATACCTTTAAACTTATCTGAATGTATTAAGTGATATTTAATACGTGATAAGAAGTTAATAGACTGAGCTTGTGACTCAGATACTATAACTATAAACAAATCTTCTTTAGACGCTTTAAATGCGGCTCTCCATAATGGATAAATAAGAGTGGTAACAGTACTCTTTGCCGTTCCCCTAGGAGCAGCTATTAGCACTCTTTTTGTGTCGTCATCCTTTAAAGAAGAATACACCTCGTGATGGAACGGGGGTGTTTGTTTGCGGAGGGCTGTCGGGAAGCAGTATCTTCCAAATAGTGCCATATTCTTCCGCATCTTCTTTAGTGCTTCTAACTGAGCATACTTTTCTTCAAAATCCATTATTTATCTAACAACCTTAATAAACCACCTAAACTATAACGAGCTTCTGGATATTCTTGTAAAGCCTGTATAGCATCATCATGATACTGTGTAATTTCAGCTACACTTTTAGGATTTGGCTTTCCAGGTCCTAATGTACCTACATAATCTGCTATAGTTGGCTCAACTCTACCAGGTTTTGGAGATAATCGATAATCAAAACGGTTTTTAAAATCTAAATTTAATTGTTTTGGATTAAAGTTAACAACTGATTTTCCTACATATCTTGGGTCCGACTTTAATAAGTTAGTATATCGTGTTAGCATTAAATATTGTAAAGGGCTCATCCTATTATTAACATCAAATAAACGAACACCTGCTTTAGTATTGTATGCTCTAAATGACGCATCAGCCATATAAGGAGTATCAAACATTTTATCAAGATGGTCATAAACATCCTGATGTGTTTTAAAGTTATGTGGCATTTGGTCAGATGCATGAGATGCAATACCGCCTTTAGGCTCTGGTAAATCAATATCTAGCATTGGCACTTTTTTACTACCGCCAAAATACGTGACTCCAGCTTCGCCTGTATAAACGTTAGGGTAAAACTCTCTACGTAAATTAATACCTTTTGTGCCAGGAACCGTAATAGATTGATTAATCTTATTAGCCGTTTTATAAATATCCATAGTTTCTTCAGGCGTAAACTTAATATTTTTAGTCGTCCCAAATGATTCTATAACTTTCTTTTCTATATTTTTATCAACAGGAATAAACTTATTATCAATAGCCTCTGCTAATTGGCTACCTGTACGCTTTAATTGTCCTGCTGCTTTTTTTATTCCAACCTTACTAAATAAAGTCCCAGCAGCAGTTCCAGCTCCAATAGGAGCTAATGTTAATTCGTTAATAATAGATTGAACCCTAGGAGATACTTGCATGCCTAAAAACTCTCCTGTAGGAAATACAGAGCTAGTTGGCTTTCTAATTTCAGCATTTCTAGGGTCAATAGGCGTTGCTTGCCTAATTTTCCCTGAGTCTATTAATGCTTGTAACGGATTAATTTGATTTTCTGTACTCATAATTACATCTCATCGCCTATTTGACGAGCTAATTTATTTCTTAGCTCAAGATAACGCTTAGTTCCTACTTTAGGGAACGATTTATCTCCAGCTCTATTATACCTCATATCTACTTTATGACTATCCCAATTACGTTTAATCCAATCCATCCTGCTATTCACCATATTATCAAAGTTATTTAAGCTTTCTTTGCCTCTAAGTTTTAATATTAGATTTCTATAATCAGCCTCAATACCACTAGGTGACTGTACTGGGTCAACTCCTGTTCTTTTTACAGTTTGACCTCCTGGCACAGAACCGGTCTTTGATGACATTCCAGGAGTAAATCTACCACCTGTATATGCGTCACTTAATATATCAAACCTGCCTGCTTCAAATACGTCTTTACTAGATTTAACCCCTGGCGTCTTAGAAAATGCTTTTTTTAAATAACTTTGTAATAATCCTTTACCTGTGTTAGCTATACTACCTATTGCCATAGGGGCACCGCTTCCAGTTGCCATATCAAATGCTAGCTGCTCTAATTCTGGAGTTACTCCCATTGCAGCTAACTTCTCTTGCCCTATATTTCTTTCACCTATTGATTGAAAATATCCTGGATGCGTATTACCAGGCATTTCAGGGTCTTTCATTGCAACCCCTAACAATAAATTGGTATTATACTTATTATAGTCCGTCATTCTTCTGTATCTTCCTTTTTCTCCTCAATCTGTACTCTTTGTAATGTCAATCCTTTTTCTTCTTCTTTTAGCTCATCTATAAGCTTTACACTAGAAAAGGCCTCAATTGTATCAGTAGTCTTAACAAGATGCTTCTCTTTCATTCCGTGCATATCTTGAAGGTTATCTACTGCCTTTAAAAGATTTGATATATCTTTTTTGCTTTGTGCTAATTCAATAGCTTGTTTTAATAAATCTAACGTATAGTCTTCGTCTAGACCATGCTCCGTTAATCTTTTTGCTAGTTCATCTCTTACCATACCTTGAAATATCTCCGATTTCATTGTTCTCTTCCACTTACGCTTCTGAGAATCATTAACCTCACCTAATGCCCATTCTATAGCCTGGTCATAATCAGGCTTTAATGCAAACATCATAGCAAGTGCTTTCATCTTATTTTGCTTAGACTGTACCTCTATATAGGATTTACCAGTCATTGTTACGTTAGTTTTCCTACCTTGAACGTATAAAGGCTTATTACTATACTTTGGATTAAAAAACGTATATCCAAAGGGAAACCTCATGTAAACATTCTTACGACCCGTATTATCAGTATATTCACGACGTGATAATACTTTTGATACATATCCGTCATCTGATAAGGCAAATTGACCAGGTTTAGCCTTTTTCCAAGGTCTATACTTGATTTCTTTTTCTTTTGCCTCTTTTTCCTTATATACAGGATACTCGGTCTCTTTCTTATCCCCTCTATGTTTAATCTTAATAATATACACTATTTAGCAACCCACACTACTTTAAACGTAGTTGTAGTCCAGTATTCCTTTGATAACGTGATATTATTACTTTTTCTTGAATATTCTATCATAATTCTTTTTATACTCTTTATCAGCTACAAAACGCATTGTATCGCCTTTTCCAGCATTATTCGTATCTTTTGGCTTAGAAAACATATATTTGTCTTTACTCATTATTAAAAGCCCTATTTAGCACCATTGGCCCATACATAGTCTTATCTTGATGGTCTCTCATAGAAAAGTAATGAGGTCTATATTCGCTCATCATCTTAACAAACTCATTAGGATTGCCAGCTCCCGACTTATTCCAATGGTCTTTCCAGTAATCAGCTTGCCCGTACATATTGTCAGGAACCGCTTGTGGTACCGATGTAAGAGCTAAACGTGTTAAAAATGCATTGACTAATGGGTCATTAGCATGTTCACCTATATTTCCATAACTATAGCTGTCTCCATCTTTATTTACTGTAGCTACATTAGCAATGTCAAAGTTTTCATAACCTAAGCCTGCTAGATGCTTATTTATAATATCAGCCCGTTCACTATAGGCAGTTCCCATTCCGCCTGTTCCTTGTCTTGAATTAACAATGTTTTGCTGTATATCATACATTCTGATAGGGTCTATTTGCCATGGACCTATTGTATGAGTTGCATCTTTATCGTAACCTGCACCTGCATATGTCTCTTTTAAAGCCATATTGGTCATAAAGTCACCTACAGGGCTTAAATTAGCTTTTTGCATTACAGAATCTACTTGTGTAGTAGCATCTGATATTCTTTTTAAACCATCGTTAATATCTTGATACGTAAAACTTGCCATTAATCTTTCCATTCTATAATTATTAAGTAAATCAGTATTAAAACTACAGCTAATATAGACAAAAAAGCCCATAATTCTATTAATAACTTAATCAAGCCTGGTATCACTTTCTTTTATGACCATGGTGATGTCTACTATTATTCTTAGCTCTGCCTGCTTTCTTAGCCTTACCGCCGTTTACTTTATTTGATTTTTTTCTTTTAGTTCCATAGCCCATTTAAAAATCCTCCTCTAATTCTGGATGAATATACGTGTTTTCTTCTATAATATCCCTAATAGCTACTTCTTTTGCTGTATTAAGCATAGGGTCATCAACGTTAGAATATTCGTTATTAAGGACTAAAATAGGTGTTTTACGGACGTTTTTCTTAAAAATCGACCAATGACTCCTATTGATAGTTATATCGCCATAAAATACCATTTATAAATATAATACTAAAATAATATATAAAACAAGAAAAAAAGAAAACTCTTGACTTATATACCATTTTGGGTTATTTTACTACGTAGTAGTAGTTTATATAGTATTACTGTATAGTAGAATTAACGTGTTTATATAGAATAATAGCTACTAGTAGCTAATACCCCTCCTTTAGAAAAAATTTTTAAAAAATATTTTATCAAGCCTTACAATAAAACCGCTAGAATCCACGATTTTGGATAAAATCACGTTGAAACATAGCCTTTTGAAAAAATTGCCGTAGAATGCGTGCACGTGATATACACTGCACCCTACCGCGGCAAAATAACTGCCTTGGGGGTGTATTTTCGTTGAAAAGTATTGTTCAGAACGGCTCAACGAAAAGTAATGCACACCACCACATGGCACTCATTGTGCCTCTCTCGGGTGCCTTGTGCCCGTTGTCGCCTGCCGGCTCTAATGGTTAGTGTTCGGTTAATAGTTAATTTTAATATTATGAAAGGATATTATAATGAAAGATGTAATTAGTTTAATAACAGGTAAATTGTCAATGATTAAAGCAAATGTTCAAGATGTATTTAAATCTGTAAATGATTTGAATTGTTTTAAGAATTGTTGGGTTTCTGATAATGGTAATATTGTTTTGAATTTAACAAGACAATTGAAAGATTCGGAGAAATCAACGATTGTTGCTATATTTGATGATGTTGAGAATTATCAAGTGAATATTTCTGACCATGATAATGCTAATCGTGAGTCTATGAGATATTTGGACCGTTGTAATTCTAAATGTTTAGTGACTATCTGTGCACCGAAATCTATGGATGATTTATTGTCTTGTTAATTGATTAATTGGTGTTTGTATGTGAGAGTGGTATTTGTTTATCACTCTTGCATACTATTTTTTTATATATACTACACACATTGTTGTGAGTTTGTATGATTTGATTGTATATTAAATTGGATATATTATAGCTTATAATAGGACTACCCAAGCGACTCTGAGTAAGATTGGTAAGTGTTCCGTTAGTTGTAATATATCTAGTTTGATGTTATAGATTTTTTTAATAATAAAAGGATAAAATGCTTAAAAAAGAGTTAATTAAAGAAAATGAATTACTCAAAAAGCAATTAGCACATAGAATAGAAATTTCATCAATATGGCGAAAAAAAGCCTGTAAATTGATGACATTAGCTAATCATGTTCGTAAAGCTTATGAAGTTTACGATGCTAGTGTTGATGAGTAATCACTTACTACCTGAACATGTAAATAAACTGTTCTTTTTTTAATATCCTTATACATAAATGCAGATTTTAATAATAATAAAAAGAGGTAAAAATGATAAAGAGATTTATTAATTACATGAAAGGTTGGAGAAATGTTTATAGGTTAATCAAATTACAACGAGAGTTGCAAAGATTTGCTAATGAACCAAAACAATCTAGAAAAGAGGTTAAAAATGGTAAATAAACCTAAACATAAAGAGCCTACAAATTATGAACATTGTTGTAGCTGTTGTATTGAGCAAGAAAAAAGAATTAAGCATTTAGAATATACTCTCAATTTATATAAAAAGAGAGTAAAAAATTATGTAAATATTCTTGATAAAAGAGTTAGTAGCAATGATATAAATCCAGTATAAATATATAAAAACTCTTCCTTGATAGTCCTAGACATGACTTTAAACTGTCTAAAATTTTGATTTAATTAGGCATAGATGTAGCTGATTACATTTTGGATGAATTTCCACCAGTGACATGTTGTTGACGAACAGTATGGTTTCTATGCCTCACAAATAAACTACCTAAAAGAGACTATTAACAAACATATATGTAAGTCCAAGAGGCATTATATGGTTGATGTCATAGAGGCAGAGTGCACACTAACTGCTGTAGACACTTTTAGGTAGTTTTAAATTTTAAAATTGCCTAGCTTTAGGCTATGTAGGTTTGACTCATACCTATTAAAGTGATGAAATGCTGAAAAAATCATTTCAATTTGTAGCAAGAAGCAAAAATGCAGGATTAACACACCTTATCGTAGTAACTAGTGTAATGAGTCAATGATTTAATAATAAACACGTAAACATAAAGAAAAGAGGTAGTAAAATGACTAGAGAAGAACAACAAGAAATATTAAAGCATATAGGTAATTTGATACATGAGAGTGATAAATTGCAGGATAAAATATTTGATGTTTTTAAAGCAGTAGGTGATATTAACATAGATAAAGAAAGCGAGGCAGTAAATGAGAAATAGTAAGCAAATTAAAATGGATAGGAAAAAGAAAAATACCTATCTTAAACAGCATGGTAGAACACCTGCACAAATAGCACGTATAAAAGCGAGAAATGCTAAAAGAAAGGCGGTTTAACATGGAAGGTTATTACATAACTGTTTATCAACCAATATGTGGTTGGAAAGCAGTTTTAAAGGATAATGAACATAATCCAATACAAACAGGGTTTTATGCATATGATGACAAAGAAGAAGCTATTAAAGAAGCTAAACATTGGTCAGAATGTGATGAAATACCATATTATGATGAAAGTGAGGTAAAATAATGGCTTGGAAATATTATAAAAATGGTGAATTACAAGCAGAATCTGATGATATTCCTGAAACTATGGAAGATGCAATAATAGAATTAAGAGAACAAGGACATGATGTTAGTGATTG
>VTLG01008512.1_pt1 | contig 11267 bp, 12 predicted proteins | sample 4694571 | NCBI WGS metagenome assembly VTLG01 (sample SAMN12604809, study PRJNA352737) | marine metagenome | biome: ENVO:00000447; feature: ENVO:00000209|ENVO:00000569|ENVO:01000036; material: ENVO:00002151; isolation source: viral sequences binned using virsorter ... | reverse complement strand
TCGGAACCATTATTTACCACATCAACGTAGTAATTAGATGTTCCATCTGGGTTTTTAGCATCAGAAGCTTGTGAAGCATATGCAAATGTTTCTAAAACAGTACCTGCGGTACCACTAAATACTCCATCTTCATCTATAACTGCTACATGAACTTCATCACCTATTGACCCTTTACCAAGATTCGCCGCGTACGTCGAAGTTCCTGGTTCACCATTGAAAGATGAGCTATAAGCCCAACCAGAAAAACTGGTAATTCCTTCAGTGATTAATGATACCTTCAAACTATTTCCTTTGACACCTGGATATTTAGCAGCCCAGTGACCAACGGCCCCTGCACCAGTATTATACCCTGCATCAACATAGTGAGTATCATTTTTAATCAAAAGTCCGTTATCCGCCACACCTGTAGCATTTAAATGCCCAGATTCGACGCGGACTACTTTCAAAGCGTTGCCATACTTTAAGAATGACGCGGCTGTTAGAAAGTATTTAAAGGTATTGTCATCCGGAGCACCAAAGGTATCAGCTAATCCTTGTTCAGACATCCGGAGCACCAAATATATCAGCTAATCCTTGTTCAGAACCAATGCTAACAACTTGATCGACCGGACCCCAATTAAATGACCCAGCGAATCCACCAATGCTAGTAGATACGGCAGGTACTACAGCAGTTGCGTCAATTTCATTGACTTGAACTCCTGGTGATACTTGAAATGCCATCGCTTTATCCTCTCAAAAAGGTTTGTTTATAAGTTAAATTTATAATGTTAAACATAATACGGTTATTTTCACTCGTAACTATTTATAATTAAAATAATCCTGTGGTCTTTGTATCTTCTTCAAACCAAACGTTACCATCACCATCTCCAAATCCCTCTTCTTTCTTTTGGCCGTCATCTATAATTCCAAATGGAAGCATATCATCTTGTATTGCTTGTAATTGTTCTTTATATAACATATCTTTCATATCAATATCAGATATAGAATGAAAAATATCTGTTGTAGTAAACCATCCAAATAGTACTAAATTCATCATTAGATCATCATGATTAGGAGCAATAGCCATAAAAGATTTTCCTCTAGCCACAAAAGTACTCATTTCTAGAATAGTTTGTGCATCTCTTATTAATAATTTCTTTTGTTCAATTAGATCTTTTATAGTAGAACATCCTATACGTTTGACTCTTTGAGTCATTTGAGCACCAATAGCATTCTTTTTAATAGCTGATTCTACAAACATATTTTCATATTCAAGATCATAATATAATCCATTACATACTACCATTCCTGCATCGTTTGATTCAACTATTACATAGGCTTTATTATAAGTTGTTGCATATTTGTATATAACATCTGGAAATAGCATGGGAGATATATTATTATCTCTAAATACTGCTACTTGTTCAAATGGATTAGTAGATATATCCACTATATTAAATGTTGAATAATCTTGTCCTCTTCCTTTTGCAGTATCTACCATTAATAGATAATCATGTTCCTTTGTTGGCTCTTTATATACAAATACATTTTCTTTAATATGTAATGGTTCAACGCTCTTTTGAGCTAATAAATAATTTGCTCCAATAAGTGTATTACCTCTACCATGAAATGTATTAGCAAACTCTTGTTCAAACTGTAATTCTGAGGTATTTGCAATTGTTTCATCCTTCCACTTTTCATCTCTTCCAGGAACATCCCACCAATCTACTCTAAAAGGTTTAAATTCATTTGATCCTGTAGTAGCTCCTTCCCAAAGCTTATGAAATATATTTCCAATACCATTTGCTGTTGATGTTACAATAATTTGGGTTTCTTTACCAGCTGTTACAACAGGATAGGTTGAAGTATAAAACTGTGCATCATTTTCTACAAAAGCAAACTCATCAAGGAATAGTAGGTTAACAGATAATCCTCTAATGGACGAACCGCTTGTAGCTGATGCTATAATTCGCGAATTGTTGCTAAATTCTATACTTCCTTTATTAAGTGCTTTACACCCAGGTTGCAAAAAGAAGGGTAAGTTCTCGAGCGCGAGCGTTACACGCGCGAGCATCTCGCGAGCGACCGCGCCCTTGTTCGCGAGTATAGCTATAGTTTTCTCTGGATAGAAACATGCATACCATAAGAGATATACAACAGAAGATATAGATTTACCACTTTGTCTACATGCTAGTATAATGGAAAATCTATTTTTATAAAAATGTTGAAACATTTTCTCTTGATAAGGATATAGATCAAAGTTAATAAGTCCTTCATCAAGGGATATAATCTTTACATATTTACGTGCAAAATACGCAGGGTCTTTCTGACACTTTTGGTATTCTGTTATTTCTTTACGAGTAAAATCCCCGACAACACCATCTCTTTTTATAGAAGGGTTGCCTAAATATCCAAACTCGTTATTCTTAATCCTCTGCATCGACATCAATAATATTGTCCTTATCTAATAACATTCTTTGAAGTTCTGTAGTACTTCCTACAAATACATTGTTATTAGTAATTTCTCTCCTCACATCATCTTCTGTTAATTCTTTTTTATTCTTTTGGAGTTTCATTAGTTTATCTGTAATATCACCAATAGATTTTAGGTGATTAGATAATACTTCGAATGCGCGCGGGTGCTCGCTCTCGCGGGCGAGCTCGGCTAATGCATCCATTGATTGGGTACCAACGCCTATAAGATCTTTATACGTTGCCCGTGAAAATTCATAATCATCCTTAATCTCTTTTTTATCTTTAAGGATTTCGTTTTCTTTTCTTTTTTCAGCTGGAAGGTTTTTGGCCAGCCGGTCAGATATAGCTTGTTTTTTATCAATCATAATAATGTATTATATATTTATGTATATGAAGCAATCACTGCAGTAGCTCCAGATGAACTACCTGTTAATGTTTCTCCAACTTGGAACCAACCCGATGGTATAGCAATTCCTAATGTATTACTTCCTTCTGGGGTATCTGCATAGAATACACTCATCTCACCAGTATTACCAGAAAGACTCCCAGTTATAACTTCTTGTTGAGTAAATGTTCCACTCACAGTACCTACTATAGCAGTAAATGAATCTGGAACTCCTAATGGATCATAGCTAGTTACTATACTATATTCATCAGTTCCTGGAGTACCTGTTACTAAGGTATCACCTACCTCTGCGGTTTTAGGATTAACTGCTATATTTTGTCCAGAATATTTTTCAGATGTATTTGTTTTATTAAACCAATCAAGCTGAACTTCTTTAATAACTCCTTGATCTCCAATTCCAGAATAAAAAGTCATTTTCATAGTAAAATCTAAAGAATAAGTTAATACCCTTCGAGTAGTAAAATCTCCTTCATATGAATCTTCTATAGAAACAGTATTTAATATAATAGGAACATCCTGTTTATAATCTGTCCATCCATCAATAGGTTTAATAGTAACAGTATAATCAGGTTGAAAATATGGTACGATTTGTTCTAATATTTGTAATCCATCATCTTGATTCTTTGCAAGTATATTAAGTTGCATTCCAATATCATAAGGAGTTTGTGCTCGAATACTTTGTCTTTTATATGAATCTGTAGCATGAGCAGATGTTATTTTATTTAATTTGTTTTCTTTTTTAGTTAGATCTACTCCTAGAGATGTAATTTCAAAAGACATTCGAGGTAATTTAAGCGCCATTGATGCATCATCCATTGTCTCTTGATCTATACGAGCTAGAAATTTTTGTTTAGGTCCATAAGCTAGAGGTACTTTTATTTGATTAAGTATACCTCCAGAACCATCTTTACGAATAACAGATATGTTATTAAACATAGTACCAAAAACCGCTACGGATTTTCTCATTGTCGCGTGATAAAAGTGTGTACCAAACATTAGAAATTCTCCGATGGATCGCCAAATGGGTTACTTTCAGTAAAGTCTAAGATAGAATCTCCACTTAATTCAAATTCAATATTATCTCCACCACCTGTTGGATCAATAAAGGCACCAAAAGAAGTATCTCCTATATCATAAACTTTTGTTATATAACCAGATACGGTTGATGTTGCACCTACAAGAGGAATAGAAGTAGATACTATAAAGTCTCTTGCTTCAGCAATACCAGAAACACCAATATTTGATACTGTTATTCTTCCAGCTGTTTGTGATAAATGATCTACTGTTTGTACTTCTGCAGATACTGTAATACCTGAACTAACTACCTGACTAATAGTTTCACCTTGGCTAAAGTGATTATTACTAGTGGTTGAATACTCCATTGTAGCTTGATAAGATTGTTTGACCTGTATAATATCAATCTCATCAACACCGGTTTCGAAGTCCTCTTCATTATATTCATAAAGAGCACACTGAAGTTTATAAACTGGGAGGTTAGATAATTGATAGAATGGTTGTTCATGTTCAACAAACATGATTTCAAATAATTTATTAGACATTGGAAGAAATAATATATCTCCTTCTAGAGGTACTGGATAATCTACATCATTATTCCAAACCCCAATAAGTTTTTGCCATTGTCTTTTAGAGAGTATGAATGTAGCTTCATCTCTAATTTCTAGACCAAACTTAGAATATAAATCTCCTGATCCAGCAAATCCTTCAATATCTTCTATATAAGCTTCAATGATATATGCATCATCAAATTTAGAAGCTCTGTCTTCACCTAATACTGCATCACGACTAACTATAGTTCTAGGAAGATAGTATACATCTTGCCCATAGATTTTCAAAGATTCTATTATTAGATCTTCGTATAGGTTTTGCTCGGATTTAACGGCTTGAGAGAAATATACATTTCTAGCCATGGTTTACCCCGTCATGAAATCAACTGGCATTTCCCAATTGAGCCTAGCTTCTTCTGTTAATCTTTCTAGATCAGCAACTGCATCATCATAAAATTGTCTTCCATTGAAGGTCACTCCGCCAGGCATGGTCATTCCTTCAAATTTAATTAAATTAGTACCCCACTGACGTTTAATAAGCGCAGTACTATATTTCTTTAAGAAATAATCATTGTATATATCTGTATATGTATCAGGATCTAAAATCCTATAGCATTCAAAAATAAGATAACTATCAACATCAACTTCTTCAGACCAATCCATATCAATTCTTAGAGTATTTCTATGTCTAGCAAAATCAAAATACTTATCACTAGTACCTATAATCATATCTAAAAGAGATAACCATTGTTTTGTCATTTCATATTCTAAAAGTGATCCCATATATCCTAAAGAAAACATATCATTTAGGTGCATTTGATATTTTACATCAAACATGTTTATAGTGCTAGTATCTGTATCATTTATTGGAAATACTTTCACAACATTAGTAACTAGATCAGGAATTGTAACATATCCATTTTCAATATTACCTTTAGTAATACTAGAGATTGTTGCTGTTGCTGAAGAAGTTCCACCTGTAATAGTTTCTGAAGCTGCAAAGGCTTTATTAATATCTACTAAATAAGCATAATTAATTGTAGTTCCACTGGCAGTTTTAATAACTGCAGAAGCACCAGAAGTTCCACCTGTAATAGTTTCTCCAACTGTAAAATTACCAGCTACTGAAGCAGATAAGGTTAAGGAAGAACCCGTTACTTTATGTTTTAGGTATACCTTTTCAATTGCATCATGATGATACTCTTGATAGAATTGTAGAGCTTCGTCTATTCTATCGTCTACTTGATCATCATCCACATTGATTTCGATCACAGGATGACCTAATTCTCGTTTACAATATGAGATTAATGTTGCTCTTGAATTTGGTTTTGCCATTTATACTTCCTCTATATTATATTTATCTATTAAATCAGCTCGAGCAGCAGCTATATTTGCATTAATTTCTTCTTCAGATTCGCCATCACAATCTAATTCTGCTTGGAATACCTTTGGATATCCAGTTGGAGCTCCAGTAACAAAGAATTCAATTATTGGATAATGAGCCATTATAGTTCTTCTCCTTTCTTAGCTTCTAATACTACATTTTTTGCTGGCATTGAAGCTGTATAATCCACACCACCAGAAACTATTTTAACAGTAAATGTTACGTCATCATTTACTACTCTAGCTCGCGCCATATTAGAATAGGTTATTCTTTTAGCTACCCAAAAGAATTGTTTTCCACCATTACTTCCATTTGAAGATATTTGTCTATATGTATCTTTTGTAATATTTGGGCTTTCATCTGGATAATCATATCCAGACCATTCGTTACTTACATTAGTTACTGTTCCATCGTAATTATGTTTAACCCAAAAGGTTGGGCTAGACATACCAGTATAGGTTATATATCCCCAATAATCAGTGGCCATGGCTGCAGAAGTTCCGCTCTTAAGTCGAACCTTAATTCTATTATTTGAATCATCCCTTTCAAACCATGCATCACACCAAGCATCTATTTCAGAAACATTTGCATTTTGATAGGATTCAAAACCCCAATATTGAATCTCTGTACCAGCTCCTCCTGGAAAAGCTTTACCAGCATCACCAGATGGTAATGAAATAGTTGGCCAAGCAGACATACTAGAATGTGCATACCCTAGAAATTCTAACATTCCATGAGGTGCTGATCCATCAATTGTATTTCCATCAGTAACTACATCACCCGTTGATAAGGTAACTAAACTACCTGAAGTAATATCTATACGTCCATCCGTATCGATAGATCTACCACTTCCTGCGGCTGTTTTAATTGAGATTGGTGCTGTTTCTGATACTGGCATATTACTATTTATACTTATTCTATCTCTTTCCAACTAGTAGTTGCTTCATTCCAATGATATTCTTTTCCATCATCTGGATAAGCTACTGGTGGTTCCCATAAGCAAGTGCTTTCATTTAGTGTCCAAGAAGCAAAACGCTGTGGAGGTATAAATGCATCTCTCGCTTTATCATAAGAGAATCCAACACTAGCATGGTTTTTTCTGGAACTCCCATCTTTAAAACTTTTTTTCCACCACCCGCCACCATATAAATCGGTTAAAAAATCAATTCCTGCTTGTTCTTCTTCAATATTTAAAGTATGGACTTCTATAACTATATTATTTTCATCTAATTTTGCAAAATGTGCCATATTTATCTCCTATGATGTATATGTACCTGTACCAGTAAAAGTTAGTATGGTATCAGTACCACTTGTTGTAGCTGTTGGTGAACCTGTTGTTGTTCCACTATACTTTGCTGTAGGCATTCTTAAAATAATAATTCCGTCACCTCCGCCACCACATGTTTGACCAGCACCATTTGAACCGCCACCACCGCCACCTTTAGCATCAGTGCCATTAGTAGCATGTGTAGATGAACTATTTCCTACTCCTCCAGTACCACCACCACCGGCAGCACCTAAGTTATCAGATCCAGTAGCTGGAGTATGGGGAGCATGTGAACCACCTCCACCGCCTCCGCCTCTTACTACAGAAGAACCAGTTATACTTGAAGCAAGCCCAGTTCCACCCCAACCATTAGCATTACCACTAGAATTAGCGTTACCAGCACCGCCTGCAGCTCCAGCTCCACCGCCACCTGCACCAACATTCGGCCAACTTGCATAACCACTACCTGGGTTGTCGCCACCATCATAACCTTGTGAAGCTACACCATCGCCACCTACTCCAGTTAATCCAGAACCTCCACCACAACCACCATTTCTTCCAGTTGCACCACCATCAGCATGTCCAGCACCGCCACCACCTCCGGTACAGGTTATTGTACTTAAACCACTACCTGAAATAGAACTATTAGAACCATCAGCGCCATCTTGTCCGCTACCAGGATGAGATGTAGTTGCACCAGCTCCAACCGTACAAGTGTATACAACTCCACTTTCTGTTGTGATAGGAGTTTCAGAAGAAGCACCACGACCTGTTTCAGAAGAAGCACCACGACCTGATGTTTCACTACCATAAGAATTACGGTAACCACCTGCACCACCGCCACCACCATGTTGGTCGCCACCTTGGCCACCACCAGCGATTACTAAAAAGTCTATATTATAACTATGCAACGTTGCCGTATTTAATGCTGTACCATCTTCTCTTAATGATCCTGTAAAGTTAATATCTCCATCAACATCTAATGTATATGTTGGACTAGTATCATTTATACCAACTTTTCCACTTCTAAATGTAGCTACAACAGAATCCATATGAGCTATATGAATTGGTTGTGATGCATCATTATTAGCACGAATAAAAGCCGAATTGGCCAAAGTGCCAGTAGCTTGTGTATTTGCATCTCCTTCTATTCCCATATAAAATTGTTTTGCAGATGATCCATCTTGTGAGAAACTAAGATAAGGATTATCACCTTCTCCAGAGTTATCACTATCTGCTTGTATATGTATTCCCGCATCTCCTGTAGAAGATAAGTGTAGCATGTGTGCTGGACTCGAAGTTCCTATACCAACTTTGCCATCACCCAAAATAGATAGTCTCTCATCAGTAGTAGCATCTCCTGCAACTGAGCCAACAAATAAACCAATTCTTCTACTGGCTTGTGTACCATGATTAACAGACATCATGTACATATCTTGTTGATTGCCTGCAAACTTGATAGCGTTATAAACACTATTCCCTGAACCAATATTACCAACGATTAAAGTAGAATTAGTATTAGCCGCAGTTACATCCGTAGATGTATGGGTAGTTCTAATATCAAGTGTAGCTGCAGGAGTACCATATCCTATGCCAACCCTATCATTCCCACCATCAACAAACAGCATATTAGCATTACCATTGGATTCGACTCTGAAATCTACATCTGCACTATCTTCGTTAAAGATTGCTCCACCATCAACATAAGCTACACCAGATAGATGTAAATCTTTAAATCGTGCATCAGCTGCACCAATATCCATTGTGGCATCTTGAGCTACATTGGATGATGTTATATTAAAAAACTTAGTTCCACCTGAGTGAATTCTAATACCACCATTTGAACCACCCAAGAATCCTCCAGTCATAGTTGAACTAGTTCCTACTAATGCTCCAGTCAATGTACCACCAGCTAGTGGTAACTTAGTAGCATCAGCAGCTGATTGCCAAGAATTATCTCCTCTTAAGAAAGTTGAACTTGAGGCTGATCCTGTAGCACTTAATTCTGCTATACCTACAGCATCATCTGCCAAGTGAGCATTGTCTATTGAACCATCAATATATTGGTCTGAGTCGATTGAGTTAACTGACATATGAGCTAAATCAATAGAACCATCTACAATATGTTCTGAATCTATTTGGTCATCGGCGATTAATGCAGATGTAATTTGATCCGCAGCAATGTGTGCTGTATCTATTGAACCATCAGTATAATGTTCTGAGTTAATTGCATTGTTAGCAATTAATGTTCCGTCGATAGCATCGGCTGTGATTAAATTAGTTGGTATCTTTGTTAATGCCATATTATTCTTCCATTAAAGTTTTCATATCGTTATGTTGTTGTTCATTCATAGTTAAATGATAGGTTCTTTTAGCTTCAAGTTCAGCCCATGTAGTTGCATCTTCTACAAATATACATTGCCAACTATCGGATTTTGTATCAATATTCCAAGCCGTATATAAATTTAATTCTTCAATTATACAAGGCACACCAACTACATCTAAAGGTAATGGATCAATTGCTTCACTTCTTTCAGCAGAAGTTATTTCTAAAACTGTATATCCAGCTGGTAATTCTGCTATAATTGAATCTTGTTCTCCGTTATGTATAAAATATTTTGCCATTATAAACTTGCCTTTAATCCTGTTCCTGCTCCACCGGCATTTGTTCCTGCATAATAATTACCTTGATCTCCGCCTGCACATGTAGGAGTCGGCCCACTTGAATCTGTTCCATAAAGTGAAATGAAAATACCACCACCACCAGATCCACCGGCACCACCTACTATTCCATCATGATATCTCCAACTAATTTTTCCTGAACTTCTAAGTTTTCCACCACCTGAATATGTTCCTGCACACATTAATACACAAGTTCCTGCAGTTCCGTTCATACCATCAACTGAACTATATGGTCTTGATTGGGCTGTTGCGTGTCCAACATCATGATCTTCCATTCTTTCTCCATATTCATGTCCAACAATATCGTTATTACTTTTTCTTCTATATCCACCTGGATTACCTGCACCTCCACTTGAACCATATGTTGCTTCTGCAGTATTTTGTGCTTGACCACCTGCTCCACCAGCTGGTTCTGCATCATGTCGGCTGTCCGCTTGAGCTCCATGAATAGAATTATTACCTGTATATACCATAACACCTGCTCCTGATCCACCACCTGAAAAACAACTACCGTCTGACCCTGCACCTGATTGAACAGTTGTTCCATTAACAGCTACTGTAGCAGAACCTGAAGCACCACCGCCTGAACCACAATATGTACCCGTTCCAGAACCACCAGCTGCAGTTCCTGCATTAGTATAATTACCTGCACCTGTTCCTTGAGAACCACTTCCTGATGTTGCCCTACCTCCACCAGCACCTCCAACCGCAGGGATTGATAAAGTTCCATTTAATGGAATAGCTAGTGCAGCTGTATATCCATGTGAAGTTCCTTTACCAGAATGATTTGCTCCTCTATTAGTCATTGATACAATTCCATTAAGAATCATATTACCTGTAGTGTATATACACATTCCCAATTTTCTAACTGGTGGTCTTATAATATTAGGATAATCTAATTCTAAATTTCCATTAATATAAATTAAAGCCCAATGTGTATCTTGATTACCTGTAAAGAACATTGCATCAAAGACTGATCCTGAATTTTCTGTATTATTTAAATCTACATTACCATCAAAATAAGCAAAGTCATACATACCTGCAAATTTTTTATTTAAATACATTCTACCCGACTTAATAACTGAACTTATTGGTGCAGTTGTATCATATTGTGTAGCTAATAATGTTGGTCTAGTATTTCTTACAAGAGTAGGTCTTTCAACTAACCATTCTCCAGATGAAGCCATCTTCTGATATTCTTTTATGTTATATACACCAGAATTAGCCGCTTGTTGATTAAGGGTTGAACCACCACCCAATCTTTGCATGACTTCTTTTAAATGAGCACCATTTATATCTTGGCCACCTATCCATTTTGAACTGTGTTGATGCATTAGTTACCCCTAGTCTTTAATCTTTTCACCAGACAATACATATACAAGATCACTATTAGCTCCTGCCGAAACTCTTAATAGATCACCTTCTTCCATATAAAGCTGATTATTTTTATCTATGAATGTTAATACTGTTCTCGGTGGAATTGGTATTCCAGGTCCTATCTCACGAAAG
>VTLG01013765.1_pt1 | contig 11270 bp, 20 predicted proteins | sample 4694571 | NCBI WGS metagenome assembly VTLG01 (sample SAMN12604809, study PRJNA352737) | marine metagenome | biome: ENVO:00000447; feature: ENVO:00000209|ENVO:00000569|ENVO:01000036; material: ENVO:00002151; isolation source: viral sequences binned using virsorter ... | reverse complement strand
TCAAGATTATACTTTTTTAATAATTTCTTAAATACTAATTCAAGAACTTTCTTTAGGATTATCTTTTGTAACATTATTTATCTGATTTCAACCCCTTGATAAAGCCATCACATGCAGCCTTTACCGTATTGTTTAATAAATCCACAAAATATGGCTCTATAGTTTTGTTCCAGATCTTTTTAGTCCATTTCCACTTAGATAATCCAAGTGTTAATGCTGTACCAGCCCAATAAGCTGTTGTTTCTACCCAAGCATACAAATCTCTATTGGGTATTTTTTTAAGTAAGAATATTGCGATTGCACTTGATCCTCCGCCTACAATTAAATTTAAGTTATTAGTTAAAAATTCCATTAGTTCAGTTCTCCTTTTTCAATTAATTCTATGTTATCAATCCATGCTTCCACCATTTTCAATCTGATATTTAAATCTTCATATTGAGACGGTTTAAATACAGGTGGGTGTGAATCTTTTTTTAAATGAGCAACTATTATTTCTAATTGCTCTATGTATCTTGCCTGTTTATTTACTGCCTTCCATAATATGTCTATTTGTTTATTTGAAGTCATCTTTTTTAAGTATTCCTTTGCCTATCAAATATATACCACCATAAAATACAAGCATAAAACCTAATCCAAATAATACTATTTTAATCATTTCTTTTTTAAACCATTGCCACTCAACTTTTGTATTATTTGTGCTAAAGCTCTGTAGCTACCTTCTAACCTGCTTAATTCTTTACCAAAATCTGATTGTAATTTCTTTTGAGCATTTATAAGCCCGATTACAATACCTTCAATTCTTTTATTCTGTTCCTCCATGTCCTTTTTTAAATCATCCTGGATCCACTTGTTCTGTTTCCAGATAAAGAACCCAAAAGCTACACACATTGTTATTGGGACACCAAATGTTTCCAGTAATTCAAAAGTATTCACTATACTACCACCTTAAATATTGTTGTTCCTTGATTAAGTTTATTATGACTTTTAGCATTATATGCTTCTAATGATTTATCTATATTATACATACCATCTTCATAATGCTGTAAATCAATTTTAATACCATCTCTATTACCATTCTCATAAAAAATATAACAATTCTGGGATGCCCTCCCTGCTAAATTAAGTGCTTTCTCACTATAATCATTTGCTCCTACCATACTGCTTGATCTTGAGAAGTTATCACCAACCCTTGCAGAATGTATGTGTCCAAATATAACATAATCTACATTTATTCCTCTTGCCTTATACCTTCCCATTATCTGTGTAATGCTGGTATCTATTCCTTTTTTAATAGCACCATTACCATGTAATACTAAAAGATTCTGACCTGCTACCTCAACTATAAGTTCAGTTGGATCACCATCTATAAAGTTAATATCTGAATCATTAAATATGTATCTTAATATCTGAAAGATAGTATAATCATAGTTATCAGATGCTAACATCTTACTCCAACCCCAATCTTGTCTTACTCTACTTTCATTCCCAGTAACACTACATATAGATACATTGAAATGCTTATTTAATTCAAGTATTATTTGTTGAAATATATCTACTGCTAAAAATGTAGCCTTTGACCTATTAGTAGCCATTGATAATAATTCATCTAACCTTCTATCACTATTTAATAAATCTCCAGTTTGTGCTATTAGTATATTACTTATAGATTGTGATTTAAAGTACATAATAGCCCTTTTAACAAAGTATTTACATCTTTTGGATGCAATAGTAAAGTCATAAGAATTATGCTTTAAATCAACCAATTCATTAAAGTGGACATCACTAAACTGTATTACTCCAACTGCTTTACTTGTTCTTTTATGTGATTTAGTAAGTGTACTTAATTTATAATTGTCAAAAATCTTTACTAACTTCTTATTGTATTCAGCAACTGCATTTTCAACTCTTGCATATTCCCTGAATGTCTTTCTTTCAATTCTGTTTAGATCTTGGTATGACTGCTTTTGCTTGGCAAGTTTAACATTGGAGTGTATTATTTCAACATCTTCAGAATGTAAGATATGTACTGTTTTAGTCCTACATTGCTTACATCCATATCTTTGTTTGCCAGTCTTACAATCAAATCCCTGTTTAGTTATTTGCTTACTAAAACAATTCGGACAAACAAAGTCCATATATTATTCCTTTATAAGATACCCTAAAACACTTGTAATTAAAAAAGTTATACTTACTCCAACACCCTTAATCCAGGAAATACTTTTCTCATTATCTCTTACCCTACCATTGATAGCATCAACTCTTTGTCTGATGTATTCTAAATGGTTTATAACTAAATCTGTTTCTTTCTTATTCATTGGCTTTTATAAAATGTTCTATTGTTCCTGATCCAAGTTCTGTGTTATATACTCTTTTCCAGTATTTAGCTTGTGCTTCAAGATCATCCCAACTGGGTATTGGGTGTTTGTCCCTTCTGTATTTCAATCTACAAAAAGCAACTTGTAATGCTATATTAGATAATAAACTAAACTCTAAATTATTCCCTAATCCTAAACCAACTAATTTGTCTTTGAGTTTTTGTCTGTAGGCTACATAGTTATCAAGCGTGTCTTGTGCTGTTTCTAACTCCACTTGAAAGAACCCTATGGCTGGGCCCTTTCCCATTTGTCTTAATGTTCTATACCCTGATTCAGCCATACCTGTTCTCATAACTAATGCTAAAGCATCATCACTATAACAATTCAGCTTATATAATACTGCTTCAGCAATTTCTTTAACATCATCTATTAAAGGCATTTTTTAAGTATTGTCATCTAAAACTATTAGCGTAAATATTTTATGATTATGAATTGGACAACAAGTAATATTTAAATTTGATGTTTCATCAATAGTACCACCATTTGCGGTGATCCAATCTTGGACATCTTCAGGTAATACACCATCAGCATCAGTTCCAGAAGTTCCTACTATTTTGCTATCAGTATGAATAAATGATTTTGCTACAATAGCCATTACTTACCTTCTTTCTTTGATGATTTTTTAGTTTCTTTCTCTACAACTTTTTGAATTTTATCACCACCAGCATCACACTCTGTAAATCTTTCTTCAAGAGATTCTATATTGTGTGTTCTGAAATTATATTTAACAATTTTGCCTGATGGTTTCTTAAAATATCTTATACTCATGTATTTTCTCCAAGTTAATATATGGGTGGCTATTACACCACCCATAAGATTATTATTAATTATGCAACATCTGAGCTCATATAGACACCGAATGTTCCCATAACTTCAATTACACCACATTTCATTGCTGCCACATACTCTGTTGCTTGTTTAGAAGCATCTCTTTGTGTTTCAATATTAATTAAACCTGATGATGATACTCCCAAGCCAATAGCTTTTTGAGAGAACATACCAGCAGGACAATCATTTGCACCTGTTTCAGTAACTTCTTGTGAATAATAAAGATTAACACCAGCTAATTGACCTACATACCCATTTCCAAGCATTGATACTGAAACTGGATTATCAGCCAAAGTATTATTAGTGCCAACCAATAAACCTTGAATACCATTAGCACCCCAGATTTGTTTAGAGTTTCCAACATAACTAAATGGAAGTGGAGCACCAGCTGCATGAAGTTGTCTTGCAGCGTCAAAGAATTTGTCCAGATCAAGAGCCTGTCCATCTCCACCAACTGTTAAATCGAATCCTGAAAATAAAGCAGTTAGTAAGGAATCTAATTTTAAAGCACAGGCATTTCCTAAATTCTCTGATACACCACCAACTATATCATAAGCCGATCCTAATCTTGCTAAATCAGATATATCTGCTCTAACAACATAATTATTAATAATGCACTCATGTGCACCTGTTGCTATTACGTCAGAATCTTGTTCAGATGTTTCAGTTAAATTATCAACATCACTTGATGCTAATGCTGTCATATCTACAAATGTAACACTTGCTGCACCGGCTACTGCTGGAGCAGTCCATACTAAAGGTGCCATTACATTACTTTTTTTAAACGCCATCACTACATCTGGCAGAATATGATCTGCTGCTGTAACACTATAATTGGCGAATGATGATTTTTGAGTTGTTGCCATCAATCTCTCCTAAAAATTATATCTGTCTTTCAACTGCCGAAGCCTTCATTTTGACAGATCTTATTGTTTATAGGGTTTTTTTAATGTTCCTTCACCAAAGCCACTATAAAAGCCAACAAATTTTGCTTTCTTTCCTTTATAATGTCTTTCAGCATTTTCTTGAGTAGCATCGAGATAATCTGTTGTTGAGCAAGCCTTATTGTTAATAGTACATGAGGGATAACCCTCTTTGTCAGTTTTCATCTTCAACCTATCTTTAGGATCAAGATCTAAACCAAACACTTTTTCTTTTTTGCCATTAACTGTAGACATTATTCATTAACAAATGGATTTTTATTTGGAGCAAACATATTTCCAAAACCATCATTACCTTTGCTAACCTTTGATGCTTCATATCCTTTTGGATCTTTCTGCACCCACTCTAAAGCTGAATCATAACCACCAAATTCGCCTGCTTTGCCACTTGTGGCTCTTGCAGATGATGTAGTTGGTGCATTAACACTTGTAACCCTATTTATATACTTTTCTAATTTATCTAAACTCAAACCATCAGCGATAGCCTTATCCTCATCATTAGTAAGTTGCCCCATTAATGATTCTCTTTTATTAGTTTGATAAGTATTCCATTGATCTGCCTGACCTTTAAAATCATCTCTCTCTTTAGTAACAATACCAAGTGCTTCTTGTAGCTTTCCATCTTCTACAAGTTTTGCTTGTTCTTTGTCTTTTTGATTTGAGTTCATTTTATCAATCTGTGCTTGGAGTTTACCTATCTGAGATAGAGCCTCATTCTTAGCTGTATTTACTTCTGTGAATCTATCGTAAGGAACATTTTTTGTATCAGCTTGAGTGCTGTTGTTTTTATCCTGAGTATCTTCAGTTGTTTGAGTAACATTATTTTCTTCTGACATTTTTTACCTCTGTTTGTTGAGTTTTCTTTGAAAATTCTTAATCATAATATAACTTATTAAATCTTTTATACAATATTATTTTATTTCCCAATAGGCAGTCTTATAACCTTTCCTTTTGGGAATTTAGCTTTTACTTTCTTATCTGTTGCTCTTTTAGCCTCCCTCATAATCATTCTGATTGTACCTTTAGGAAATGGCTGATCTGATGTGGTTATAAATCTACCTTTTTTATTTAAGCTCTTTATCTTACCACCTGATTTCACCCATCCTACTTGTACACTATTATTTGTTGGGTTTACTACAGTCAAGTCATTCTTTAGATCTCCTGAGAACACAGGGGCCAAAGAAGAAGCATATTTAGAATCTTGTCTTTTACCAGATCCTTTTCTTTTCTGTTTTCCATACTCTGTTGAGTAAGTTTTAAATTTGTGATCCTTTACATCTCTGGCTTTTTCAAATAGATGATCCCTAACATCCTTTCTAACCTTCATACCAAGCCTTGAGAAAAAGTTTCTATCCAACATCACTTATCTCCCACTTATGTCTACAATTATAACCACCACCTTCTGTTAGTGTTTGTGGCCAATTAGCTTCTATTGTTTTATGTGTAACCTCGCCTTGAGTTAAAAGATTAGAACATATAGGTCTTGTCTTTTCATCACTTGGGCCAATATATACATACTTAGCATTAGATGAGGCTGTTTTCATCATCTCATTTGTTACTGTTCTTGAATAATTGTTTAACTGAGTATTTACTACTGTAGATATTTGGGATTTAGATAATGTGTTATCTTTAATAAGAGCTATCATTTGACTTTCGTGTAATCCAGTTGTTATTCCTTTAGCAACGGTTTGTTTAAGTTGAGCTGATATAGGATTTACAATACTCTTTTCAAATAGATCCATATCAAACTCCATTAATGTAGTTAATGTAGATCCATCAACTGCAGCAAAGGCAGTAGTGGCCCCAAGCACATCAGCATGTGTTTTCTTGAATATTTCTACGCCATTTGCAACTTTAGTTTTGTATAGATCATCAACATCTATCTGTATTAAAGTATCTACATCATCAACCACTCTAATAAGATGTATGCCAAGTTCGTTCTTAGCAGTTTCTAAAATAACAGCGATTTCTTCTGACAGATTATCTACTATTTTATCTAATGGATTAATAGCCATTATTCAGGAGCCTTACCTACTGGTTTAGCCAGAGCCTCAAGTAATGGATTAACTGGTTCCTTTTCTTCTTCTTCTTCACCAAAGGAAGATTTTTTACTTGCTAACAGTTCCTCTGCTTCCTCTCTATCTAAATCAGGGTTTTGTTGCATTGCAATATCGGCTAAATCTATTAGGCCCTTACTAAGCTCCCAATCCCACTTTGAGCGTTGTTCTTCATCATTTAATACCTCAATAGATTCAGAGAAATCTACATCTTCAAGATCTCCCGTATCTTTGCCAGCCTCTACTGCTACCATCAGTCTTTCAAGCTCAAACAGCTTATATTCTATATCTTTCCATCTAATCACATCTGATTTTCTACTATCTGTGAGCTCAAGATTTCTCAACTTCAAGGCCAGCCCAGAAGCCTGACTTGAGCCCTCAACAAAAGATATGGGCAGATGGTAGTTTTGCGAAAGCATCTTGTATGATGATTGTATACTTGCATCAAGTGCGGGTACTGCGTTTGGAGGAGATACGATACTAATACTACCATCTACACCCAAAAAATTAATTTTGTCCTGACCTATAGAGATTTTATCTTGAGGATCTATCCCAGCCCCATTAACAAAGAGATACCCGAATGATTGGAACATAATGTTTGCGTTTTTGTTAGTTTCAGCCACATTAATAGCCAAATTAGTTTGTACAAGATCCTTTGAAGCATTAGTATCTAAGTAATCCGTTTCAGGCTTACCATCTCTAAAACATTCAATAAATGGGAGTACACCATAAGGATTAACCATATCAGGATTATCATCTGATGTATATTGCTTTCCATTCTGATCAAATACAAAAGTATTCTCTGCATCCCAATATACAAACTGTTCTGGTGTAGTGTCCAACACTTCTGCTTTTTGAGCTATTGGATAAACTATTGCATAAGGATTTAACGGATCTGTATCGAACAAAGGTTCGTAGTCCATTATCAAGTCGTACTCGATACATCCTGTTCCATCTGGTTTGATTCGCCAGCATGGCTTGACTAATACACCATCTAATAAATTAGTCATACGCTCCAGGCGTTGCAGTTTTAAATCTTTTTCAACAAAGTAATCAGGAGTATCTTCATTTGAATATAACCTTATTGGTGGTGTCATATAAACAAGCGATATTCTATCTATAATACGCTTAGTTATATTGACATTGCCTATGGGTACCTTACTCAAAGTGGAGCTACTAAAATAATCGCCAACATATTCTTTAGTGTTCCCCTTATAATAATCTAAGGCCTCGTAGCGGGCCTGCTTCCATAGATTTTTCCTCTGTTGTTTTACATCCCACTTGCTATATAAAACTGAAAGTTTTCCTTGATCTGGTATCATAAATTTCTCCTATAATCTGTCTTGTGTTCCAAATACTGGGCGTACAGCAGGCCATTTAAAATCGGTGTAATAGCCCAGAGCATCAGAAAGATGTGTTAGCGTTTTATTTGATTTGTCTATATCTCTTGTGCCTTGTTTGTTTACTACTTGCTCTAAATCTCTTATAAGTCCTTTACATTTAGGATCAATGACAATATTACCCTTAGCCAAATTGTTGTTCATGCTATTAACTCTATTAATCACTAAAGGATTTATGTGTCTTACATGAACCATAAAACCATTTTTCCTAATATATTCTATATCCGAAAATCTTGACGAAGAATGCTTACTCGATCCCGTTGCATCTGGATAAGCGTAATATTTTGCGTTTGGGTATCTCTCTTTAATTACTCTACACATCCTATCTGTTAATACATCACCGCCACCATCACCATCAAGTGCTATTTCATCTATGACTTGAATGTGAGGATGATTTGATGATTCTTGTACAATACAGACGCATTGGGGTAGGATGTTGAAATCCCATGCACAATGAATAGGCTTGGTTCTGTCATATCTACATTCTCTGATGTTGCCTTCTCTGGTGAAACCGCCATAAGTATTTCCTTTCTGCAAATTGGTAAATTTTCCCTCAAGATAAGCCTTTAATAAATTCTCATCATAGTTATCTCTTAATGACTGGATATAGCTCTTAGGTAGATAAGGGTTATCCGTTGTCTTTCCATAAACTAAATACTTATCTGGAGATGCTTTCTGAACCATGAAATCGTATAACCAATGATAACCCTCTGGCGTGGAGGTTATGTATAATTCAGCATCTTCGCACCCCCTGAGCCTACCGAGTGCTTTAGAGATGGCCCGATCTGCATGAGTATAACTTTCTATATCTATCTCATCTACACCACAGTATGTGTAGCTTGAACCCACTATCTTCTGGCTCTGGTTAGTTACATACACCTTTAGATCTCCAAACTGTGTCCTAAACTTGTGTGATGCAATGTTATATTCATACGCAATGCCACTCTTGTCTAACATCTCCCTAAACGGCTCTACAAACACATCTTCCGCCAAGCTGTATGTTGGATATAATATTAGCCCGTTTGATTTCCCTGTCTTGGGGTTTATTCGGTTACAAAGATTGAGAATTGTACATGTGAGAAATATTTTGGTTTTTCCGCTTCCATAGCCCCCTGAAAGGCATTTTATGCGTGCCTTTGGCTTGTTTACAAGAAATTTCCATTGGTGTGGGAAATAGTTTTCTTCTTTAAGTATTAATGGATTATAGTCCTTCAAGCTCTATCCTATCAAAAGGTTTCTTGATTTCAAATTGGAATTTTTCGTCATATCCCCTGCTCTTTCCCTTTGTTTTCAAAAAGAAAATAATAGCTGTAATTTGATGCGGTGATTTTCTGTCTTTAATTTTTTCAAGCAATTCGTTTTCAGCCAGATCAACTAACCCAGCCTCTACATTATTACAATCTTCCTTAAAGCTCTCATCCTTGTCTATCCAACTATAATATGTTCTTCTATGTATGTTTGCTGCCTCACAAGCCTTTGTAATATGTCCAAGATTATTTGTTAAGGCTTCAATGAATAATTCTTTTTTAGTTGGTTTTTGTGTATTTTGTGTATTTTTTGGCATATTATTCTGTTGTAATATAACCAATATAATGATTATTCAAATGGAAAATACTTTGTTTTAAGGTTTTTCTTGTACTCAACTGCTTCTTTTTTACTGATAAACTTCTTACCATTACATATATAAATAAAGCCTAATTCTTGGTTTATTTCTTTGTTCATTTAAAATCTGTTATTTAAAACCATACCATATTCATTAATATCTTGTTTTATATTTATATCTTTTTTTCTAATTAATTTGTTTTTTTTAAATGGTTTATAGTTTACATAATGATGCCACCTATTCCACCTTTTTGTAAGCCTTGCTACATCCGGGTGCATATCAACTAATATTTGAGATTTATTTAATGTGCCTTCTTCTTTATAAAACTCATCAGTATTTCCTCCACTCATTGATTGTGTTGCTCTTTTCCCAATCAAAAAAGCATTAAATTCCACAGTACACAGATTGTCTTTTAATATTCTTAAACTTAAATCAGTATCTTCATTATATCTTCCTCTCCACCTATAAGGGATGTCATTCCTAATAAGCTGATTTGAGTATATTCTTGTATTAAATCTTAATGGTGGTCTAAAATCACTTGCAGGACAAAAGATTGAATAACCAAAACCTGCTTGAACTACATTATCATATCTTAAAACAAAATCTTCCACAATATAAAATGGTGTAGATGTTTTACATTTAATCTTTAGATTATTATTGAATCTCTCAATGCTTTCTATATTATCATCAAAAACCCAATGCCAACAATACCCTTCCTCAATGCTATGCTCCCAACAAAAGTTTCTTGCTGGCCCGGGGCCTGTTTTATTATCTTCTGCTCTTTCCCAAAATGTATCATATTCATCTAAATATTTTTGTGGTAATATTAATATTTTTTTAGGATTTATTTCTTGTGCATATTTTCCATACTCTTGTTTTTCAACTACTATTTTATATGGTATATTTAAAGATTCAAATGTTCTTACTGTTGGTTTTCTTTTCCACCTGCCTTTGCTAATTATGTAAACAGGGAATCTTGGTTTATAAATACTCATATTTACTTGCTTTTTCTTTGTGTGGAAACCAAGCACTTTTTGCTTCTTTTTTTTGCATACCATCAAAAACTTTAGCATTATCATAAGCATACTTCTGAACTATATCTTTAAACTTTAAATAGTCTTTTTCTGTTTTAAATTTAAATGTAGCTGTAATTAATGGTGGCTCTTGTTTTTTATTGTTGTATTCAGGCATATTCTTCCATTCTTCTTCCCATTTATTTTCATCATCAAATAATTTTGTTTGCATACATCTCCTCATTTAAAATCTGTTATTACTATCTCTACAAAATTTTCTTGATATTCATCACAAAAGTTCTTCGTTGCCACTATAGATATAATCTGATTATCGTCCTTAAACACCACTCCCTTCGACATGCAATCTAAGTAAAATTTAATATGATTATCGAGATCTGGTTTAGTTGTTTTCCACTTTGGAGCTGTTGGCTTTATATCATATTTATTATAGTGTGATTTAGGCCTCTTTAGATAAAAATTAATTTCTAATAATATAGCATCTATAAAAGGCTTCTCCCTAAACTGATCTACTATCTGCGGTATAACCTTCTGTTTATCTTTTGCCGAGGGATCATAAACAAAGCCTCTATTTGTATGTCTATGGCGTTTTTGCGAATAAACAGGGCCCTCTATTTTTATGTATTTAGTCATTAAAACATTGTTGTTTGTTTTGTTAATTCATCTACTCTATGCTTTGCTTTATTATAATACTCCTCATCTATTTCTATCCCTATTAGATCTGCTCCAAAATAATGACAAGCAACTGCTATTGATCCACTACCTAAATGTGTGTCTAATATTTTATACCCCTTTTCAGCATATATACTTAAAATCCAATCATACAGTTCTATTGGTTTTTGTGTTGGATGTATTTTCCCACCCCTCCTATTATCATATCTGAATAGTTTTGCTACCATATCAAAACTTGTCCAAGCCATTTCCCAAGCACTAAAATTGGGGAATGGTTGAACCTTGTCCCAACATATAATTCCTCTTGTTGGTGGTAAATCAAAATAATTCCCCCCCCATATAACTTGATTTTTAGATACCCTA
>VTLG01010800.1_pt1 | contig 11270 bp, 6 predicted proteins | sample 4694571 | NCBI WGS metagenome assembly VTLG01 (sample SAMN12604809, study PRJNA352737) | marine metagenome | biome: ENVO:00000447; feature: ENVO:00000209|ENVO:00000569|ENVO:01000036; material: ENVO:00002151; isolation source: viral sequences binned using virsorter ... | reverse complement strand
AATAAAGCTTGTTCTTGGTTAGCATTTAGATCAACAGCACGGATAGAAGAACCAGCTGCAAATACAGCTTTAGGGTCATCATCACCACTTGTTTTACCAACAGTTGTTTGTCTAAACACTCTAACAGTTACACCAGATTTAGGTGCACCAGTGCTTTCTTGTACATTACTATCAACACTTGTGTTGTTGAAAGTAATTTTTGTAGGGTTGCTGACATTGTCAACAGTATATTTAGTTGTCGCTTGCACCACGTTATTCAGTGCAACTTTAACGTCTTCAGTTTTTAAAACGGGAAAAGTGTACGTAAATTCTAGATCAGAACCATTAGGCGCACCACCCCCATTATCGGTGTATGTAATTGCCATTTAATTAAAAAATAAATTATTTGTCTATGTTTATTAATGCTTCTATACTTTCTTTTCTATTTTTAACACCTTTAATTTTTTGTTTCTGTTCTTCTTGTATTAACTTTAATACTTCAGGTTCATTTTTAATTTGTGCCCACGCTCTAACTTTAGCCTTATTAAATATTTTAGCAATAATTTTATAATGAGCAAAATCTTTAGGTTCAGTATCTCTTTCACCTTTATTACGTTTATAGTGCATTAAGGCTATAGATTCTTGAATACCCGGGTCATTAGCTAACTTATCTAACTGTAGTAAAATTTTTTGATCTCCTATAGCTTTTTGAAATAATGATCTAACTCTAGGACTGTTTGTTAAATTTGTACCATCTGGTCCATAATATGTAGATTGTCTTAAATCATATCCACTATCAAATAACATTTGTCGTCCGGGACTATAATCCATATTTAATTGAACAGGAGAAAACGCATTAAACATACGAGTTACAAAATCGTGATCTTTAATAGGTTGTCCAGTTAACATATCATATTTAATAGGAAGTTGATTAGAAGCTAATTTTTCAGTTATTAAGTTTCTATTTCTAATAGAACTAGCTATGTCAGAACCTAACTCTCTTGTATATGGTGTTAATACTTTACCTATTTCATTTCTAAGACTTGATAAAGGTAGTGTATTATTCATTAATGAAGCTAAGATTCTATTTGCTTGTCCGGGTTGTCCTGCAAATAAATCTACAAATTGCTGTAATCCAGCTAAATAAGACTTACTTGTAATACCTTGACCAATAACTAAACCTAATTTAAGAAGATGATCTTCAGCCCACTCTTCACCCATGAGTTCCATGTGGTCTCCAATATCACCAACGATTGCAAGTATTTGGTTAAAAGGTTCAAAAGCATCATAGCTAACCCATGTATCTCCAATCTTAATAGATCTTGGTTTCCATCCAGCATCTAACCATGTTTGTCTTTTAGTTCTATCAGTAGGTCCGTTGCCATGTAACTCTCCACCTAAAAACTTTTGACCAGCCATAAATATAGCCATAGAACCAAGTGCTAATCGTCCTGATTGTAAAGCTTTTGCATTTACTAAATCTTGGGGGGTTTCGATTCCATACTTAGCAAGTGGTGTTAAGTCACCACCAACTTGTGTAAATGCAATATCATTCCATTCTTTAACAAGAAAGTTAAATCCGGGAGTATGTTTAGCAGTTAAAGTTAGTCCGTTTACTCCAGTTCTTGCAAACAAAAAGAAAGGTTTAGCCCATGGTGTTCTGTTAAATACTTCTTCTAAGCCTTTAGCAAAACCATTTAAGTCTTGAGTTAATGTTGCTTCTTTTTTTGCAAACTTTGCAGCTTCGTCAACTAGATTACCTTCTGCATCAAATACAGTTGATGTAAATTCATCTTCATACTTACGTAAAAGTTTAGCATCAATGTTTGTAAAATCTCCAACATTAGCATCATTCATAGCTTTGAACATTGCTTTTTCTCTTAATCTTGCTCTACCTAGTATATAACCAAAAGCATCATCAGTAGCTGCCATTAGTTTTGTAGAGTAAGTAAGAAACTTATTATCATTAGCAGATCTTGCTAAGTTAGCCATACGATATACAGCTTTATCTGCTGTAGTACCTCTAGTTTCTGCCCAATGACCAAACATATTCCACTGTTCGTCACCTCTAGTTGTTTCTGCAAATCTACTTCTTACAGTAGTTATATCACCAGACCAATAAGAATTTAGTCTTTCTTTAAATAATTGGAAAGATTCTGGTATTGCCTGACGCATTGCATTTAATGAAGAAAGAGAAGCACGTAATGTCTGACCATCTCCACGTAATCCTGCTCCTATTGCCATAGACATAGGACGTAAGAATGTTGCACTAGATGTACCCATTATTGCTCGAACTGGTGTTTTAGGTCCAGACAATACACTATTAATCATAACTCCTTCAAGTTCTTTAATTAATAAACCAGTGTCTTTTGAACCATTAAGTTCACCACCTCTCATTTTTGCTCTCATAAAAGCATCAAAATCTTCTACATTTTGAATTGACTTAGCCATAGAAATAGATTCAAATATAGCTTTAAATAAATCATCATTTTCAGATTCTCCTGCTAATTTCATAGCAAGCTTAAATGCTTCTATAGACTCACCTACTTGTTGATTTACTGCTTCGTCAATATTTTTTGTAGCAGCTCTTTTACCTATTTTTCCTGCACCAAACTCTCTTAATATCTGTGAGCTTTCCATTCTGGATTGCTTTGTTAAAGTCAAACCAGCTACAATCTTTTCAAATAAATGCTGAGCTGGACCATCAATATCACCTAAGTCATATAGATCTCCTACCTCTCTACCTAATACACCCATATCTCTTATTTCTCTAAACAAAGAACCTATGACCATATCGGCAGCAGCAGTCATTTGTGGGTCAATAATTGTAATTGTGCTTTTAGTTTTTTTATTCTTTCTAGTAATAGTGCGTTGGTGTAGTGCTTTCCAGAATTGTTTAGGTGTTAAATCAGAAGTATTCCTACCTTCGTGTATTTCTTTTGCAAGAACTACAGTATCAGCCCAGTATTCTTCTAATGGTTGTCTAGCTTTTTTAGCTGCTGCTATTTCTTTTTGGATTCTAGCATCAGACATAAAAGACTTAGCAACTTTAATTAGTTCTTTTCTTGCCATGCCTGCATCTTTACCCATGTTATCTAATGCAGTGTTAGTTACAAGTGAATCTGTAGAACCGTCTTCAGCTCCATATTCCTCTTGCATTCTTTTCTTTTGTTTTCTTACTTCGTAAGGTTGACCATTAGATGTAGCATTACCTTGAGTAGGGTCAGCTACGGGTTTATTTTTAGCACCTCTAAATCCGGGTTCTTTCTTTTGTGTTTTACCTTGTTCAATTATCTGAGAGTTAACACTATCTTGTCTAGCTGTAATTATTTCTTTTTCTGGTACAACTGTTTTCTTACCATCGGTTGCCGTTAACAATGCTTTACCAGCACCTCTAGCACCACCCATCATAGCGTGTAATACACCGTCAGCAATAATACCAATACCCATTCCTTCTACTATGTTTTTCATAGTTTTCATTAATGGATGATCGTAGTCGTTAGTTGTTAATGGTGTATCCATCCAACCATATCTATCTCTAAGTAATTGTAGTGCGTTTTCTTGTTGTGAATATACTGATAAAGCGTCAGCTTTAGCACCAACTGCTGCTGACTTAATTAATTGACGTCCAGTAAGTGCAGGAACTTTTGCACCTAACACTTTAAACGAAGGAAGTACTTTAACTTTTTGTGTAGCTACTCTAGCTGTACGAGCTGCTGCTGCTGCTTTAGCAACTGCTGCTCTAGGTACTTGACCTTTTCCTATGCCAGCTTTAACTAATCCAGCAGCTCTTGCTGCTTTACTAGAACCAGTTAGTCCTTTTACTAATGCACCACCGGGAAGAGGTACAGCAGCTAAAGTTCCAAAATGTGTTAGACCTCTAATAAGTCCTCCCCACCATGTTTTTGTTTCTATAGGGTTTTCATCATTTACAAAAAAATCGTCCCACTCTGGTTTATATCCTCCTGCTTTATTCTCTCTTTCCATTTCTCCAGTAAAGAAATCAATAATTCTTTCTGGAGCTGTGATTAATGAAGATGCTGTATCTTGTAATCCACCACCGATAGCTGAAGTAGTCTCTTTTATAACTTCTCCAACTCCCCATTTCTTTTTGTTTCTAGGGTCTTCAACTTCAGCTTGAGCTTGTGCCTGTGTAGCTTTACGTTGTTCTTGTTCTGCTACTCTGTTTGCATCAAGTTGTGTTCTGTCTGCTTCAAGTTCTAGAGATAACTCTCTTTCCTGTTCAGCTTCCGCTTCAGTCAAAGCGTTTGGATTATCTACAGTAACCTCCATAAAGGGGTCATAACTGTTTGTCATTAAATTACCTTGGTAATAGCACCATAATTAAAGGTGTAAACCTCAGTTACACACCCGGCATCATTGTTGCTTTTTTGTTAAACACAGAAGTTTTAGCATTAGCTTTTTCTCCTGACTTTTCTTCGTTTGTTAGAACCTCAGCTCTAAACGCACGAGATTTGGACGGTTTGTAAAATACTAAATTTTGAATAAGTTTATTATTAGAACCATATTTACTTTCATCAACTTCATCATCTATGTCTAAATTCATTTTTCTAGCTTGTGATTTAGCTAAAGCTAATGGATTTACTTTTAATTCAGAAGCAAGATTGCGATAGTATTCTGGTATGTCCTCTATAGACATTGGACTTTTTGTCCATTCAATTAATGCTTGTTCATCTTTAGTATCGGCTGCGAGACGAGATGTTTTCCAACCTCCACCGGCACCCTGAGTTTTTGCTGTTCTAGTGTTTACGCTTCTTGCAATATCTAACTCGTCCATAGCTAGATTTCTGTTAAACATTTTTTTATAAGCACCCGGTCTACCTTGAATATCGTTTAAAGCTTGCAATCCTGCTTTATGTGCAGCACTGGGCTGGAACCCTTCTTTTATAGCTGTATCATATGCGCCAAGATATGCTCTTTTTAAACCAATGTTTAAGTTTTTCCACCTAAGTGTTTTAGCATCTGACTCACCTAAATCTGTTTCTAGGATTTCGTTTGTGTAAATTTGTATATATTCATCAGCCTCTTTAGATTCTGCTGTACCTAATTCTAATGCTCCTCCAGCTTTTACATAACTTGAGTAAGCATTCTTGATAGTTGGGCTGACATTATTTAGTTGATAGTCAAATAGAATACCACCTTGAGCAGCTCTAGCAGTGTTTAATCGAACTTTAGCAGCATCATCGTCTTCGTATTCAGCTAATAGATTGCTAACTTTTTCAGGAACATAACCATAATTTTCTTTAAACTTGTCAGCTATTTGTAGCTTTTGTTCTAAAGTGTAGTCGTCTGATGATTTTAACTGTTCTACTAAACCTTCGATTTCTGCTTCTTGTCGCTCTTCTTCTAGATTCATAGCATCACTATGAGCATCTAATAGTCGACCATCTAAATCTCTCCATTGTGTCCAAGAAGTAAGACTTTTGATAGAACCATCATTACCTTTAAATTCATGTCCAACAATAGATTGAGCTTCTCCTAAAGATATTCTGCCTTCTTTAACTAATTTTTCTAAGTGATCTGCAAATGCAGTTCTTGCACCAGCTCTACCACCATATTGAAATCTATGTTCTTCTACCCAGTCAAGAGCATACTGACTACCTCTAGCAGGGTCAGCAGTAACAAAGTTAGTTTCTATGTCAAACTCTTCGTCATCTTTTCTTGCTTGAACAATAGCTTCTTGTCTTTTTCTATTAGCTTCTTGTCTATCTGATTCGTCTACTTTATCTATTTCTGGTTTGACAACGTCAGCTATCAAAACCTCATTCATACCATTAAATCTTTTACCAAAATTAAATTTGATTTTTGCATTAATAGCATCTTGTTCTGCTTGGTTTTGAGCGTCATCATACTTAATTTCTACAAGCTCACCATTTCGGTTAATCTTTACTGTCGTAGTTTCTTGAGCATCATACTTATATTGTTGCCATTTTTTAGCTTCATCTTTTGCATATCTCTTAGCAAAAGCATATTGAGCATAACCAGATAATTTTCTAAACTCCTCACCACCTACAAAATCTCCTGTAGAATTTTCGTAGTTATGTGCAAATTCAGTAGTTTTTTTATGTCCCTCAAATAACTCCTGTTCTTCTCCTCTAAACTTAGCTATTAGTTCAGGGCTTGCACCTCGTTCCATAGCAAGCATAACACCTCTAGCTTCTTCTTCCTCTCTATATTTTTTATTTTTTATTTCTAATAAATCACCTATCTTACCTGATAAACCAGATAATGCTTTTAACTGTTGACCAGCTTGGTCAGCAATTCTTCTATCATTATCTCTGAGAGCTTGAAAAAACTCATTTTCTGACCGTTCTATATTAGCATAGTCAGCTTCCATTTCTGGAACTACATCTGTTTGTGTAACTGGGTCGTAAGTACCCCCTTGAAAATCATATGAGCTAGTCATTATTAAAATCCATAATAATTTATTGAACCGCCAGTGTAATCAATAGGAGCAGCATAACTCATGTATTTCTGAGCCTCTCCTCCACCAGAATCTCCACCCTTGTTTCCACCATCATTTCCACCATCATCTCCATCGCCGCTACCGAATGGGTTATCAGCTTTAAATTGTGCGTAAGTGCTAAATCCAGAGATTCCTGCTCCTACTAAACCTGTTAATAATGCAAAGTTTGAATCCTGCATTACAGGTGCTGGTGGTGCTAAATCAGGTGTAGGTTGAATTGCTACTTTACTAAATAACTTATTTTGATCGCTTCTGGCTTGACGTCTTATGGCTTCATTAGATTCTTTCATTCTAAACTGTGTTTCTGTTAATGCTCTAGATCTTTGTCTGTTAGCTAACCCCATAGTTTGTAAATTAAAGTCAAGTGATCGTTTAACACTTTTACCTCTAACTCCTCTTTCAGCAGCTTGAGCTTCAATCATACCTTCAGCTTTAAGCATTTCTCTAAAATCTTTTTGTTGGTCAAATAATGCTTGAGTTCTTATTCTATTGTAATTAATTTGAGATTGAGTATAAGCTCTTTGAGCTGCAATGTTTGACTCATCAATACTTTTTTCAAATTGAACTTTTTTGGTTCCATAGATGCTAAGTTCTCGCATCCATCTATTTTTACGAATAGCTAATTTGTATTCGTAATCTCTTCGGGCTTGTCTATTGGCTGCTTTTGTTTGTTGAGCTTGGCTTATCGCACTTAACCCACCTTGAACAGCCGTTGCAACACCCATTGCTACTGGACTACACACGGCAAAATTCTATAAAGGATAAATTGTTTGGTCCGTAGGGAAACCTCCTAAGAAATTTAAAACCTAAAAACCTAAGTAATTTAATATGGACTTTGTTTCTTTCGTCAACAATATTCCATAGTAATTTTTCTGTTCTTGCATTCACATACCGTTTTGCTTCTCTAGCAAAAGTATGAGGATATTCGTAGATAGCTGGGGTGCAAAGCATCCAGATTTGACCACCTTCGTGGACTCCTGCCATGCCTGCTATCTCGCCATTTGGCACTTCAAAATAAACTGAGTCGCAGTTTTGAAAACCTACGACTAAAGCATTTAAAGGGTCATGTCCATGACCTTCTGTAACCTCCCGATAATCGTCGGGTAATAAATTAGAAGCCACTCGAAGAGCAGCTTCCAATGTTGCTGGGTGAATGTATTTAGACACGTTGATAATTGTTAATTGTATATACTCCTTCCCATGTCATGTGATGAACTGTAGCTGGAGCTGGGTGTGTGGATTTAAGTGTCAATGCTGCATTTATATTTCTATCATAAATAGATACTGTTCTTAAAAGATTGTCGTCAATTATACCAGCTGCATTTGCTTTGTAGCGGTCAGCAGCCGTTAATTCAAATACTTCTGTATAATCTACTCTACCTGTTCTGCTTAAAGTAGTTTCATATATACCTACTGGACCAAACGCAAACTTAACTCTATGAATAATAGTAGTTGCTCTTGTATCAGATCTAAAGGATTCTCCGTCTCTAGTTGTATAGTAAATAGTAGGTAAGTCTACTTGCATAGTAAATTGATAACCAATTAAAAATGTTTCTCCAGACCAATCACCATCAAGTTCTAAAGTACCACTATTATTAGTGATAAGACCATATCTACCTAAGTTATTACTAGCATCTACATCATATGCTACAAGTTGATTTGTACTTTCTAATCCAACTGGTTTAGTTTTTGTAGATTTATTAGTAGTTGCGTTATAAGACCAACCACTTACTGACATTAAATGATCTAAATGTACTCTATTTTCTGCAAGTGCAAAAGTATTAGAATCCATTTTTATTGCATATTTAAGTAACTGATCTTTGCTATTATTGCGAACAACTACATATAAGTTATCATCTTGCATACAGTGATATTGAATTGTTCCAGTCAATGTCCACTTAAACCAAGCTGCTAACTTTCTTTCTCTAATATTGTCAAAGTATCTGTAGCCGTACAATGTAGATGTACCTTCTTCACTAAAAAATATAACTGAGTTTTCTCTAGAGTTAGATATTAATTTTAAATCTTTTTCAAATAATCTTGAAACTACTGCACTCTGTTCTAGTACTTCGGGTTCTCCTTCTCTCTGTATTTGTGTCATTTCAAAAAACCTTGAGAACTTACCGGCATTATCTAAGAAGCCGACTGTAGTACCAAGAGAGATAGGGTTAGTTGTAAAGTTAAAGTTGTAAGTAGAAAGAGCATTGATTTTAGCTGTAGTGGGACTAAATACATCACTATCTGTAGTGAGCATAAATTGTTGATTTTTGGAAAACAAAAGTAAACCTGTGTTTACCTGTATGCCATCAAATAAAATTGCTGGATATTCTGAACTAGCTGAAATATCTATAGGGTCACTAGCTACAAGTTGAATAGCAGACTTACTGAAAAAATTAGTAAAGTCTCCGGGACGTGACATTATAATATTTTCATCAGCTAATATGCCAAACCTATTTCTAAAAAATAATAATTTATTGATTTGTTTACCTATAAAACTAGGTTCCGGATTTGTTACATCGTCACCAACCAAAGCATCATCCCATTGAGGAACTGAGTACTGTGTACCAGAAATAGTATATGTTGAACCATCTAATTCTGTTAACCTAAAATTACCATCAGCAGTTCTAATAAGAAGCACTGGCATCTTAGATCTTTTAAGTCTTATAAGTCTACCCGGCTTAGCACATTCTTCCCATGTACCCTCACCATCTTTGTCGTTGTTTCCAAAAAATTTAACGTAATGATTATCTTCATCGGCAACACTATTAACAACTTCTACAACCATACCGTGCTTGCACTGAGAGGGCAAATCACCTACATCGTTAACTTTACTAGCAACAACGTTTAACAGCTCTCCTACGGGCGTAGAAGCGTTAAAGACAGCAGATCTAGTTATATGTAATCCTGTACCAATTTGTGTAATAGTAAATCCATTACCTGTAGTAGCTGTAGCACTACCAGTTAAACCTTTTCTAATATCACCAAGAATACTCTCAGCAGTAATAGTTGTTTCTGTGTCAAATGGTGTAGGTTGAGGTCTAACTAAAGCTAAGTTAGCTTGCACTACAGACGTACTTATGGCATCAACAGTAATTTTATAAATAGCATCTTTCATAAATACTGTAAAATTATCTCCCTCTTGCCAACCTTGTCCACCATGTAGTAAATCGTGAGTGGTTGTATATCTTGCTTGATATGTAGTCTCTTGGGTACTTCCAGATCCAGTAGTAAAAGGAACAGACTGTCCAGTTGTAGCTATACGAAAATATAAGTTTTCTCCTCTGTTAACTGAATTACCACCAGAATCTTTGACATCAATTGTATAAGTATGAGAACCAGAAACAGCGTCATCTGTAAGTGAACCACCATCTGTAACACTAAAAATTCTTGTCCCTACGTTAGGTGCGAAAGCATCCCTACCATCACCAGCAGCAGTACCACATCTAGTTGATTGACTAGCACGTGAGTTTCTAGCAACCATAGCACCACTGCCATCACAATAGTTATTACTAGACTTTTGTAGATCTACACTGATACGAGTAACAGTGCTAATTGTAGAGGTAGTAGTATCGTCAAAAACGTTTAGCGCATACTGTTTTGCATAACTAATACTTTTTAATTCAACAAAAATTTCTTTCTGAAAATTTCCAAGAGGTTCTGTAGTAGTGTCCATCTCTGTAGTGATGGATCTGTTGTTAAGATAAGTAAAGTCATTAAGAGTTAGTGTTTGTATATCTTCATCGTTTGTATGTGTTAAATATGTGTTATTTCCTATTGCATTAACAACTGTTTTTTCTGCTCCTGTCAAACAATCCCACATTTTAATAACACCATTCTGTGCTATCTGTCCTATGTATTGTTCATTTTCATCACGATAATAGTGAAACCATTTACCATTAGTTGTGGAATTATTTGAACCATCAGATAAAGATGCCACAAACTTTCCAGCCGGTCTTTTTGTTAGTCCTTGTGTAACGTCAGGTAAGGCGTTCACCATATTTTTTACCTGACCGGGAATCTTTTGTTCGTCAGGTTGTTGTGAAATGCCAGCCGTTAACGCTGGAATAGTTTGTGTAATGTTTGCCATTATGCAGTCCTTTTCTTTTTTTTCTTTTTACGTTTAGCTTTTTCTATCTTTTTGATAGTCCTAAACTGATCGCCATACCTTTCTTTATCTATGTTGTATAGATATTTAGGTACTCCACGAACAGTTCTGATTTTTAAAATGTTGTTTGCTGCCATTATCTTATAAGTGCTTTGTAAGGTTGATAAGATCTGTAGTTACTTTCATGGGGAAAGCCGAAGAAACTATGGTCTCCCTGCTCACAATCGTACTCTAATGCAGTTGATTTAGTTTGTGCTTCTTCTAATTGAAGTAACTTAACTAAATCGCCATTAGATACTAATTGTGTTGCAGCTCTTACCGATGCTCTAGCAATAATATATCTTTGTATAGCTGGAGGTACATCATTGAAAGCTAGTAAGTATGTTATGTCAAAATAGTGATCTCCACTAAAGACAAATGTGTGATGAACATTGTCATATAATTTACCATCTTTTCTTACTACATCTTTTGTTCTATCAGATAAACCTTCGTAGATGTCATACCTAAGATAGTTTGTAGGAATGATGTAGTGACCATTAGCATCTGGAGATATTTTTACATGATCTTCTTTATTAAAATGCCAGCCTTCGTTTTGCACATCTTTAGTTACTTCCATTAGAAGTCCATGAATCATTGCAATCTGTGGGTTGGCAAATGTGTTTACTATTTCTTGTCCTGTGTTAGTCGCGTCTGTAGTTA